>ERZ791805.1077-NODE-1077-length-10135-cov-2.838591_pt1 | contig 10135 bp, 8 predicted proteins | sample MGYA00510306_ERZ791805 | MGnify/ENA primary metagenome ERZ791805 (study PRJEB30046, sample SAMN00791990) | human gut metagenome | study: EMG produced TPA metagenomics assembly of the A metagenome-wide association study of gut microbiota in type 2... | reverse complement strand
GCGTCAAGGGCGACCCCGTCGCGTTCCTCGTCGTCAAGGACGGTCTGACGCGCGTGATGCCCGTGGCCATCCCTGCGGCGGCAACGGTCGACCGCGTGCTTGATCTTGTACCGGAAGTGCTCGACCGCGTGCAGAATTTCGTGGACAAGAAGAGAGAAGAGAAAGATATCTACTGATTTCGGGCATAATAGGGGCATTCCGAACGAAGGAGTGATCCCATGCCGCGTTTTGCCCGATGCGTATTTGCCGTTTTCCTTGCCGTTTCCTGTCTGTCAAGCAGTTTGACCTGTCAGGCTGCCGCGCCTGAAACTGCCGCCGCCGCGTTCATTTTGATGGAGGCGGGCAGCGGGCGGGTGCTGGCGTCGCGCAATGAAACGCAGGAGCGCAGCATCGCGAGCACGACGAAGATCATGACCTGCTTAGTCGCGCTGGAGCACAGCGAACTCACGGAGAAGGTCACGGTCAAACGCGAGCACTTGCGCGAGGGCTCGTCGATGTACCTTCTCGAGGGCGAAACGCTCACGATGGAGGAACTTCTCTACGGTCTGATGCTGCCGTCCGGCAACGACGCGGCGGAGTGTATCGCCGCCCACTGCGGCGGGAGCGGCGGCAGCGCGCAGTTTGTCCGATGGATGAACGAAAAGGCGAAAGCCCTCGGCATGGAGCACACGTCATTTGCCAACCCGAGCGGTCTCGACGAAATGGGGCACAGCTCCTGTGCCCTCGATATGGCGTGCCTTGCGGCCTACGCCATGCAGAATCCGACGTTCGCGCGCATCGTCTCGACGCGCACGGCGAGCGTCGGCACGCGCACGATGACGAACCACAATAAGCTGCTCGCGTCGTACTCCGGCTGCGTCGGTCTCAAGACCGGCTACACCGGCGACGCAGGGCGCACACTCGTCACCTGTGCCGAGCGCGGCGGGATGCGCATGATCGCCGTCACGCTGCACGACGGCAGCGATTGGGCGGATCACGCGGCACTCTACGACTACGGCTTTTCGGCGTATGCGCTCTCAAGCGGTGCGAAAAAAGGCGAGGCCTACGGCAGCGTAAGCGTCGACGGGCAGAGTGTGTCCGCCGTGGCGGCGGAGAGCTTCCGCTATCCCACCGCGGAAAATGAAGCATTGAGCGTGCGCGCCGAGCTGCCGCAAACCGTCTCCGCCCCCGTGCGGAAGGGACAAACGTTCGGCACGCTCGTCATCTCCTGCGGCGAGACTGAGGTCGGAAGAGTTGACCTTGTCAGCGCGCGCAGCGTACAGGCGCAGGAAACAAAGAGCAAAACAAGCAAAAATAAGTCGCTGGCGGAAAAGCTCTGGCAATTTCTGTCGGCAAAGTAAAGGAGGGATCGACCTGGCCGAAGCAAGAATTCAAAAGCTCATCGCCGAATCGGGGCTCTGCTCCCGTCGCACCGCCGAGCAGTGTATCGCCGCGGGACGCGTGCACGTGAACGGCAAGACTGCGCTTCTCGGGCAGAAGGCCGACCCCGAAGTCGACGAAATTACCGTCGACGGCAGGCCGCTCACACAGGAGGGGCAGAAGCGCTACCTGATGCTCAACAAGCCGCGCGGCTATGTCTGCACGCTCTCTGACGAAAAAGGGCGAAAGACCGTCGCCGAGCTCGTCAGAGACTGCGGCGCGCGCGTCTATCCCGTCGGGCGGCTCGACCTCGACTCCGAGGGACTGCTGCTTTTGACGAACGACGGCGAATGGATGCAGCATCTTCTGCACCCGCGCTACGAGGTCAACAAGGTCTACGAGGTCAGCGTCGCGGGCGAGGTCCGGGGAGCGGCAGAAGCGCTCGCTTCCATGACACAGCTCGACGGCGAGCCCATCCGGCCCGCGCAGGTGCGCGTGCTGCGGCAGGGGAGGGACACCGCCGTTCTCTCCATCACCATCCATGAAGGAAAAAACCGGCAGATCCGGCGCATGTGCGCCACCGCCGGATTACACGTCAAGCGCCTAAAGCGCGTGCAGGAGCACGCGCTCAAACTCGGGGCTCTTCCCGTCGGCGCGTGGCGCGATCTTACGGAGCAGGAGCTCCAAGCAACAAAATCAAAGTAACAGAGGACGATCTTATGACGAAGAATATCTTACATAATATCGAAAAGAACATGAGCAGCTTTTCCAAGGGGCAGAAGCTCATCGCCCGCTTCATTCTGGAAAACTACGACAAGGCCGCGTTTATGACGGCCAGCAAGCTCGGCAAGACCGTGCAGGTCAGCGAGTCGACCGTCGTGCGCTTTGCCACCCAGCTCGGCTACGAGGGGTATCCGAGCATGCAGCGTGCATTGCAGGAGATGATCCGCGGCAAGCTCACGAGCATCCAGCGCATTCAGGCGTCGGACGGCGAGCTCGCAGGGTCCGATCTGATGACGAACGTCCTGCAGCGCGACATGGAGAAGATCCGCATGGCCATCGACCAGACCGACGGCGCGGAATTTGAGCGCGTGGTCGACACGATCATCGGCGCGCGCCGCATCTACATCGTGGGCTTCCGTTCGTCCTCGTTTCTGGCAGGGTACTTAAACTTCTACTTCCGCCTGATCTTCGACAACGTCACTCTGGTCAACGGCGGCGCGGCCGGCTCGTTCGACCAGCTCTTCCGCGTCTCCAAAGGCGATGTGGTCATCGGTATCTGCTTCCCGCGCTACAGTGAGCTTGCGCTCAAGACCATCCAGTTTGCGCGCGACCGCGGCGCGACGATCGTCGGCGTGACGGACAGCGAGATGTCGCCCATCAACCAGATGTCCGGCAATTCGCTGCTCGTGCGCAGCGAGATGATCTCGTTCGTCGACTCGCTGGCGGCGCCCATGAGCATGCTCAACGCACTCATTCTGGCCGTGGCCAACAAGAAGGGCGCAGACATCTCCGCGACGTTCTCCGAACTCGAGCACATCTGGGAGCGCTTCGACATTTTCGGCAAGATCGAAGATGAATAAGGCGATCGTTGTCATCGGCGGCGGCGCGGGCGGCATGATGGCCGCGATCTGCGCTGCGCGCAAGGGTGCGCACGTGACGCTGCTCGATCCAAACGAGCGCCTCGGCAAAAAGGTGAACATCACCGGCAAGGGCCGCTGCAACGTGACGAACGACAGCACTTGCGAAGAGCTGCTCGCCCACGTGCCGCAGAACCCGCGGTTTTTATACTCCGTGTTTTCCCGCTTCGACGGGCACGACGCCATCGATTTTTTCGAGGGGCTCGGTGTGCCGCTCAAGGTCGAGCGCGGCAAGCGCGTGTTTCCCGTGTCCGACCGGTCATTCGACATCACAGCGGCGCTTGAGCGCGAGCTCAAGCGTCTGCACGTCAAGCTCGTGCGCGACCGCGCGCTCGGTATTTCGGTCGAAGACGGCCATGTCGCCGCCGTCAAGGGCGAAAAAGGGGACTACACCGCCTCCGCCGTTATTCTGGCGACGGGCGGGCTGTCCTATCCCGCGACGGGCTCGACGGGCGACGGCTTCCGCATGGCGGAAGCGCTCGGCCACACAGTCACGCCGCTGCGCGGCTCACTCGTGCCGCTCGAGGCACGCGAATGCGCGGTGCTGCAAGGGCTGAGCCTGCGCAACGTTGCGCTGACGGTATACGAAAACAACAAAAAGATTCACTCGGATTTCGGCGAAATGCTGTTCACGCACTTCGGCGTGAGCGGGCCGCTCATCCTGTCGGCCAGCGCGCACATGCGGCATTTCGACAAAAAGCAGTACCGACTGGAGATCGACCTCAAGCCCGCGCTCGACGAGCAAATGCTCGACAAGCGCCTGCTGTCGGATTTTGAAAAGCACGCAAACAGCGACTACTGCAACGTCCTCGGCGCGCTTCTGCCGCAGAAGATGATCGACGAATTCATCGACCGCTCGGGCATCCCTCCGCACGAAAAGGTGCACGACATCACGCGCGCCCAGCGCGAGACCATCCGCACGCTCTTAAAGCGCTGGACGGTCAATGTCAGCGCGCCGATGCCGGTCGAAAACGCGATCATCACCTCCGGCGGCGTCAAGGTGGGGGAGATCGACCCGAAGACCATGGCGTCGAAAAAGATCGGCGGCCTGTACTTTGCCGGCGAGATCATCGACGTAGACGCCTACACGGGCGGCTACAATCTGCAAATCGCCTGGGCGACCGGCAAGGCCGCGGGCGAGGCTGCCGCGGACGCACTGCTGACGCAGTAAGCACATATTTATTGTAAGAGGGAAGAATCAAACAGATGAAAAAGCATTTTTCCATTGCCATTGACGGCCCCGGCGGCGCGGGCAAGAGTACGCTCGCCAAGGCCGTCGCCAAAAAGCTGAACATTCTGCATGTCGACACGGGCGCGATCTACCGCACTATCGGCTACGCGGCGTTTTCGCGCGGACTGGACGCCAAGGACGAATCCCAGATCGCACCGCTGCTGAAAGAGATCCAAATCGACATGGCATTTGACGAGAATAGCGGACAGAAAATGCTGCTTGACGGCAAGGACGTCAGCACCGAAATTCGCCTGCCGGAAATTTCGATGTACGCCTCGAACGTCTCGGCGCTGCCGTGCGTACGCGCGTACTTACTCGAGATGCAGCGCGACATCGCGCGCAAGAGAAGCGTCATCATGGACGGGCGTGACATCGGCACGGTCGTTCTGCCGGACGCCGACCTCAAAATTTACCTGACGGCATCGACCGAGGAGCGCGCGCGCCGCCGCTGTCTCGAGCTCTCTGAGCGCGGCACGCCCAAGGCGTATGAAGAGGTGCTGCGCGAGATCAACGAGCGCGACTATCAGGACATGCACCGCGACATCGCCCCGCTGCGCGAGGCAGAGGATGCCGTGCGGCTCGACACGTCGAAGCTCAACTTTGAAGAGAGCGAGCGGGCGCTGCTGAATCTCATTCAGGAGAAATTGAAATGATGCACCGTATCTTCTTTGCGTTTATCTGGATCATCGGTCGGGTGCTTTTGTGGATCTACCGCGTGGACGTCAAGGGACTTGAAAATCTGCCCAAGCACAGTGTCCTGCTGTGCCCGAACCATTCGACAGACCTTGACCCCGTGCTCATCGGCCTGTGCCTGCCGCTCGACTACCATCTGCACTTTATGGCCAAGGCCGAGCTCTTCGACAACCGCGCGCTCGCGTGGCTCATCCGCACGCTCGGCGCATTTCCCGTCCAGCGCGACGGCAAGGATATCCAGTCCATCAAGACCGCGATGCAGGTGCTCCACAAGGGTGAGAATCTTCTGATCTTCCCCGAGGGGACGACGATCCGGGGCGGCGTCGGCTATCACGACGGACTCCCCGCGCACGCGCACGCGGGCATCGCGATGATCGGCGTGCGCACGGGTGCGACGCTCGTGCCGGTGTTCTGCGACGGGCAGAAAAAGCCCTTCCATAAAACGCGCATCATCTTCGGCGAGCCGTATGTGCCTGAGGTCACGGGCCGCCGCGGCACGTCCGAAGAATTGCAGGCCATCGCCGACGAAATGCTGCGTCAGGCCTACGCGCTCGGCGGCCAGCAGGTGGGAGGCGCGCCGCTGTGAAGGTCATCTTAGCTGAGACCGCGGGCTTCTGCTATGGCGTGGAGCGCGCGGTCAACCTTGCGCGCGAAACGGCAAAAGCGCGCGGCGGCGCGATGCTCGGCAGCATCGTACACAACGCGGGCGTCGTGCGCGAGATCGAAGACCTTGGCATGCGCCTCATCACGTCGCCCGACCAGACAAAGGCGGGGGAGACCGTGCTCATCCGCGCCCACGGCGAGTCGAGAGCGACGCTTGATGCGCTGCGAGAGCGCGGGGCAGAGGTCGTGAGCGCCGTGTGCCCGCATGTCGAGCGCATCCGAAAGCTTGCACAGGAGGCAGAGCACGAGGGACGCCGCGTCATCCTGATCGGTGAGCGCCATCATCCCGAGGTGCAGGGCATCGCAGGATGGTGCAGCGACCCGCTGATTTTTGAAAATGTGCAGGAAGCGCAAAAATACTTGCAGGAACACCCCGATTTTGCCCATTTACCCAGTATCATGCTGGCGCAAACGACCTGCATTCGTGCGCTTTGGGAAAGTTGCGTGAAATTTCTAAAAAAACAGTGTACAAATCTGAAAATCAATGATACAATATGCAATGCTACGCAGAAACGTCAAACTGAGGCAGCAGAACTTTCCGCCAAGGTAGACGCGATGGTGGTTGTGGGCGACCGAAGAAGCGCCAACACAAGGCATTTGACCGAGATTTGCAGAGAGAACTGCGGAAAAGTCCTCCAGATCGAATCCGCAGACGAGCTCTCACCGGAATTCTTTTCCGGATGCCGTGTGGCGGGACTGACAGCCGGCGCATCTACTCCTGCGAGTATCATTATGGAGGTATTAACAACAATGACGGAAGAAAACATCAACACCACTGCCCCTGAAATCAGCGAATCCTTTGAAGAACTGCTTGAAAAATCTTTCAAGACTCTAAATACAGGAGATAAGGTGACCGGTATCGTGACCGCCATCGGCACGACCGAGATCCAGGTCGACGTCGGCTGCAAGCAGGCAGGCTATATCCCTGTTTCTGAGCTGAGCAGCGACCCCGACGTCAAGCCCGAGGACGTCGTCAAGGTCGGCGACGAGATCGAGGCTTACGTTGTCCGCGTCAACGACGTGGAAGGCTACGCCACCCTCTCCAAGAAGCGTCTCGACGCTGTCAAGCTCTGGGAAGACATTGAGACCGCCGTTGAGGACAAGACCGTTCTCGAAGGCACCGTGACCGAAGTGAACAAGGGCGGCATCGTCGTTTCTGTCAAGGGCGTGCGCGTGTTCGTGCCCGCTTCTCAGAGCGGCATGCCCAAGGACTCCGACCTTGGCCAGATGGTCAAGCAGAAGGTCAAACTCCGCGTGACCGAGGTCAACCGTGCCCGCCGCCGCGTCGTCGGCTCCATCAAGTCCGTGCTGAACGAGGAGCGTCAGGCTGCTCAGGCCGCCATCTGGGAAGGCATCGAGGTCGGCAAGCACTATGACGGCGTTGTCAAGTCCATGACCTCTTACGGCGTGTTCGTCGACATCGGCGGCGTGGACGGCATGGTTCACATCTCCGAGCTGAGCTGGAGCCGCATCAAGAATCCCGCCGAGGTCGTCTCCATCGGCGATCACCTCGACGTGTATGTCATCTCCTTCGACCCCGAGAAGCGCAAGATTTCCCTCGGCGTCAAGGATCGCACCCAGAACCCCTGGGATGTGTTCATGAACACCTACAAGGTCGGCGACGTTGCCAACGTCCGCATCGTCAAGCTGATGACCTTCGGCGCGTTCGCTGAGGTCGTTCCCGGCGTGGACGGCCTGATCCATATCTCCCAGATCGCTGACCGCCGCATCGACAAGCCCTCCGACGTCCTGTCCGAAGGCCAGATGGTCGACGCGAAGATCACCGCCATCGACGAGGAGAAGAAGAAGATCTCCCTCAGCATCCGCGCGCTGCTCAGCGGCGAGGAAGAGGCGCCTGTCGAGGAGTAATTTTCCCGAACTGAAAAGAGACAGGCTCCGGCCTGTCTCTTTTTTACGTTCTTTTTTACGCTGACACGTAAGAAAGACTTTGCAAACGGCGATCGGTATGCTATAATTGTTAAAGTTTCGACATAGTTCCGAAATGATAATCAAATTCACATACATACAGGAGGAATTATCCATGGATTACGCAGCGCTTTATCAGAAGAAGCTGACCTCTGCCGCGGAAGCCGTCAAGGTCGTCAAGAGCGGCGACTGGGTCGACTACGGCTGGTGCACCAACCATCCCTACACGCTCGACAAGGCTCTGGCCGCACGCCAGAATGAGCTCAAGGACGTCAAGGTCCGCGGCGGCGTGACGATGTGGATGCCCGAGATCTGCAAGGCCGAGGACGCCGGTGAGCACTTCACCTGGAACTCCTGGCATTGCAGCGGCATCGACCGCAAGATCATCTCCAAGGGCATGGGCTATTTCATTCCCATGCGCTACAGCGAGCTGCCGCGCTTCTACCGCGACGGCAACGCCACAGTCGATGTTGCGATGATCCAGGTCACGCCGATGGATAAGCATGGCAACTTCAGCTACGCGCTCGCGTCCTCTCACCTGGCCGACATGCTCGACACTGCCAAAACCGTTATTGTCGAAGTCAACAAGAACCTGCCGTGGGTTTACGGCCTCACCGGCTGCGAGATCAACATCAAGGACGTCGACATGGTTGTGGAAGGGGAGAATCCTCCCGTTGCGCAGCTCGGCGCGGGCGGCGCCCCCACCGAGGTCGACACCGCGGTCGCCAACCTTGTCGTGCCTGAGATCCCGAATGGCGCGTGCCTCCAGCTCGGCATCGGCGGCATGCCCAACACCATCGGCTCGATGATCGCGCAGTCTGACCTCAAGGACCTGTCCGTTCACACCGAAATGTATGTCGACGGCTTTGTCGACATGGCCCTCGCCGGCAAGATCACCGGCAAGCACAAGCAGCTCGACAAGGGCCGTCAGGTCTTTGCCTTCGCCGCCGGCACGCAGAAGCTCTATGACTACATGGATCGCAATCCCGAGGTCATGGGTGCGCCGGTCGACTATACGAACGACGTGTTTGTCATCTCCCAGATCGACAACTTCATCTCCATCAACAACGCCATCGACTGCGATCTGTTCGGTCAGGTGAATGCCGAGTCCGCGGGCATCAAGCACATCTCCGGCACGGGCGGCCAACTCGATTTTGCGATGGGCGCGTACCTCTCCAGGGGCGGCAAGAGCTTCATCTGCATGTCCTCGACCGTCACGGGCAAGGACGGCACGGTCAAGAGCCGCATCGTTCCCACGCTGACGCCCGGCTCCATCTGCACCGACCCGCGCTCCTGCACGCACTACATCGTCACCGAGTATGGCATGGTCAACCTCAAGGGCCTTTCGACCTGGCAGCGTGCCGAGGCGCTCATCGGCATCGCGCATCCCGACTTCCGCGAGCAGCTCATCGCCGACGCGGAGAAGATGCACATCTGGCGCCGCAGCAATAAGTAAGCAAAAATCGTTCTTCCGTCGCGGGGGCTCTCCTGAAAAGGGGAGCCCCTGTTTTTTCGAAAATACGGTGTGTTTCCATTTTTATGCGATATTTCATCAAAAGTCGCTTGAAAATGATGGCAAAGTACGTTATACTATGTATGGGGAATTGTTTCCTCTTGTGCGTTTGTGTTGTTTTTCTTTTCCATCGCACGGAAAACCGGGGCGAATGCCGGATTGGCATTCTGCCTGAAGGGAGGTGGGCATAGAATGTTTCAAGTGGGAGATAAGGTCGTGCACCCGATGCACGGCGCCGGTGTGATCGACAGCATTGCCCGCGAAAAGATCAGCGGCAAAGCAATGGATTTTTACGTCTTCAAAATGCCCATTTCCGGGCTAACGCTCAAGATCCCGACCGAGAATTCCACGGCCATCGGCATCCGCGCCATCAAGACGAGAAGCGAGATCGAAGAGGTCATCGCGCGCATTCCCAAGCTCGGCGTCGACATGACGGCGAACTGGAACCACCGCTACCGCGAGAATATGGATCGCCTGAAAAGCGGCGATCTCGACGAGGTCAGCGCCGTCATCAAGGCGCTGATGCATCGCGACAGCACGCGCGGACTATCCAACGGCGAGCGCAAGATGCTGCACATTGCCAAGCAGATCCTCGTATCAGAGATCGTCCTGGCAGAAGACGTGGAGTATCCCGAGGCTGAAGGGCGCGTCAACGCCGCGATGCTGTTAAAGGAGAGCGATTGAGTCCATGAGCCTGCTGCAAAAGATGTTCGGCAAGCGCCAAAACCGCACTCATCCGTACTGCGCCGCGCTGATTGCGGCCGCCGGAAGCTCCACGCGCTACGGCGGGGAGAACAAGCTGTTGCAAACCCTTGACGGCATCCCCGTCCTTGTGCGCACACTGCTCACGATCGACCGCGTGGAGGGCATCGACGAGATCGTCATCGCTGCGCGGGAGGACGAGCTGCTGCCTTATGCTGAGCTCTGCAAGACCTTTGGCCTCAGAAAACCCGTAAAGGTCATCGTCGGCGGCGCAACGCGGACAGAGTCCGTGCTGCGCGCGGCGCTCGAGGCCTCGCCCGAGACGGAATTTTTCGCCGTGCAGGACGGTGCGCGTCCGCTCGTCACCGTCGAGCTGAAGGAGCTGCCCTCCGTCCGACTCGAGGAACT
>ERZ791805.1068-NODE-1068-length-10196-cov-3.828715_pt1 | contig 10196 bp, 15 predicted proteins | sample MGYA00510306_ERZ791805 | MGnify/ENA primary metagenome ERZ791805 (study PRJEB30046, sample SAMN00791990) | human gut metagenome | study: EMG produced TPA metagenomics assembly of the A metagenome-wide association study of gut microbiota in type 2... | reverse complement strand
GTTCAGACAACCTCTTTCCTACTATGGCATATCCGAAAGGAATGTCAGCTTTTGAAGCCTAAACTCTCGTTTAGAAGACGGTCAGCAAGCGGACAAACTTTTCATGACTGTACACATTGCCCTTTTATATGATTAAATTTCATAAACATCACTAACGCTTTTGCTGTTTTATATTAAGCATACCATTGGCCATATAAAAGCCAGTCAAAATAGCATATAAGTTTGCGGAAGAACGTAGAGCTTCTTTTATCTGAAATGTATTTTTCAAAATGGCCTCTGATAAATTCACGAAGTGCGCCATAGTCAGATACTTCTATATGTAAATAGGGAATTAAAGCGAACGCTTTCCATACATCATCATTCTTATACCTTTCGATAACTTGATGTAGAGACAATTGTTTTTCTTCATTTGCGAATTTGTATGATTGAAAATTTGTTTGTTATTTTAATTCTCTGAAAATCTGTTCATCGAAATCTCTACATTGTTCTACTGAATTTATACCCAAAGAATTTAGATATTTATAATATGGTAAATAGTTCACATTTCCATTTCTTACAGAAGGAAAGGATTTCTTCAGGATACGATAGGCATCATAATTTTGCTCTTCAATAATATCCCTGAAAATCATTTGTCTATCAATGCTGCTATAACCAATCTCCTTATACTTTGATATTGCGCCAAAACCACAAACGAAATCTACACTATTATTGCCATCCACTTTTGATTCTGGTAAAACATATATCTGTTTTTCTGGTTGTTCATCGTATATTATATCGTAAAATTGCTCCTTATAGACTCTTAAAAGATGAGTCGGGATTCCTCTTTCGAAATAACTCATACATTCATAAATAGGCATAAAATCATGAGCAATAATTTTTATGCATGGTAGCATTACGCCATTTCTCATCATTTTCGATAAACGTTCAATCCGAATATCTGCAATGTGTTCAGGCACCCATTCCACGAATATTAAATTATTCTGAAGTTTTGAAGAAAGAGACTCATTACCTTTGAAACAATCTACGATAGATTCCAATATCTCTTGAATATTGGGATCCTCCAAAGAATATCCAATAAAGAATATCGGATGTTCTAAAAATATCGTAATTAGTTTTGCTGCTAAATAAGCATTACGTTGCGTAAAGTTCTCATAATCTTCCTTTGTAAGCACCATTGTATTGGGTTGATGGATGCAACCATGTATTTTGAATATTTCCCCTATGTTTGTAGTTGAAGAAAATAATAATTCAGACTGACCTACGTATTTTTTGAATTTTGGGAATACAACCTCTGCAAAATCATCCCAATTAGTTGTTATAACACCATCAATATGCAACTTTGAAAGATAATTAATTTCGTGATTAGTTCTATAACTAATCACGATTTCCTTGAGTTTTTCTGCAATCTTTATTTTTAGATAATCACTGCTTTGTGATATTCTATCTACATATTGTTTTTCCACACATTGGGGATCATCATTGATCCTTTTCCAAAAAGTATTATTTACTTCTTCTGCTATAAATGATGCCACTTTCGGTAAATCTCGTCCCATTTTTGTATAGATTTCGTTCATATGCCTTGAAGTAAATTGGGACAACAACTCCTCCCAAGTAGGAGTTGGTAAATAATGCTTGGTAAAACCTGATCCAAGGAACAAATATGGTGCTCTATGCTTGGACTTTATAATGCGTATAAATTCTTCTTTATCCATAAGCTAATATTGAGTTTTTTGTGTACAAAATTACAATAAATACCTCATTTTTCGCAGTTTATCACCATATTTTTTAGCAAACGACCTTTTTTCTTGACACATTTGTCTTCTGTTCTTCCGTAAAAGTGAGTTTTCATGTAGGAAAGGCGTTGGCTGAAACGAGTTCAGACAACCTCTTTCCTACTATGGCATATCCGAAAGGAATGTCAGCTTTTGATGCCTAAACTCTCGTTTAGACAATCGGCAAGCGGACAACCCTTTCATGACTATGCAAGATAGGTGCTTTTACGGAGTCTTGCCGTTTTCTTTTTTGCGTTGTTCCTCTTGGTGCAAGTGAAACCGTGCTGATGATTCACCCTTACGAGGTAAGGGAGGTCATCTGCACTGGCGGCATGGCTGAAAGAAAGTCCGCATATCCGCATCAAACCATGGGTTTGACGATGGATGTGCGGATTATCTTTCTTACGGCACAACCGCCTTTACCACTCGCACCTGTTTTCCTTTTTATTGAAAGCGGAATCGGGATAGGTACAGCCAACCACTTGCCGCTCACAGGTGAGCCACAAAAGGTTGTCCGTACCGCCGAAGCTGGAGAAGAATGTCCGTATGTGTCTGTCCGAACAAGTCGGATAGGCATATACAGACACACTTCTCTTGTGGGGCTTCGGCTTGTTCACGCTTTCAGTCAGTTCCCTCTGTCTCTTTTTCATTTTGTTGAAAGCGGAACTGGGATAGGTACAGCCAACCACTTGCCGCTCACGAGTGAGCCACAAAAGGCTGTCCGTACCGCCGAAGCTGGAGAAGAATGCCTGTATGTGTCTGTCCGAACAAGTCGGATAGGCATATACGGGCATACTTCTTTTGTGGAGCTTCGGCTTGTTCACGCTTTCTAGCGAGTTTCCAAGTTAGAAGACGTTTTCTTTTCTCATGCAGTTCCGCATTTTGGAGATGTTCCATTCAATCTGCCTCTTGTTACGCTTACCTCCATTTTGCGACTTCCAGACGGCGCATCAGGAGGCCATTCTCGTTCAGCTGTAAAGGTAACTCCGGGATTTGCCGGAAATGCAAGGTCAAGCCTCCTGTTTTGCGAGAAAAATCTCCAGCCCTACGGGTAGTATTTTTCCGAAAAAACCTTGCATTTCCGAATCCCTACCTTGATGGGGCAACCGAAACGAAAACGACCGATGCGACAGGAAGACGCATAAAAAAATGTCGGATAACCGAGAGGCAGATAAGAAGTTTTGAAACTCAACTCCCTCAGCTCTTGGATCCGCATAAAAAAATTAAAAACAGAACGGATATGGCAACAGCAATGGTAACAAAATTCGTCGAATGGGAAGTTCTAGAACTGGACACCCTGCAAGACAGCAAGGTTTACAGACTCCGCCACAAACTCAACAACGGAAGCAAGATGAACCGAGAGGAGAAGGATTGGCTCACGCACAACGTGAACTTCAACACCTACTTCACGACCGCAATACCCCTCATGGGGTGGAAATTCGACTTCTCCGATGTGCTCCGCCCCTACCTTGTATGCCAATACGGAAGGTGGAGCGAGTATCAGGTAGCGGACAAGACGGCACTGAGAAACGTGATTTACGACAGGATAGACAACATCGTGGAACTTCAAAACGGCAACAGACAATGACAGCAGCAATGGACATCAGACAGACGGCACACTACATGGCGGTGGCGATATGCACCCTCATCGTGCAGGCGTTCCTATGGCTCATCGGCATCCTTTGGAGCATCATCAGAGAGATTGTGAACGGAGTGTTCCGAGTGGTGATAAGCGTAATAGTGCTCATGCTCTCCCTCATCACCTTCTTCGGCCTTCTCCTTTGGCTACTAACCCTTTAACACCCTACGGCAATGGCAAAGAGAACAAGCAAGACGGCAGCGCAGCAGTGCAGATACTACGAGGTGGACAACATCTTCGAGTATATGGTGGAAACCTACATCAACGGCAACCACAGCACGTTTAGCGAGTTGTACCACGAACTGAACAAGGAGGCACGGCAGGACTTCGTGGAGTTCCTTTTCAACGAGGTCAATCCGCAGTACCACAGAAAGATTATCAAGCGAATGTTATAACCCCTATAAACTGACAGCGATATGAACAGAACAACAGAGAAGATACCCACATGGAGTTTGTGCTACCTCATCAATGGCGATGCAACGGCACTGACAGACGAGGAAATCCGAATGGTGGACGAGTGGGTCAGCCAATGGCAGGTGGAAATCGTTTCGCCCCTCATGGACGAGGACGGCAATACGCACCCCTATTTCTGCCACTACCCCCTCTTCGGACTGCCCACCGAGGTGGAGGACTGCGAGATACTTTACAAGAACGATAACCTATAAAACAGCAAGCGATATGAAAGGAACAGACCATTTCAAGAGAACGATACAGATGTACTTGGAGCAACGTGCAGCGGAGGACGAACTCTTCGCCAAGAACTACAGCAACCCTGCCAAGAACATCGACGACTGCATCACCTACATTCTGAACTATGTGCAAAAGAGCGGCTGCAACGGCTTTTCGGACGGAGAGATTTACGGACAAGCCGTACACTACTATGACGAGAACGAGATAGAGGTAGGCAAGCCCCTCAACTGCCACGTGGTGGTGAACCACGTAGTGGAACTCACCGCAGAGGAAAAGGCGGAAGCACGGCAGCGAGCCATCCGCCAATACCAAGACGAGGAACTGCGCAAGATGCAGAGCCGACAGAGAGCAAGGGCTGCCAAACCAAAGATTTCCGAAGTACAACTCTCCTTATTCGATTTTGAAGTATGAGACCGAGAAACAAGTTTGAGAAAGCGGTGCTTGCCGAGAGCAGGCACCTGCGCCACATCAGCAAGCGACAACTGAAATGGGCATTCCGTGAGTGTGTGGACCACTATGCCTACCGGCTACCCAAAGGACGCACCACCTGCATGGACTGCGGCCACACATGGCAGACAGACGGCACAGCACGCACCTGCACCTGCCCCCACTGCAAAGCACGCCTGCAGGTGAAGAACACCTTGGAGCGCAAGTTGCAGAAGCAGTATTTCACCATACTCACCACCTGCGGAGAGTTTCAAGTGCTGCGCATGTACCTCCTCATCGTGGAAATGGAGAAAGGCTGCAAGGCTACACCCACCGCTCTTGAGATAGGCGGCTATTGGTGGAACAGGCAGGGCAAGCGCACCATCGTAGCCATACAGCGCACGTTGGGCAGATACATCGACACCTTCACGTTTGCCTCACCCATGGTAATCCGTGGTGACAACCTTGCCTATCAGCATATCGCTCACATGCCCCTCTGCCCCGAATACAAGGCGATGGACGAACTGCGCAGGAACGGCTTTCGAGGAGACTTCCACAGCATCGTGCCTACGAAACTCATTCCTGCACTCCTGACCGACAGCAGGGCGGAAACGCTGATAAAGGCAGTGCAATGCCCCATGCTCCGCCACTACCTCAACTCCTCCTGCAACATGGAGGATTATTGGGCATCCGTGAAAATCTGCATCCGCAACGGCTACACCATTCCCGACGGCTCTCTTTGGTGCGACACGATAGACCTCCTGCGCCACTTCGGCAAGGACATTCGTCAGCCGAAGTACGTTTGCCCGACCGACCTCAAAGCCCTCCACGACAAGTTGGCAGCGAAAAGGCAGGAGCAGTTGCAGCGAGAGCGGACAGCGGAGGAGCGTGAGCAGGCTACCAAGGACGAGAAGAAGTTCCTCAAAGAGAAAGGCATGTTCTTCGGACTTGTGTTTGCCGATGAACTCATCTCAGTCAAGGTGATAGAGAGCGTGGAGGAAATGATATTGGAGGGCAAGGCGATGCACCACTGCGTAGGCACTTACTACAAGCGAGCCGACTCCCTCATACTCTCCGCCACCATTGACGGCAAGCGCATCGAGACGATAGAGGTGTCGCTGAAGACCCTCCAAGTGGTTCAGAGCCGTGGAGCGTGCAATGCCAAGACCGAGTATCACGACCGCATCATCAACCTTGTAAACAGCAATATCAACCTTATCCGTCAGCGGATGAAGGCAGCGTAACGGACAATTCAATATATTCAATCATGGACATACAGAGAAAGCACTATTATTACAAGTACATCGTCAAGAGGTATCTAAACGAGATACAGACGAGCATCAGATTATCCAAGAACGAAATGGAGCGAAGTTACTACGTCACTCATTATGCCGTCCAACTGGAGGCATTTGCCGATACTCTTGGTGTACAGAAGAAACGTTTAGAACAATACATTAATAAATAAGTGATTATGACTACACAAATGACCATCAACGGACTCAGTACCTGCACCACGGCAGGTACTGAGAAGTACGAGAGATTTCAATCGGGTATCGGCAGACGCAAGCGTACCCTTGTGCAATACGACTACCGCCACACGGACGGAGAACTCTTCTCCTGCGTAAAGCCTACGTTGGACGAGTGCCGACAGAAGCGTGACGAGTGGTTGGAGAAGTACACATCCATCACTGAGAAAGCAGAATTATAAGAAAATCACAAGCGTTTAGGCGGTGTCCGCACCGCCTAAACCTAAAAACCAAAGGACAATGAATACGATAGCACGGACTATATTGGAGCAGATTGGCGGCAAACGTTTTGCCGTCATGACAGGCAGCAGGGACTTTGTGGATATGGGCAACGGACTTGCATGAGCCTTGCAAGCAACAAGGCCAGTGCCAACCGCCTTGACATCATCTATGATGCAGGGACAGACCTCTACAATATGCGCTTCTACCGCAAGACGTTTAGCAAGAAAACCTTTGAGAGCAAGGCGAAGGACATTGAAACGCACGAAGGCATTTTCTTCGATATGTTGGAGGAGGTTTTCACGCAGGTGACAGGACTCTATACACACTTTTGAGAGGTGGGCGGCGTAAGCCGCCTACTTTCTTTCATGAGCATGGCAAGCGGAAAAAGAAAGTAGCAAAGAAACCATTGTCAAAATCTGCGATGCTTTATCCTTTTGTTTAAAAAGAATGGTTATGTGACATTTTGTAACAATAAGTATAATCCTTTATTTCGGCATATTATTTGCCTATCATTATAATAGACAATAGTGTCGCAAAACTTTAAAAAGATTGTTTTATGGGTATCAAGCCTGGACCAAAAAGAATTGCAAAATCTACGGGTTTGCCAGACCGTCGCCAGAGGGATAACAAATCGACTCCGGGAAATACTCCTTCCCTGAAGCCCCATATTCATAAGAAAGGCGATTAGCTGCAAAGTCCTAAAACGGCAGGGACTCAAAGAAAGTGCTTGTTTAGAGTTAAAAACCATTTATTTTCTATGTACTATGAAGAAAAAATTACTTGTAGTTTTGATTCATTAGTAGTAGGGAGCAAAAAAGTTTGCTCCCTCTACAGCTTAGAGATTCACAAAGAGTGAGTGGGTAAATACCATTTGTACCACTATTACAGTGCTTTGCACTATAATAGGATTGCTTTTTGGATGAGCGACTTTCAAGCGAGGCTATTTGTCTCGCTTGTTTTTTACGGTACATACAGCAGCGCCTGAAAGTGCTTCTGCTCATACTCTACGTTGTTTTTGTTTGCAAAATTATTCTTTGTAGAGCTAAAAGGCTGTAAGCAAACCGCAGCACATCGGCGCAATCGCATCCGCTTCACGTCTTTTTCGTCCTTTTCCCGCAGGCGGCATCAGATATTACCCTAATTTTGCCTCCCTAAACGCTGTATTCCGATAGTTTACAGCCATTTCCTCACGGGCTTTCCAGACCTCATCGCCAGCGAAAAGAGTAACGGGATAGTAACGCAACTCTTGCTTCAACTGACTTTTTGTGGCATCCGTTGTCTTCACAGAGAATCCAACTAAATCAATTAATCCGTTCATTCTCATAGATTTTTCATCATTCTGCCCTCATCCTTAGTTTTTTGTTGTATCTTTGTACTAGATAGGCATCACCTCGGCATAGCGTTCAAGCAAGCTTGACGCTCTGCTCTCGGTTCGCACTATCTTTGACATCCTATTTAGAGCCAGGATTTAAAATCAAATTTTCAAACTAACCTAAAATAGATATTATGGAGAGGTTGTCATTAAATATAAGTTATGTGTCTTGTGCATTTGAGGATTTGTCTTCAGAGGACGCAGCGTTGGTGGTTCGTGCAAAGGAAATGTGTGAACATTCGTATGCTCCTTATTCAAAGTTTTGTGTAGGGGCGGCGGTTAGCCTGGATAATGGTGAGGTGGTGTGCGGCAGCAATCAGGAAAATGCCGCCTATCCCTCCGGTACGTGTGCAGAGCGTTGTACAATGTTTTATGCTAATGCCAGATACCCGGAGGCAACTCCTTTGGCAATTGCGATAGCGGCTAAGAATGAGAAAGGTCAGTTTACGCCAACACCTATAACGCCTTGTGGCGCTTGTCGGCAGGTCTTGATAGAAACGCAGCATCGCTATAACCATCCTTTGCGGGTTTTGCTTTATGGTGCGAACCGTGTTTATTGTCTGGATTCGGTTAGCGATTTGCTGCCGTTCCAATTTGATGCAGATGCCTTGTAGTGCAAGATGCTTGTCGTGTCGCTTGTTTTCTTGGGAGGAGGGCGAAAATAAAATCGGATTTATTTGCTTCTTCTCTTGGTTTGCAGTAACTTCGCACTCCGAAATCAAAATGAAAGAATATGAATAACGAGTGGTTTGAATGTAAGATCAAATACGAGAAGACCATGGAGAATGGTCTCGTGAAGAAAGTGAATGAGCCCTATTTGGTTGATGCTTTGAGTTTTACCGAGGCAGAAAAAAGAATTATAGATGAGGTCTCTCCTTTCATGACAGGTGAGTTTCAGGTGTCAGACATTAAACGTGCCCGTTATGCAGAGTTTTTTGAAACAATAGAGGAAAGTGCCGACCGTTGGTTTAAGGCTAAGTTGGTTTTCATTACGCTTGATGAAAAAAGCGGGAAGGAAAAGAAGACATCTCAAAACGTGTTGATCCAGGCTGCAGATTTGCGAGGTGCGATTGACCGGCTCGACGAGGGGATGAAGGGTTCTATGATGGACTATACAATTGCTTCTGTTATGGAAACTCCCATTATGGATGTGTTTAAATACAAGCAGTCTCCTGAGTTTGAGAACAAGGAGGCAAAGCCTGAATATGAACAGTAAGTAGTTGAAATTAATAGCAATATGAGCAATTTCGAGAACATCGTAATTGGTTTTCCTGAACCGGTCAAGATGGCTCGGGGGCGTTCTGTTGCTTTTATTGAAAATATGAAATCCAAAAAACAGCCATTATGCTCGCGATAGAGTCGTGGCCGTTTTTTGGCTTTTTTGTTTAACGATATTATTATGACAGAGATTCAGAGACGGCTGTCTGAAACGATGGCCGGACTGCCCGGAAACGTAACGCTGGTGGCGGTCTCAAAATTCCATCCAGTGTCTTCTTTACAGGAGGCTTATGATGGCGGAGCGCGAATCTTCGGGGAGAGTCGCGCACAGGAGTTGGTGGCAAAGCATGAGGTTCTTCCAACAGATATAGAATGGCATTTTATAGGACACCTGCAGCCCAACAAGGTTAAATATATTGCTCCATTTATTTCATTAATTCATGCAGCAGATTCCCATAAGCTATTATTGGAGATTGACAAGCAAGCGCGCCGTTGTGATCGCGTCATTCCTTGTTTGCTCCAACTTCATGTCGCTCAGGAAGAGACTAAGTTTGGATTTACGGTTGATGAGTGCAGAGCATATCTTGAAAGTGGCGAATGGCGTGAACTCCATCATGTGAATATATGTGGCTTGATGTGCATGGCATCAAACACGGATGATGAAAACCGCATACGTCGTGATTTCCACACTGCCTATGAATTTTACAAAGAGGCCAAGTCGCTCTACTTTTCAGACAGGCCGGAATTTTGTGAACGTTCATGGGGGATGAGTGGCGATTACAAGATTGCTATTGAAGAGGGAAGTACGATGGTCAGAATCGGAACCCACATATTTGGAGAGAGAGAATATTAAAGAATAAAGGTTAGCGCTGCTGTTTGCAAACTGAAAATGCCATGAAAAGGTGCTATTTCATGACTTTATGGAGTGCTCTGAAAAAAATAATAGCAGGCATGAAAAAATAGCGCAAAAGCTTTGGTGGTATAATAAAAAGTTGTAACTTTGCACTCGCAATCAAGAGAGATAGCGAAGTTAAAATAAAGAGAATACAATGGTGCGTTAGTTCAGCTGGTTAGAATACATGCCTGTCACGCATGGGGTCACGGGTTCGAGTCCCGTACGCACCGCCAATTGGCTCCTTAGCTCAACTGAATAGAGCATTTGACTACGGATCAAAAGGTTATAGGTTTGAATCCTATAGGAGTCACTTCTCTATTTCTGAAGTTTTTCTTCAGAAGGAAAATTATAATGTGGTATCTGCAAAAATGCAGATACCACATTTTTGTTTGACTAGCATGTGTGTTGTCTAATGGGTGCAAGTCCCTAACGAGCC
>ERZ791805.1060-NODE-1060-length-10248-cov-2.548219_pt1 | contig 10248 bp, 9 predicted proteins | sample MGYA00510306_ERZ791805 | MGnify/ENA primary metagenome ERZ791805 (study PRJEB30046, sample SAMN00791990) | human gut metagenome | study: EMG produced TPA metagenomics assembly of the A metagenome-wide association study of gut microbiota in type 2... | reverse complement strand
CACCGATGTCAGGTGATGAGGGCGAAACTCCAATAAGAATTGAAATTGACCAACAGGGATAAATAAATATTTAAAAATATGAGTAAGATAAACATTCACAGAGGTACGTTCTTAGAGAAAGAAGAACTCACACGGATGATAGGCTTCTTGAACGAGAAGCCTGAAGTTTCCGCAATCTTCGCTGCCTCTCTTTCCTTCGGGTTGGTATCTCCTGGAGGAAAGGCTGGTTCAGCGTTCAAAGTGACGGCTTCCACAACTCTGGGAGCGATTAACATGGTGGGAGGATATGTGATTGGCTCTGACCTGAAAGGGTATAGGGTTGACAATCAACTCGACCTCCCTGTTCCTAACGACCAGAAGTATTATTGGCTGAAAGTCGGTCCCGACTCACACAATTACGAGAATGGAACTGTTCAGGTTGATACGTCAGGAAACGTGTCAGGAACTGTCAATTTCAATGGAATCGTACGAGGTCAGAGTTCTGGCGTTCCTACCTGTATTCGTTTCGTAAAGGAAGACGGCTCACAGCCATTGAACAATCAGGTGTATCAAATCGTTGATATCATCAATAATAACAACATCGTTCTCTCAAGCGGTGTTGCGTTTCAGGCTGAAACTCAGCTTCGAGTTATCGTGCTGGGTAGCATACCGATGGGACGTCGTTTTACCGACGAACAGTTGGAAGGATTATATACCTTTGACACGTATAAATTAACCTTTGTAGAGGAGCCATCGGCAGGTACAATGCCTCCTAAGAATGCGAATGAGTATTATATCGCTCGTGTCCGTAATAATGGTGGTTCGGTTACAATTCTTGACGAGCGTACACAGTATTGGACGCTGGGCGGTTCAGGAGGTTCGGGTCAGACTTATACAATCACAATCAACCCAACGCCAGCCGATGCACAGGTAATCATCGATGGTGTTATCACAAACAGCGTTGAGGCAATAAACGGTCGTACATTGATTTGGTCGGTATCAAAGCCAGGATACCTAACCCAAACTGGCAACTATACCGTATCGGGAAAGAACGAGACCTTAAACATCGTGTTGGAAGTCGACCCCGACCCTGTACAGGATGTCAAGATAACCGTCAAGACAGCCAGCGGTGGTACAACTCAAGGAGCCGTTTCAATCAACAATTCAGCAACAATCGACAAGGCAGAAGAGTCAATTTCCGTGCCTATGGGTACGACTGTACAGATATGCGCTCAGGCTGCTGCTGGTTACAAGTTTGCCGGATGGTTGCGTAATGGTAATGCTCACAATCAGACAGCCATTCAGGATATCGCTGCTCAGGCTGATACGGTGTACACAGCAACATTCGTTGAGGATACCGAGGAAGACTTCTGGGACTTCGAAACTAAGACTGCTGATGGAGGGTACGAACTGTTTACCGTACCGATTCAAGCCGGAACTGGTGAATTTGAAGGCGTCATGGTAAAGGTCAACGAAAATTCATAAGGATATGCAACTTTATTATACTACAACATCAGGGTACAATGGTGAACAGCCTAATCCCGAACGTTCACTTGGAGGATTCAAATCCTCCACCCCTGTTTCGAATGACGACTTCAGTAACATCTTTGATGAAATATCATTGATGACGATGAAGTCCGGAAGGGATGAATATCGTGCCATCGTCCTCAAGAATGAGTTCGATACACCGTGTACGAATATCACAGTGAAGATAAGCCGTCAAGAAGGAGCGATTTGTTCCTACAAGATGGCTGTCGGTGCGATGAATGTAGTGAACAAATACAACCAGAAGTCTATGGAGAATGTCATGGCTCCTACGAATAAGCCGTTCAGGGCACAGTTTATTGACATGACCGAAGACGCTGTTTTGGAAGTAGGTGATTTAGAGGCTGGTGCGGAAATAGGGTTGTGGCTTTGCCGTCACGTTGATACCGAGATTGCCAAGAAACAGCACGATGATGTATGCGAGCCAGACCCAGCCGACCCGACGGGAAGACGTTATAAACCTGTAACGCACCCCCAACAGGAGTCAATTGATATGATTGTCGACTGGGTGTAACAACGGAGAGGGAGAAATCCCTCTCCCTAAATTAAAGATGATTATGCTATATTCTTATAATGAAACTTTGAAGATAATTTTGCGGATATACGAGTATCTGCAAATGAGGATGAAGGAACAGCCCAGAACGCTCAAGATGAATAAGCCTTTACATCGTTCTGCGGTTGTTTCTTTCATGGAAACGCTTCCCCCGACTGCGGGAGCGGACTTCATTTGGAACTTCCTCCTATTTCAATTCTATGTCTTTGTGGGTCAAGACCATGAACGCAAACCGATGCCGAGTTGGTTCATGGGGAAAGAAGCATGGAGACGTTGGAATGAATATTCTGATGAAGCAAAGTGGCATGCAAGGGATTGGGCACGTGAGAAGAAGTTGGTGAACCCTGTCAAGACAAACACTTATGAAGCGGTATCGGATGACGTGTTTCGCAGGGAACGGTTGAGAATGTCAAGAATATCGGGTCCGAATTTCTGTGAAGCGAAGTTCGGGAGTAGTCCCTACAATCCGAAGGATGAAATCTGTTATACTTGTCCGTTCGAAAAGGACTGTAAGATGTTGTTTGGAACAAAGGACGCCAGCGGGAAAAGCCTGTACGAACAAATCTCGGAAAGTGCTGAAAAGAAGAGTGCTACGGAGACACAGCAATTACAGGGTTCTCACGTTACAATAAGGGAAGTATCACGTATGACAGACTATGGCGAAGACGACTGAAAAATATCAGATATGCAACGGGTGCGGGAAACATCGGTATATCACGAACCGAACAAAGTGCCTGTGCGACGAATGTAATTATAAAAGGCTTCACAACGGGAAGTCACGATTTGAGGTACGTGCTGAAAGGAGTAAGGCAAAGAAACCTAAACTCCGACCAGCAACGGGTGAATTGGCTCTCTTTAAGGAAATATGGGCAGAGCGTCCTCACATTTGTACGCATTGTGGAAAGCGTCTCTTAGAACCGCTTAAACCGATTTATTTTAGCCACATCAAATCGAAGGGTGCTTATCCCGAGTTAAGGCTGGTAAAAAGTAACATCGAACTGACTTGTGAAGAATGTCACCAAAAATATGAATTTGGAAAACGAAAAATGTGTTAGTTATGGAAGAACCTAAAAGAAAGCTTTTATTCGAATTTCGTGATAAAAGCAAGCAAATAATTAGGAAAAATTATATTATACAGTTCAGGGGTGATTTAACCGATGAAGGAGAACCAACTATTGTATTAAATGATTTCCCATTAGGGCTGAAAGGAGATAAAAATCCAGTTATTAATTTAGTCTTAGTCTATTCAAATATTGATGAAAGAGACGAGGACTTACAGGCTTTGAAAGATTTAATTAATTAAAATAATTTTTATATGAAAACGACTGCTAATTATATGATAGTTGCAGATACCGAAACAGGTGGGCTTCCAAGCAAGGCTTCTAAAGGGAAGCCAGAAAAGAAGGCTTTTTTCGATGTTGCATTATGTGAAATTGCATTAGTTGTGATTGATTTGAATGCCTTGAAAATTGTTGATGAGTACGATGCAATTATTCAGCCTTACAAAGACGGACTTGAATATAATCCTGAAGCTGAGAAAGTTCATGGCCTTTCAGTTTCAAATTTAAAGGAAAATGGCCAAAACGCGAAAGAAGTTTATCAAAAAGTAAAGTCCTTTTTGGTTAAATATAAAAATCCGCGAATTGGTTCAATTTTATGCGGACATAATTTTCAACTGTTTGATATACCTTTTTTTGAAGGCTTGTTTGAATTTTATGGAGATTCTTTATGGGAATATGTGAAGTTCGTAGAGGACACTATGAAATTATCATGGTATAGGGCAATTGAGCAGGAGAATTATAAACTTGGAACTTGTTGCCGACTTGAAGGGGTCGAACTTGTTGACGCTCATAGGGCGTTGAATGATACAAGAGCGAATGCCCTTCTTATGTTAAAATACATAGAGAAGTTCCGAGGGGTTGGAGTTTCTGCCCCTGTGGTGTCAACGAAAAAAGAATCAAGATTCAGAGAAGGATTTCAGTTGGTGTGATATGATACATTTTAATGAAGATTTAAAGTTGTCGTACAAACAGTTGGATACGGTATTCTCTACTGCGTTCAACGTGCTTGAGTCGTTACCACCTGTGGCTATCAATCAATTGGTTGGTGGCTATGGTGGTGACGTCGATGCACTGTTATCGGAAATTTTCATTCAGACGAATAATGTTCTTTCCCTAAATACCACGCTTGAAACTGAACGGCTCAACTACATTGACCAATTGGAAGAGTCAATGGATGAGACGCTGAAAGTTCAGTCGTACAACTATTTCAAGACAACTATGCTTCCTAATTTCCGTCAGGGTTGGAGAAATCTTGAATGGGGAAACATGGTGCAACTCTATCCGAACAGCGCATATCTTGCTGCTCGTTCTCACGGTAAATGCTTTGCGAGAGGCACACGGGTGCTGATGGCTGACTTTTCCGTAAAGAATATAGAGGACATCTATCCCGGAATGGAAGTGATGGGGTTAGACTTCACTCCCCGAAAGGTTCTGACACGACATATCGGTCGTGCTCAGATGTTCAGGGTTGAGCAGGAGAATGGTATGCCGTATGCCGTGAATCGAGCGCACACGATGTGCCTCTTTGACACGAAGCGGAAGAAGTATGTCGAAATAGAAATGGGACAATTCCTGAAATATCCTGTCAAGAAGCAAAGACGGTTCCAGGGGTACAGGGTGTTCTCTTACGATAAGCCTGTATTCGAGCGTGGGAATATAACGGTTGAACCTATTGGGGAAGAGTCTTATTACGGGTTTATGTGCGATGGTGACCACCTGTTTCAGTTAGAGGATGGTACAGTCGTTCACAATTCCTACGAGTTCTGTATGGCGTTTCCGCTGTGGAGATTATACAGTTACCGACGTCCGACGTTTATGCGACCTGATATTCCTGACAATAAAAATCGCCAGGAAACCTGTATTATTACGAACACGGAAAAATTGGGTAAACAGCACATCGACAAGGTGGTTGAGGAAATCCGTGTGAATGAGGCTTTGGCAGCGAAACTGAACCCTACTGGAAAGGCTTCACTGGCAGCGACAAGTATTGAATGCGAGAACGGAACGAAACTTCACCTCCGTGGAAAGGACGGGTTTATTCGTGGTCTTCACGTGGGGGCAGCGGTCAGCGATGACTTACCAGACGAGAGTAGTATCTATTCACTGGAACAGCGTGAGAAGTTGAGAGACCTGTTTAAAGGTGCTATCACTCCGATTGTAGAACCCTATGGATATAATATTGTCGACGGGTGTGTTACCCCTGATACACTTGTTTTAACCGATAATGGAATTTTTGAAATAGGTGAATTAGCTCCAGTTCCTATTACTTCTGATAAAGGATATTATCCTTATGGAAAAGAGGTTTACAACGGAACTAAACTTGAAATTGCAAATGAATATTATATTAATGGGCTAACGAAGACAAAAGTAATAACTCTTAAAAAGGGTTTGAAACTTGAAACAAGCTACATTCACCCAATAATGGTTTGCAATGAAAAGGGGTTATTTGAGTGGCGAAAGGCAAAAGATTTAAAAGTTGGAGATTTTGTTGCAATAAAGGTTGGAGCAGGGGTATGGGGTAAACCTTTGAAAGTTTCAGATGATGACCTCTATCAAATTGGACTTTGTATTGCTGATGGTGTTTTGTCAGAAAGCCGTGTTTCTATAATAAAAGGCGTGAAAGGGATTCGAGATTACTTGATAAATGAACAGGAATTTAGACCTGTAAGAGGAAGGTTGAGTATGAGATACTATCGTAATGAAAAGTCTAAGCTATTTCAATCCTTGGGTTATAAAATAGGACTTTTATCTAATACAAAAGAAATTCCAAATAAAATATTACATTCAGGTGAAAGGGAATTATGTAAGTTTTTATCGGGATATTTTGATGGTGATGGGTGTATGACAATTGATGATTCTGGTCATTGTCATGTTAGCTGTTTTTCAGTTAGTGAAAAATTGATAAAACAAATACAGTTCGTTCTTTTGAATATGGGGATTGTATCGTCTGTAAATCCTAAAAAATGTCAATCTTCTAAAAAAGTAAAATCAAATCGTATGGGGCATCTTCTTAGAATAACCTCACAAGAAATGGTTCATATTTTTATGGAAAAAATTGGTTTCCCTCATTCAGGAAAAGGTGACAAATATCGAAACATTTCTAATACATTAATTGATTGTTCTGTTATGCAGATACCTTATCAGTCAGAACTAATGAAAAGAATTAGGAAAGAAATTAGTTTGACTGCTAAAGATAAGAAAAAATATGGGTTAGAAAAATTAAGATTTAAAAGTAGAAACACGATTAGTATTCATAAACGTTCTGAATTAGAAAAAGTTGTTAAATGGGTAAAGGGTTCTGGTTTTGAAAATGAAGATACAAGAACATTTATAAAAAATGTTGAAAGTGGGTATGTTTTCCTTCCTATTAAGAAAATTGAAGAATCTGAGTCTATTACGGTTGATTTTTCAATGAAAGAAACCCATTCATTTATTTCAAATGGAATTGTATCTCATAACACGCCATATCAGCAGGAGGACTTGTATGCCGAATTAAAGAAAGACCCGAAGTTCCGTGTCTTTGAGTACCCAGCCATATTTCCGGACGGTCGCCTGTTGGCTCCTGACCGTTTTACGTGGGCAAAACTTATGGAGGAAAAAGCGTCTCTGGGGACGCTCGTATTCTCTCGTGAGTATTTGGTCGTACCTATTTCCGACGACAGTACAATCTTCCCTTGGGAGATATTAAAGAGGAGTACAATCGGGATGGAAAACGTCAGGCTCGTTGATAACATAGAGTCGTTCCCTATCAAGTTACAGAGGGTGGTCATGGGTTGTGACTTCGCTGTCTCAGGAAATGTGGGAGCCGACTTCACCTGTTATACAGTCTGGGGAAAGGATGTTCAGGGGAATTATTATCTCCTCTATATATTCCGGGAAAAGGGGTTGTCTCACAATGAACAGATACAGAAGATTGACCTCCTGAACAGGGTGTTCAAGCCAAACGAGATAGTCGTAGAAAACAACGGCTTTCAAAGTATATTGGCAGATATGTGCGTTCAGATGGGTATCAAGAATATTACACCGTTCACGACGACCTCCGGGAATAAGAAAGACCTGAGAACAGGGTGGGCATCACTTGCAGCGTTATTTGAGAGAGGTGTAATCAAGTGTCCGTATCATCCTGACACGGCTGCTAAGATTGACCAGATGTTTGGGGAGTTCAACTCGGTTGCGTTCCGCAGCGATAAAGGGACTCTTGAGAGTATCAGTGGGCACGATGATACCGTGTCTTCCTCTTTCATGGCGATTAACAAGTTACGAGAGAGCACTGTAATGATAAAAATTGACGCAGTTTAAATAATTTAGTATGGGTAAAAAAGTTGATGCTATTCTATCACCTAACTTTGTAGAGGAAATGTTGAGGTTGGCTTTTGCGAATAAACAGTTTGCGGAGTTGGTGGTAGATAATCTTGATTTAAGTAACTTCCCCCGAGAATTGGGAGGGTGCAAAGCGATGCTGAAAGTGTTGGCAGATACGATGAAGAAAACAGGTAATCTGGCGACATTCGGTATGGTGGAAATGACCTTCCCTAACAACGAGGAAGTTTCAAAGAAGATTGCTGAGGTCAAGGGAATTACACTTCCAGAGGTAGAACCCATGACACGGCAATTGGAAACCTTTATTAGACGCCAGACGTTTGTTGCTACTCAGCACGAAGTGTCGGATATGTATAATGAAGGAAAGCCAGAGGAAGCGATGCTTCTTCTTGAGAAAAGAATGGCGGAAATAAACGCTTTCTCCTTGGACAAGTTCCGAGGAAAATTTGTACGGGTGTACAGGGATTTCTATCGTAACATAGGAACGGCACAAATGAAAGCCGAGGATGAAACACGTCGGGCAAAGATACCGACAGGAATATCAACGATTGACGAAATTACTGATGGGGGAATTCCTCGTCAGGATACTGTTCTTCTAATCATGCGTTCTGGTGTTGGTAAATCCACGGCTCTTAAATACTTCTCTTGGTACAATACATCAATCGCCCATAATCATTGTCTTCACTTTCAGTTAGAGGGTGGTCGTGATGAGGCGGTTGTTAAGTTTGACCAGATGTTGGCGAACACTACCTATGCGAAAATCATGAGGGGTGATGTCAGCGACGAGACCCGACAACGTATCTCAGCACTTATCAAGAGGGCAAAGACAGTAAATAGTGATATTGACGTGTACGCTTCTGAAGAGATGATGGACATGACGATAGCCGACTTGGTGGCTGCGATAGAGGACTATAAGAAAGAGTATGGGTATTATCCAGACTTGGGTACGGTCGACTCGATTGACCTGTTATTGACAGGGGAAAACAAGAAGATTGACTTCGACCCGAACTTCATCAAATACAGGTTACAGAAGTGTGCCCAGCGATTAAAGGATATCGCGAAGAAATACGACTGTGCCGTAATCACAGCAACCCAGACGGGAGACGTTCCTATTGAAGTGTGGAACGACCCAACACGGGTAATCACTCGTCAGAATACAGAGGGCGACCGTACACTTATCAAGCCATTCTCGTTCGTGTTTACAGGTAACATCACAATCGAAGAGGGTAAACAGAACATGGCTCGTATCTATTGTGATAAGTTACGAAACTACCGAAACAATGGTATCATCATTCGAATCCCTACTAATTACGAGAACGGCTTCTTCTACGATATATCACGTTCAACAATCGTTGAGCAGGTGTTGGATATGTCGGCTCTTGACAGGCTTGAGAGCCGTCGCAGCCGTAAAGGTAACGGAGAAGCAGCCGTTGGGGAGAAGAAGGAGCGAGTAGAGATAGCACCAGGAGTGTACGGAACAAAGGTAGTTGGCGAGGGTGAAACGGCTGCGCAGGAGCCACAAGAGACGTTGAATAAGCGACAGACTAAACAGTCGCTCAAGGAATATTTAGCAAACAAGGGTGTGCAGGAAACTCCGAAGACAACGAGGAAGCCTGTACCTCGCAAGAAATAATTTCGTTATGCGGTACGATAAGGAACAGATAATCGCTGATTTCAATCTCACGCCATTTGGTTCACAGGGGTGGCTCACGAATAAGGATATGGACTGTCCTTTCTGCGGAAAAGCAGGGAAGTGGGGTATCATCTTCAATATGAATGGCGTTGCGACGTTCCACTGTTGGAAGTGTCCTCGTAAGGTATCCGTCTATGAGTTCCTCAAGAAACTCGGTAGAACAGACCTCGCGAAACACTCCTATACAGTCAAGCCGAATGAACTTGAGAACTGTCCAAAGATAGGTGATATTCAGGGGGAGACATCGAAGTGGATGGAGGGTGATGCGGAACAGGTACAGGAAGAAGAATTAAAGCCTGTTACTCTTCCGTTACGGCTGAAACCGCTTGTGGATGATGAGTACCTGAATAATCGTGGGTTCCGACCTGAACACTATGCGGAGTTCGAGCCATCCTATACTAATACACCGTTGGAAGCGAAGTTGAAGAACTTCATCATCTTTAAGATGAAAGTCAATGGTGTGTGTGTGGCGTGGTGGGCACGCAGTAGGTATTCAAAGGAATGGCACAAAGAAAATCTTGAGGCATACAAGCGTCACGAGGCTGACTTGGTGTTACGTTACAGGAACTCCGAGAATAACTTTCAAGACCTGTTAGGGGGTTGTGATGAGTTGATAGAGGGAAGGACTGAAACGGTTATTTTGGTTGAAGGGATTTTTGATTATGTAGGAATTTCAAATCTTATGAACTTAACAGAAAAGGATTGGCTGAAATGTTGCTTTACTTTTGGGAATTCTATTGGTCGGGGACAAATTGATATGCTTTTGAAAAAGAAAGTGAAGAATATAATTCTTTTGTACGACTATGGAACAATAAAAGAAAGTAAAGAAGCAGCCTTGAGAATGAGGGATTTGTTTGATTCAGTTTGGGTTGCAGCAATTAGAACTCCAGGAGTAGACCCCGGAAATATTTCAATTGAAGAACTTGAAGATGTTTTGAAAAATGTTGAAGACCCGTTAAATTTTTATTTGGGAAAGTTATGATTCAGAAAGGCTTCATATATTGCGTCACCTGTCTGCCCACTGGGAAACTGTACTTCGGGCAAACGATGCTCTTTATAAGGAGTCGTTGGAGACGGCATGTTCGTTCTTCTCAGCG
>ERZ791805.1053-NODE-1053-length-10282-cov-3.196930_pt1 | contig 10282 bp, 5 predicted proteins | sample MGYA00510306_ERZ791805 | MGnify/ENA primary metagenome ERZ791805 (study PRJEB30046, sample SAMN00791990) | human gut metagenome | study: EMG produced TPA metagenomics assembly of the A metagenome-wide association study of gut microbiota in type 2... | reverse complement strand
CCATATCCCTAAAATTTCGTTAATAATTCCGCATTCTTCTGCCGTTCCTCCCGTTCGAAGCTGGCCAGGTAATTTTCCGTTGTTTTGAGGTCCTGATGCCCCAGCGATTCCGAGATATAGGCGATATTCGCTCCTGCCCGCTTCAACACCGTAGCGAACGAATGCCTGGCAGTATAGGTCGAGATATTGCCAATACCCAGCCTTTCGCCTATCTCTTTCATGCGACGATTGATCGCACGGGTGAAATACATCGTTTTATGCTTCCGCCGCATCGCATCCTCCTGCCCACCGAGGATCGGAAAAATAAAGCTATCGGGCCGGGAGGGGTTGCCCCATCGGTTAATTATTGCCTGCATCCGCTCCGTGACAACGACCCGGATTTCCTTGCGGGTCTTGGTCGTCCGCTCGGTCTTTTGCCGGACGAAGCATATTTCACCGTTCACGATGTCCCGATACCTCAACTTTACGAAATCGGCAACGTTGATCCCGTTGCACAAGTAGAGGAACAGCCAATAATCGCGGTATTTGGCCGTTGCCTCGGTTCCATCCTCATAATTGGCTATCTGCCCTATTTGCTCCAGCGTGAGGGCCAATTTGCGGCCCTCTCCGGCTTGTATCTCATACCGCCCCCGGCCGAATGGGTATTGCGCCTCTAAAATCTTTCCGCACCGCTTCATGTCGTTGAGTATTGCCCGTATATGTCGCATATGTATTCCGACGGTAGTACGGCTTTTACCCTCTTTAAGCAGGAACTTTTCGTAACGACGAATCCAATCCACCGAAACACCCGACAAAGGAACACGAGGTCCGGCAAATCGTTCTATCCCCTTCATAACAACCCGATAGGCCATCATATTCCCGATGCGTTCCTGTGCTTTCATTTCGGCTATTTTACCCTCAAAAGCAATATTAAGCGTATCGCCACCAGCTCGTTTTAGTCGATTGTTAAGATTTTCCAATGAAAAGATACCGCGCATTAATAAGTCCTCAACAGCCGTCCGCACTATCTGGTAGCTGCTTTCGATGTCCTTGCGTATCTCCACAAGTGCACGGGCTTTTGTTGTTGGCAGGGCGTCCCACTCCGCCGGCATCAAATCTTTCCCGGTCGGATAATAGTGACGCACTCGATTGTAGGTAACACGGATTTTTACGGAGCACTTCCCGGACTTTTTCGGATGGGCTGAATCGAACATTGCGGCCACCGTCACACCGTCTTTCGAGTAGTTCATTTTGTGTATAAATTTTGATTTTAGACACACAATTTAGACACAAATATACGGATTTAATCGAAACCAACAAAAACCAAGTGAAATAAAATAGCTATATTTGCCATTGAAATACAAGCATTTACAAAACAATATAGAAATTACCAAAAACAGCTAAAAATCGACAAATTACGACTCATAATCCGAAGGTCGTGGGATCATGCCCCTCTGGGCCCACAGAAAAAGAGGTTACGAATTGCCGTAACCTCTTTTTTTCGCACTCTTCGGGAGCGGCGTTATTCCAGCTTCGCCGCGTCGGAGGCCAGCTTTTCGTAAATGGCGACCATTTCGCCGAACGATCCCTCGCCGCGTTTCAATTCGTACATGAAGACGCCCTTGTAACCGGCCTTCATCAGCGCCCCGTACAGCGCGGGCCAGTCGATCTTGCCCTTGCCCGGAAGCCAGTGACGCTCATCGACCATGTCGTAATCCGAGACATGGACGGTCGCAATCCGGTCGCCGCACGCCTCGACGAAGTGCAGCAGGTCCTCCGAAAGCAGGTGGTTCGTGTCGAAACAGATTTTCACCTCGGGATAAGGGGCGATGATGCGCAGCAGCTCGGCCGAGTTCCGCCCGAGGCACGTGCGGGGCAGGTCCTCAATGCACAGCTGCGCGCCGATCCGCGCCGCCTCCCTGCGCAATATGCCGATCGAAGCGATGCTGTTCCGGATACGCTGCTCGCGCTCCCCGTCCGCAATCGGTTCGGAACTGGGATGCAGCACCAGTTTCTCCGGTCCCACTTCGCCGCAGATCGCGATCATTTCGGTCAGGAATTCGAGGTTGGCCATGCGGGCGCTGTCGTTCAGCACCGAGATGTCCAGCTTGCGGGAAAACGGGAGGTGGCACGACCAGACCTTCAGACCGGCCTCGTCGGCCATGTGTTTGGCGTGCAGCGCCTTCTCGCGGATTTCAGCCACGGTCCCGCGGCCGCTGATGCCGATTTCGACATACTCCACGCCGGCCTTCGCGGCGGCGGCCATCTCCTCGGGGCTCATGCTGCTGGTCGAGCTTCCGACGCCGAGACACTGGGCCGTCAGGTTGGCGGCGCACACCAGCGCCGCTGCCGTAAACAGAATTCTTTTTTTCATCGCTTCCGGTTATTTGGTGTAGTTTTTCACGCAGCGGACGTTCAGATAAATATCCTTGACCGCCTCCTGATTGGTCTTGGTCTGAAGGTTCAGACTCGTACCGCTGATGACCAGCGAACGGGCCGTCGAGGCGTTGGTCTGCCCGATGAACCACACGTAGCCCCATTTGCCCAACGCGCCGCTGTTGAAACTGCCGTCGGCCTTCTGATAACCCAGCGGATACCAGCCGAAACCGATGCTTTCGGCCCCGTCGACGAATTGCAGGAGGGCTTCCCCGGCGTCCGTGAGCGTCATATTCGCCTGATTCCAAATACCGCCGTCAACGATACGGCCGTTGCCGCCGCGCAGCCATGCGCCGACGTTGCCCGTATTCTTGACCGTGCAGCCCGACTTGTAGAATCCGGCCTTCGTAATGGCATTCTCGGGTTTCCCGTCGTGGCCGCCGGAGAAGGTGTATCCGCCCTGCGCGAAATCGTCGGGAATGGCATACTCGCTTTTGATAGCCATCAGCATGTCCCACCAGTCGTTGGCGTTGGCCACGTGCCAGCCTTCGGGACAGCAGCCGCGTATCTGGACGCCGAACTCGCCCTCCTCCGTACCGTCGAGTTTGAAGGCGTTGCCCACGTCGTCCACCCCTTCGTAATTCTGCACATAGGGACACTGCTCCGCCGTACAGCCCGATATGCCGGTCATCGCCTCATACCAGGTGTAGTAACGGCCCTTTGCGTCGTTCAACCGCTGCAAATGCGACGCCTCCAACCCCGCAACCGAGAAAGCCGTCAGGTCGGGCGCAACGCCCAGATTGCCGTCCTCGCCCGCTTCGTGGCAGTTCTCGGTCATCCACCAGCGTTTGCCGTACTTCTTGATCGTATAGCCCGGCAGCTCGATGGGGACCGACACGGTGATCGCCGCGAAATACTCGCGCACCTTGCTCGCACCCAGTTCGTTTTTGGCCACCACCGACACCGACTGGGCGGGAATCACCACGTCGTCGTTGACCACCCTGACGGTGATGACGTTGGTTCCCTGACCGTCGATGATCGAGATTTTCGACTTCTCCTGCTCGGCGATCGTCCATTCGTAGGTCTCGGCCCACTGAACCTTCGAAACCGAGAAGGTGAACTCTTCGCCGCCGTTGCAGGTGAGCGTTGCCGGCACCTTCGTGATCGGCCCGGGTTTCTTGGGAACGGTCATCTCCTGGATTTCCTCCTCGGTGTCGCGTTTCACGGCCTCGGTGCAGGCGACCAGCGCCGCAGCGGCGGTCATGCATGCCGCGGCCATCATGTATTTTCGGATGTTTTTCATCGTTTTTGCATTTTAAGTTTTACAAAGTGTGAACCTCGGGATACCCGAACGGATTCTCCACATACCAGCGGGCCTTGTAAATCTGGTAGCCCGCGCGGTTGAACAGCCGGTTGCCCTTCATGTCGCACACCTCGGCCGACCACCAGTTGCTCCCGCCCGACGTGGGGCGCATGACGATCGTGGAATACCCCTCCGGACCCGTCGAAATGCTCTTGATGGTGTTCTGCTGGAAGATCTCCACGTCGAGGAACTTCTCCGCCGCACAGTCGAACTTGTAGACATGCTGATTCGTCGATACATACATCGCATCCTCCCCGCAGACGGGCGCCAGGTCGTGGGCATCGGTATTCCCCGCCGCCATATCGTAAGAGCGCACCTGCGTCAATTCCGGAGCCGTACGCTTCCCGTTGTAGGCGAGCTTGAGCAGCTGGGCGCCCGTCGCCGTCCAGAGGCAGCCGCGCTTCCGGTCCCAGACCACGTTGTGGGCCGAATGGACCGGCATGGTGAAGGCGGGTCTGGAAACGTAGCTGTCGGCGCCATTGTACACGTAGACGCTCAACAGGTTGCCCGTGCTCGACGCCACGACGACATTCCCGTCGGGCAGCACCTCGGCCGAGTGGGGGTTTCCGCCCGGCTTGGCGTAGAACATCGCCTTCTTGTCCGCAATGCGGATCAGCGCCACGCCGCCGCCCGAAGCCGTGACGAGCACGCACGTACGGTTGTAGACCGGTTTGGCCTCGTCGGGCAGATCGAACCACGCCTGTTCCGCAGCCGAAAGCCCGCTGTCGGCGGCCGTCCACTCCCAGGCGACCTTTCCCGTCGGCTGGTCGATCATCACGATCCGGTTCTTGGCCTGCTCGGTCAGAATCATCACCTTCGTGGCCTTGTCCAGGTCGATCGTCTCCTCCTTGTCGTCGCCCGGCCGCCAGGGAACGTAAGGTCCCTCCTCCTCGTCTTTGCTGCAAGCCTGAAGGAGGAATGCGGCGGCCAGTATCCACAGATATTTTTTCATAATTGCCAGTTAGCGGTTGTCGGATTAATAATTGGGATTCTGTTCGAGTTTCTTGTTCAGCAGGATCTGGTCCGCCGGAACGGGCCACCAGTAGTCGCGGTCGGGGTCGAACGCCCGGACGGCGATGTCCGTGCCCGCATAGTCCTGAATCACGGCGTTCATCACCAGCTCGGCGGTCATCCAGCGGCGGATGTCGTTGTAATAAAGCCCCTCGCCGGCGAATTCGACGCGGCGCTCGTGGCGGATGATCTCGCGCATCTCGGACTGGCTCTTCGAACCGTAGGCATAGGTGGGCATGCCGACGCGGCCGCGCACGCGGTTCACGGCGTCGTAAACGGCATCGGAGGGCGTGGCGTCGACCTCGTTCTGCGCCTCGGCGAACATCAGCAGCACGTCGGCGTAGCGGATGAACATGTAGTTGGTCTCGCCGTTGCTGTCGTCCGAATCGCGCTTCTGCGCGTCGTAGATCGTGAGTTTCCTGTGTGCGAAGCCCGTGAACTGGCACACCTCCCCGGCCGGGCAGTTGGCCTTGCCGAGGAACGTGCTCCCGGGATAGAAATTCGTCGCCGCGAAACGCGGGTCGAGGTTGTCGTACTTGCCCATCGTGGCCGCACCGTCGGTCGTCGTCCGGTAGTCCATCACCAGATCGAGCAACGGTGCGTTGTTGCGGTACTGGACGCTGTAAACGTTGAACGAATTGACGGCCGTGTTCTTGGTCTTCGAAAATTCGATGTTGAAGACGCACTCGCAGCTGTGCTCGTTCGCCGGCAGGAAGAGTTTCCGGTAGTCGCCGAACAGGTCGTAGCCCGCCTGGGCCTCCTTTTCGATCACGGCTTTGGCCGCATCGGCCGCAGCCTGCCATTTCGCGGCGTCGTTCGAGGGGTTGACCAGCTTGCTGGCCTCGAAAAGCAGCAGACGGGCCTTGAGGGCCATCGCCGCGCCGCGCGTGGCGCGCCCCTGGTCGGCGGCTTTGGTCCACTGCCAGTCGAGCAGTTCACGGTCGATGATGTCGTTCAGGTCGTCGAGAATCGCCCGCACCACCTCCTCGCGCGAGGCGCGGGGCAGCGAACCGTGCGCATAGACAGGCTCTTCGAGGATCAGCGGCACGCCGTTGTAATAGGTCACCAGCATGTAGTAATAGAGCGCGCGGAGGAACTTGGCCTCGCCCTCCATCTGCACCCTGCGGTCGTCGGCCACGGCGGCGGCAGGCAGGCGGTTGAGATGGGTGTTGCAGCGTCCGATGCCCTCGTAGCACTTTTTCCAGCGGTTGGCGATGATGCCCGAGCTGTTGGCCGTGTGGGTCCCCTGGGCGATGACGTTGTATCCGCCCGCGTTGTTGTAATTATAGGCGTTGGGCGTGCAGGTCTCTTCGAGCAGCGGCGCCGAGTCTCCGAACAGCGCGCTGTTGGTCAGTATGTTGTAACAGCCGGTCATGGCGGCCTCGGTTCCTTCTTCGGTTTCCCAGAACGTCTCGACCGTATATTTGTCGGTGGGAATGGTGTCGAGGTTGCAGGAGGCCAGCGCCGCCGCACCGCAAAGCATCAATCCGATTACTGTTTTTTTCATGTTTTTCCGTATTTGAAGCGATTAGAAAGTAATGTTGAAGCCGAAGTTGATCGTCCGCAGCGAAGGATACTGCATCAGGTTGGTCGACGAAAGGTCGATCTCGGGGTCGAACATCTTCAGCGGGGAGATCGTGAAGAGGTTCTCGCCGTTGACGAAGATCTGGCACTGGCTCATTCCGAGCTTCGAAATCCACCTCTTGGGGAGGGTGTACGAGAGTTGCAGCTGCTTGCAGCGCAGGTACGACGCATCGTAGAGCCACTGCGTGTTCTTGTAGTCGTGCATCTCGGGCGCGCCCGTGGCGGTGTGGAGGATCGGCAGGCGGGAGTTGTGGTTCTCGGGGGTCCACGCGTCGGTCGCCCACTCCTTCAGCACGCCCGCTCCGTTCCAGAACGGGGCTGCGAGGTTGCCCGAAAGATAGGTCTTCACGTCGGCGACGCCCTGGAACTGCGCCGAAAGTTCGAGTCCCTTCCATCCCAGCGAGAAGTTGAAGGCGTAGGTGATGCTCGGCGTGAGGTTGCCGCAGACGGCGCGGTCGTCGTTGTCGATCTTGTCGTCGTTGTTGAGATTCTTGTAGCGGATGTACCCGGGCTTCACGCCGCTGCCGACGGTCACCGAATTGGCGATCTCCTCGTAACTGTTGTAGAAGCCGTCGGCCTGGTAGAGATACCACGCGTCGATGGGTTCGCCCTCGCGGATGATGTTGAAGGTCTTGATGTACTCCTGCCCGTCGAGGTCGACGACGATGTTCTTGTTGTAGCAGAAGTTGCCGCCGAGGCTGTAATGGAAATTCTTGACCGCGCTCCGCCACTGGAGGTTCAGCTCGACGCCGTCGTTGGCCACCACGCCGATGTTCTGCTTCGGGCCGTTCAGGTTGCCGATCTGCGCCGGAATCTTCACGTCGCGCAGGATGCCTTCGGTGCGTTTCTTATAGAGGTCGACGCTGAACAGCAGGCGGTGGTCGAAGGCCTCGAAATCCAGTCCGAGGTTGTAGGTGCGGGTGGTCTCCCACGAGATGTTCTCGTCGACGAAATCCTTGATCGCCGCGCCGCCCGACAGCACGTCGCCGAAGCTGTAATTGTAGCTCTTGTTCGCCAGCACGGCCATCAGGTACTCGTAGTTGCCGATGGCCTGGTTGCCCATCTCGCCGACCGAGCCGCGGAGCTTGAGCACGTCGACCGCCCGGACGTTCTGCATGAAATTCTCCTTGTCGATGCGCCATCCGACCGACACGGCGGGGAAGAAGGCCCATCGGTTGCCCTTGGCGAATTTCGACGAACCGTCGTAACGCGCCGTCACGTCGATCAGGTATTTCTCCTTGTAGTCGTAGGTGATTCGCCCGAAGTAGGAGAAGAGCAGTTCGAGCGACGATCCGCCCGAAATATCCTCCATCGTGGCGCCGACTGACAGGGCGGTGAGCTGGTTGTTGAAGTAGTCGCGTTTCTTGGCCTGGAAGTTCTTGCCGTCGTAACGCTTGTACTCCGTGCCGACCATCACGTTGAAGTTGTGGTTGCCGCCGAAGCTCTTGCCCCACGAAAGGGTGTTGTAGAAAGTGTAGTTGATCGCGTTGTTGTCCCAGTCCTTGGCCGAGACGTAGGCGCTGAAGTTCTTCCGCTCGAGGGTTTTGGGATTGTAGGTGTACATCGCGTGCTTGAAGTCCTTCGAATAGTGGTCGACCTTCACGTAGCCCAGGTTGGCGTTGTACTTGATGCCCCACGGCAGGTCGTAGCCGATGTTGATGCGCCCCAGAATGCGGTGAAACTGACGTTTGGTGTTGCCCTCGTGCAGCTCCATGAGCGGATTCTCGGGGTTGTTGCGCCCGGGAGTCGAGAGCCACGTCGAGAGCCACTTGCCGTCGGGCAGCTGCGTGCCGAAGATCGGCAGGGCGCGGTTGATGACGTTGACCGTCGTCGATACGCCGTAGATCGGGTCGGTGTTGTAGCGCAGGTTGCCCAGCAGGCTGACGCCCACCTTCAGGCGCTTGGTCACCTGCGCGTTGATCTTCATGTCCCACGAGAAGCGTTCCGCGTCGTCGTTGGCGACCATGATGCCGCGCTGGTTCATGTAACCGCCGCCCAGCGAGTAGGAGATCTTGTCCGTGCCGCCCGAAACGCGGGCGTTGTACTGCTGGAGAAAACCGTTCTGGTAGCAGAGGTCGTACCAGTCGGAGGCGGGATAGATGTACTTGTCGTGCTTCATGCCCTCCTCGTATTCGAGGATGTCGTCGCGGTTGTAGGTCACCGTCAGCTTGCCTTCGTTCAGTTCGGCCTGGTTGCGCATGTTCATATACTGAATCGGGTCGGTCACCACGTCGGGCACGTAGGTCGCCGACTGAATGCCGAAGTTGGCGCTCAACTTCACCACCGGTGCGCCCTTCTTGGCCTGCTTCGTGGTGATGAGGATGACGCCGTTGGCGGCCTTGGAACCGTAGATCGAGGCCGAAGCGTCCTTCAGCACCGAGATCGTCTCGATGTCGCCGGGATTCAGCTCGTTGAGCGAATACTCCATGCCGTCGACCAGCACCATGGGGCTGGAACTGCTCATCGTGCCGACGCCGCGTATGCGGATCGTCGCGCCGTCGCTGCCGGGCTTCGACGAAGCCTGGTTGATGTAGACGCCGGGCATCGAATAGAGCGCCTGCGAGGCGTGCGTCATGGGCTGGTTCTCGATCTCCGACATCTGGCGCACGGCGACCGAGCCGGTCAGGTTGACCTTCTTCTGCACGCCGTATCCGATCACCACCACGTCGTCGAGGAGCTGGTTATTCTCCTTCAGCACCACGGTCAGATGCGTCCGGTTGCCCACTTCGACCTGCGCCGCGTCGTAACCGATGAACGACACGCTGAGCCGCGCGCCCGCAGTCACGTTCAGGGCGAATTCGCCCTTCGAATTGGTCACCATGCCGTTCGTCGTGCCCTCGACCAGCACGTTCGCCCCCACGATCGGATCGCCGGCCTCGGTCTCGACGCGGCCCTTCAGCTGGTATTCCCGGCCCCGGCCTGCCGGGTCGGATTTGTAAAGCACGATGTGGCGGCCTTCGAGTTTGGCCAGAATTCCCTGGTCGGCGAGCACGCCGTCGAGCAGTTTCAGGACGTTCTGATCGTGCGCCTCGACCGAAACGCGCTTCCGGAGGTCGATCTCGCTCTCCCGATACCAGAACGAGTAGCCGCTCTGCGTCTTGACCGCTTCGATCACCTCGCGCACGGTGGCGTTCTTCAGCGTCAACGAAATCACGGGATTCTGCGCGTAAAGAGCCTGGGCCGCCACCGTGAACCAACACAGGGTCAGCAATCCGCTCAGTCTGCACAGCATCCGCTGGCCAAAAAGGTCCCGGAAGGACCTTCTGCTGGTAGAATTGTTACTCATAAGGATTGAAATTTAGGTTGTAGTGAAAAAAATCGTGAATCTCTATCGGTTTCTGTAAAGCTCGAAATGGTTCTTGCGGCTGCGGCAGAGGATACGGCTGTCGGCCGAGATGATCCGCATGATTTCGTGGATGTTCTCGCCGTCGACGAACTCACCCGTGAAACAGATCCTGCGCAGCCGTTCGTCGGGGATCGTGATGTCGACGTTGAACTGCCTTTCGAGGCTCCGGGCGATCGACGCCAGGGGTTCGGCCCGGAAGTAGAGCCTGTCCTCCTGCCACGAGAGCACCTGCTCGACGTTCACCCTGCGCAGCGACAGCAGTCCGGAGGTCCTCTCGAAGAATCCCTGCTCGCCGGGACGCAGCCGCACGCTCCGCGACTCGGGACCGCCGTCCACCAGCAAGCTGCCCGTCGCCAGCGTGATCTGGTAATTCTCGTCCTCGGAATAGGCGTGCACATTGAAAGTCGTTCCGAGCACCGTCGAGACGACCTGTCCCGTGACGACGACGAAGGGCCTGCGGGCGTCGTGCTCGACCTCGAAATAGGCCTCGCCGTCGACCTCCACGCGGCGTTCGTCGCCGAACAGCGCGGGATAGACGATGCGCGTGCCGCCGTTGAGCCGCACCCGCGAACCGTCGGGCAGCACCACGTCGGACTTCACGCCCAGAGGCGTCGAGACGCTCA
>ERZ791805.1048-NODE-1048-length-10298-cov-4.376940_pt1 | contig 10298 bp, 9 predicted proteins | sample MGYA00510306_ERZ791805 | MGnify/ENA primary metagenome ERZ791805 (study PRJEB30046, sample SAMN00791990) | human gut metagenome | study: EMG produced TPA metagenomics assembly of the A metagenome-wide association study of gut microbiota in type 2... | reverse complement strand
ACGCTGCTGGGCCGGACGCTGCGGACGGGACGAATCCCGCTCATCGCGGAACAGCTCATCAAAGTTTTTAAAGTGATCAGACATGGTTCGGTCTCCCTGTCAACATGGAATTCGTCCCTGCCGCCCGCTTGGCGGAGGAACCCCCCTGCCCCGAGGGGCATAAGATAAGGCGACGGACGGAAACGGCGCCGTTTCTCCGGCTACGCCGGAAAACATCGCGCCAGATCCATGCACCGCGCGGGATCTGGCCACGCAAAAATCAGTTGCGCGGAGAAAGGGTTTTGGTTATGTGCTGCGGAAATAATAATAGCTGTCTCTGGATCATCCTCATTCTGATCCTGCTCTTCTGCTGCGGCGGCTGGGGCAACTGTGGCTGCGAGAACAACAATAACGGCTGCGGCTGCGGCTGCTAACGGGTCGGTATCGATCGGGGCTCCTCCGGGAGCCCCGGTTTTTCCTGTGGGAGCAAAACGCCATCCTCGGTTATGACGGCAGAAACCGGCACATCGTTCCATTCGGCCGGCAGCGTATCGAACAAGAATGCCGCGCGGATCAGGCCGACGGTGCAGCAGTCCACGCACGACAGAAAGCGGTCATAGTACCCGCCTCCGCGGCCAAGGCGCCGCCCCGCGCGGTCATATGCCAGCGCCGGGACGAGCACCAGGTCGCCGGGCTGCGGCAGCATAACCTGCGCGCTGCGCGGCGGTTCCGGAATGCCGTAGCGTCCGGGCACGAGCACACCGTCATAGCGCGCAAACTGCATCTTCCCATCCGGCTGTGTGACCGGGAGCGCGACCGTTTTGCCGCAGCGCCGCGCCTGCGCAAGGATGGCATGCGTGTCCACCTCGGGCACAACACTGCAGTAGGCAAAAATCCGCTCCGCTGCCTGAAACGCCGGCAGCGAGAGCACCTGCTGTGTGATGCGCACATCACACGCGGCGTGATCTGCCGGGTCGCCCTGTGAAAGCCGGGCGCGCAGGTCCGCGCGCAGGGCAGCCTTTTCCCCGGAAATGCTCACAGCGCGCTGCGGATGATGGAGAAGATCTCCTCGTGCTTTTCTTCCAGCTCGCGCTCCGCGCCGTCTTTCATGAACGGCACGACCGTCCAGCCGTAATGCGCGGCAGCGAGGCGGCCGATACGCAGGCAGTTTTCCAGATAGGTCACGTCCTGCTCATGAATATCGGCCTTGGTGTTGTGTTTTTCCTGCCGGTGCTGCATCCGCTTGAGTGAGGTCGGCAGGTCGACATCCAGATAGAGCACCAGATCCGGACGCGGCAGGCCCATCTTGCCATACTCCAGATCGTACAGCCAGTCGAAGAAAGCCGGCAACTCCGCCTCCGGGAGCTTGGAACCCTGATGGATGGCGTTCGAAGTCGTGTAGCGGTCGGAGAGGATCAGGCCACCGTTTTCATAGATCTCGCCCCAATCGGTGCGGTAAGACGCGTAGCGGTCGACCGCGAAGAACGTGGACGCGGCATAAGCATTGACATCCGACGGGTGCGCGCCGAACGCGCCGTTGAGATACATGCGGATGAGCGCCGACGACTCCTGGTCGTAGCGCGGAAAGACGATGTGGTGATAGGCCATGCCCATCTCGTCAAAACGAGCGCACAGGCGGCGGTACTGCGCGGATTTTCCGCTGCCGTCAATGCCCTCCAGTACAATCAGTTTACCCTTCGCCATGGTGTTTCTTCCCCCGGAGTTTGCAACCGATGGCCGCAAACAGGAATTTCGGCAGCTTCATCATGCGGCCGATGCGCTTCGGCTCCTTGAGGAGCCGGTAAAACCACTCAAGTCCAAGCTTCTGGAAAAACTTCGGCGCGCGCTTGACATTGCCGGCAAACACGTCCAAACTGCCGCCGAGTCCGGCCATGAGGCCGACGCGCAGACGCGGTGCGTTGCGCTGCATCCAAAGCTCCTGCTTCGGCGCGCCGAGGCACACGAGCAGCAGATCCGGCTGCGCGGCGTTGATTTTTTCCACCACGGGGTCATCATCCTGAAAATAGCCGTCGTTCGTCCCGGCGATGACGAGGCCGGGAAAGCGCGCGCGCATTTTCTCCGCCGCCGCATCTGCGACACCGGGCTTGGCACCGAGCAGGAACACGCTCTTGCCCTCCTGCCCCATCTGTGCCATCAGCGCCGAGGCGAAGTCGATGCCCGGCAGCTTTGCGCGCAGCGGCGTGCCGAGAATTTTTGCGCCGTAGATCACGCCGATGCCGTCCGGCAGGACAAGGTCCGCCCCCTGCACGGCCTGCATGGCCGCAGGATCTTCGCGACAGAGCATCACAATCTCCGGATTCGGCGTGACGACATAGGCCGCACGCCGCTCCGCCATCAGGTCGCGCGCACGCGCGACCGCTTCATCCATCGTCAGGCTGTCAAACCCGACGCCCATTACGTCAATTCGCATGAAAACCTGTTTCCTCCGTTATACCTGAGCGAAGACTTCGCCGATCTTCTCATGGATGATGAGATTTGCCTGATCGTCATACGGCGTGGCGCTGCGGTTGATGAGCACCAGCTTATTGCCCCGGTAGTAATTCAAAAGTCCGGCTGCGGGGTACACGGCCAGCGACGTGCCGCCGACGATGAGCACCTCCGCCTCGCGGATGTAATGGACTGCCCTGGACACGACATCGTCGTCCAGGCACTCCTCATAAAACACGATGTCCGGCCGGATGATGCCGCCGCAGTCACAGTGCGGCACACCGGTGCCGTGATTGACGCGCTCCGCCGGATACGGCCGGCCGCAGCGCATGCAGTAGCAGCGGTGGATGCTGCCATGCAGCTCGAGCACATTTTTGCTCCCGGCCGCCTGATGCAGACCGTCGATATTCTGCGTGATGACCGCCTGCAGCTTGCCCTCGCGCTCCAGCTCCGCCAGGCGCAGGTGGGCGCGGTTGGGCCTGGCCCCGTCAACGACGAGCTTGTCCCGGTGGAATTTGTAGTACTCCTCCGGATGCGCCATGAAGAAGGAGTGGCTCAGGATCGTCTCGGGCGGATAATCATATTTCTGGTTATACAGGCCATCCACACTGCGGAAATCCGGGATGCCGCTCTCGGTCGAGACACCGGCACCGCCGAAAAACACGATCCGGTCGCTACCGTCGATCCACTGTTTCAGCTGCTGAATGTTGTCCATGGACACTGCCTCCTGTTACACTGTCCCGCAAATGGGGCATTTTTATCATACAACGCTTCGCGCGCCCGGTCAACTTTGCGCAAGCAGAAAGCGCTCAATCGCCTCGGCCACACCGTCATGGTCACAGTCGGGCATGACGTACCGTGCCGCGTCCTTCACGTCCGCGATGGCGTTGCCCATCGCGAGCGGCAGACCGGCGTCCCGCAGGAGCGGGCGGTCGTTTTCCGAATCGCCGATGGCGATCGTGGCGCTGATGGGGATGTTCAGACAGCGGCACAGCGCCTGCAGACCGCTCCCCTTATCGACGCCGATGGCGTTGACCTCCACGCCCGCGCTCTCGCACGGGACGACCCAGGCGTGCACATCCTGCACGCGCGCGAGAAACCTGGCGCGCTCGGCAGAATCAACGAAATAAAAGTCCAGCTTCTCCACCGGATAGGGCGCAGCGAGAAAGCGCTGCTCCATCGTCTCACAGGCCGTACAGTGGGATTTGAAATTGTCCACATAGGCATCCATGCCAAAGCGCTGCGGATCATCAAGCAGCTCCGGACGATAGAGTGCCTCGCCATTGGAGAAGATGATCGGGAAGCCGTCGAGCCCCTCGAATGCGCGGACAAGCTCCGCCGCGACATCTGCCGGGAGGTCCTGCGCCGAAATGATCCGATCCTGCGCGCAGTCAGCCACGGCGGCACCGCTGGACGTGATAGCATAGCGCATGGCCGGAAACTGCGCCATGTACGGCACGATCTGCCGGTAGCAGCGGCCGGTCGTCATGACGACGTGATACCCGCGCGCGAGTGCAGCGGTAACGGCAGCCTCCGTGCGCGGTGTGATCTCCTTATTGGAATTGAGCAATGTGCCGTCCATATCGACGGCGATGAGCTGATATGCCATGGGACGTTCCTTTCTGCACAGTTTCACAGTGTATATTGTACCCGTTTCACACCGCCCTGTCAACCGGACATGCGGGACTTGAACCCACACGCCAAAGCCGCTATAATGGCGGCAGACCGATTTTTAAGGAGTTACCGCCATGTATGTTGACCAGAATTTATATCACGGCCGCCCAGCAAGCGGGCAGCGGCTGGACAAGGAGCTGCGCTGCTATGACCTGCTCGACCGGCTGGGCCTCACCTATGACCGGGCCGATCACGACGCTGCCGACACGATCGAGGCCTGCGCCGCCGTGGAGGACGTGCTCGGTGCCGGGATCTGCAAAAATCTTTTCCTCACGAACCGGCAGCAGACGGCATTTTACCTGCTGCTGATGCCGGGGCACAAGCCGTTTCGCACGAAGGACCTCTCACGCCAGATCGGCAGCGCGCGGCTGTCATTCGCAGCGCCGGAGCATATGCTCGAGCTGCTGGACATCACGCCCGGCTCCGTGAGCGTGCTGGGGCTGATGAATGACCATGACGGGCGTGTGCGCCTGCTCATCGACCGCGACCTGCTGAAGGATGCGTACCTCTGCTGCCACCCGTGCATCAACACATCCACACTCAAGCTGCGCATGGCGGACGCTATCGATGTACTCATCCCCGCCATGAAGCACGCACCAACGTATGTGGATCTGCCGGTATACGAACCGCAGGCCTGAAAAGGCAAAGAAAAATCCTGCATCCTCGGATGCAGGATTTTTTGGTTGCATTAGTAGTAACGCTTATTCTTGTTCTTGCGTGCAGCCTCCGACTTTTTGCGGCGACGAACGCTGGGGCTCTGGTAGTACTCCTTGCGGCGCAGATCAGACATGACGCCAGCCTTGGCACAGCTGCGCTTAAATCTCTTGAGCGCGTTGTCCAGAGACTCATTCTCCTTGACGTAGATTTCAGACATTTTATTCCCTCCCTCCAAATACGCCTTGCGGCGCTTCAAGGGCCATCATGCATGGCTTTAGCGTTAATATTATAATTGCAATGATCGCAGATGTCAAGATGAAGTTAGGCCTTCGGCTTCAAAATCAGGTTAACGAGTTTGTTCGGGACGTGGATGACCTTCACGATCTGCATACCGTCCATCTGGCGCTGGACCTTATCGAGCTGCAACGCCGCTTCGACGACGGCCTGCTGGTCGCTGTCCTTGGCCACGGTGACGGTGCCTTTGAGCTTGCCGAGCACCTGCACAGCCATGGTGACGGTCGTTTCGACCGTCTTGGCCTCGTCATAGCTCGGCCAGTCACACTGGCAGCACATCTTGCCGTACTTGGCGGCAAAGCCGAGCCGCTCCCAGAGCTCCTCGACGATATGCGGTGCAAACGGGCTGAGCAGGAGCAGCAGCTGCTCCATGTCGCCCTTCGTGCAGCCGTTGGCGGCAAACTCGTTAGCCATGGTCATCATGGACGCGATGGCAGTATTCATCTTCAGCTCGTCAATGTCCTCCGTGACCTTCTTGATGGTCTTATGGATGATCGCCTCATTCTTGTCCGAAATGGCCAGATCGTCCGTGCAGCTCTCCGCCAGATTCCAGACGCGGTCGAGGAAGCGCTTCGAGCCCTTGACGGCCTCGTTGGACCAGGTGACAGCCTTCTCAAAGTCGCCGATGAACATGATGTGCAGACGCATGGTGTCCGCGCCGTACTGGTCGACAATGTCGTTGGGGTTGACAACGTTGCCGCGGGACTTGGACATCTTCTCGCCGCCCTCGCCGAGGATCATGCCGTGGCTTGTACGCTTCTGATACGGCTCCTTGGTCGGCACAACGCCAATATCATACAGGAACTTGTGCCAGAAACGGCTGTAGAGCAGGTGGAGCGTGGTGTGCTCCATGCCGCCGTTGTACCAGTCGACCGGGCTCCAGTACTCCAGCGCTTCCTTGGAAGCGAGTTCTTTATCATTGTGCGGATCCATATAACGCAGGAAGTACCAGCTCGAGCCGGCCCACTGCGGCATGGTATCGGTCTCGCGCTTGGCGGGGCCGCCGCACTGCGGACAGGTGGTGTTGACCCAGTCGGTCATCTTGCTCAGCGGGCTCTCGCCGTCGTCGGTGGGCTCATAGCTGTCCACCTGCGGGAGCACGAGCGGGAGCTGATCCTCCGGGATCGGCACCCAACCGCACTTCGGGCAGTTGACGAGCGGGATCGGCTCGCCCCAGTAACGCTGGCGGCTGAAGACCCAGTCACGCAGCTTGTAGTTGACCTTTTCCTTGCCGATGCTCTGCTCCACGACGTACTTCTTCATGGCGGGGATGGCTTCTTTGACGGTCATGCCGTTGAGGAAGCCAGAGTTGACCATAACGGCGCTGTCATCCTTGGCGACGAAGGCTTCCTTCGTCACGTCGCCGCCGGCAACGACCTCGACGATCGGCAGGCCGAACTTCGTAGCGAACTCCCAGTCGCGCTGGTCGTGGCCCGGAACGCCCATGACGATGCCGGTGCCGTAGCCCATGAGAACGTAGTCCGAGACGAACATGGGCAGTGCCTTGTGCGTCACGGGATTCATGACCTCGATGCCCTCAAGACGGACGCCGGTCTTTTCCTTGTTGAGCTCGCCGCGCTCAAAATCGGACTTATGCGCAGCCTCTTCCTGATAAGCGGCGACGGCGTCCCAGTTGGCGATGTGCGGCTGCCACTGCTTGAGCAGCGGGTGCTCCGGCGAGATGACCATGTACGTCGTGCCGAAGAGCGTATCAGCACGGGTGGTATAGACGGTGATGTCGTCGCCGACGTTGGTCTTGAACGTGATCTCGGCACCCGTGGAGCGGCCGATCCAGTTGCGCTGCTGGGTCTTGACGCGCTCGATGTAATCCACATCGTCCAGATCGTCGATCAGGCGCTGGGCGTACTTCGTAATGGCGAGCATCCACTGGCTTTTCTCCTTGCGCACAACCTCGCTGCCGCAGCGCTCGCAGACACCGTTGACGACCTCTTCGTTGGCGAGCACGCACTTGCAGCTCGTGCACCAGTTGACAGGCATGGTGGTCTTATAGGCCAGACCATGCTTATACATCTGCAGGAAGATCCACTGCGTCCACTTGTAATAGCTCGGATCCGTCGTATCGACCGCGCGATCCCAGTCGAAGCTGTAGCCGAGCATCTTGAGCTGCTTGGTAAAGTTGGCGATGTTGTTTTTTGTCACAATGGCCGGGTGGATATGATTCTTGATGGCGTAGTTCTCAGTCGGCAGACCGAAAGCGTCAAAGCCGATCGGGAACAGAACGTTGTAGCCCTGCATCCGGCGCTTGCGGCAGATGATGTCCATCGCCGTAAACGGGCGCGGGTGGCCGACGTGCAGGCCCTGGCCGGAGGGATACGGGAACTCGATCAGGCCGTAAAACTTCGGCCGCGGGTCACCGGTAACGGCTGCAAAGGGCTTTTCTTCCTCCCAGCGCGCCTGCCATTTTTTCTCGATCGCCTGGAAATCGTACTTCATTGCATTCACTTCTCTCTGAAAAATCAAAAAATCATAAGTAGATTGCGGGGCGGCACGATCGTCGCCCCGGTTGGTTTTCTTTTGGTGCTCAGGCGCGCATGTCGGAGATGTCCACGACCTCTGCGTCACTCCAGAGACGCTCCAGATCATAAAACTTGCGTGCCTCGTCCTGGAACACGTGCACGATCACGCAGCCGTAGTCGAGCAGGACCCAGCTGCCGCTGCGGTGCCCCTCGCGGCGCAGGACCGGTTCGCCCACGTCGTCCGCCGCCGCTTCCACAGCGTCGGTCAGCGTCTTGACGTGCGTCGAGGAGCTGGCTGTGCAGATGACAAAATAGTCCGCCAGCGTCGTCAGTTCCCGGGTCTTGAGCAGCTGAATGTTCTCGCCCTTTTTTGCGTCCAGCGCCTTGACGATGACCGCAGCGAGCTCGTTAGCAGGCATCATAATGCCACATCCTTCCTTTTCGTTACCATTTGTTTGGGCCCTGGACGGTGCCGGAAGTGGCCACGACCTGCCCATTGGATTCATAGAGAATGTCCACATTCGCGGACGTGATCTCCGTTGTATACGGGTTGAGCCAGGTGTTGAGATACTCCAGCCACTCGTCCACGTGGATGAACACGTAGGACATGCCATTTTTCACGCCGTTGTAGTTGGCCGGAATCGTCTCAAACGAGATGGCGCTTTCATCGAGCTTCAAAAACTCCTTGACGTAGAACATCACGTTGCCTGCCGACAGGTTCGTGGTGACTTCCTTCTCATAGATGTCAATGAGTTTGTTGAGGTTGGGGATGTTGTGCAGCTTCAAAAACTGGCTCATCATGGCCTTGAGCATCTGGTGCTGCACGTCGATGCGGCCGATGTCGCCGTTGGCATACGTGTTGCGGAAGCGGAACACGCCCATGGTCTGATAGCCATTGAGGTGCTGATAGCCCTTCTGCACGTGGATGCTCAGGTTCTGACTGGGATCGTCATAGTCCATATCAACTGGGACGTCGAAGTCGATACCGCCCATGGCGTCAATGAGTTCGACGAACACCTCCACGTCAAAGAGCGCATAACTGTCGACCCGGTAGCCGAGAATCTGCTCCGCGCCGCCGATGAGCGCCTCCACGCCGTCCTTGCCGTTGTTCTCGGCCGCGGCGTAATACTGGTTCATCTTTTTGGGCCGGTAGGCCACATTCACAGCTGTGTCACGCGGGATGCTGACAAATTTCAGAGACTTGTTCTCCGTGTCGAGCATACCGACGAGCACCGTGTCCGTCAGGCCGGCCGCGCGGTCCTTGCCGGCGATAAGGAACGTGTAGCACCCCTTCTTGCGGCCGTCGGTGCTGACATCCACACCGTCGTCCGGATTGCCGTCGCTCAGGCCGCCGGTCAGACTCGGCGGGCTGACCCAGTGGTTCATCAGGATCGCAAACTCGCCGATCAGCAGCGCCAGCACCACGACCACGATGACCGTGATGCGCACTTTTTTCTTTTTCTGGCGCCTGGCCTGCGACTGCTGCGCCTGCACGCGGTGATTCACCGCCGCCGACGCCTCGGAAAACGGGTCGTCCTGAAAGCCGCTGCCGTCGTCGTATCCATCGTCATAGCCACCGTCGTAACGGTCGTAACCCTGATCGTCATATCCGCCGTAAGCACCCGGATAGCGATCGTCACTCTGTCGTCTTTTCATATTCTTTTTCCCTGCCCTGATACCAGTTTAATGCCTGCACCGTGTTCTCGTGCGGTGTGATGCCGCCGGCCTCCAGATCCTCGAGGCTCATCTTCAGCCCGAGCACCATGGCCGCGTCAAGATCGGTGTAAGCGAGCCGCCGCAGCTCGTCCACGCCGTCAAAATCCCGCGACGGCTCGATATAGTCGGCCATATACAGGACCTTTTCGAGCGTGGTCATATCGGGCTTTCCGGTCGTGTGCCAGCGGATGGCATTTTCTATTTCAAGCGGTACGCCGAAACGGTTCTTGGCCACGGCAGCGCCGGTTTTGGCGTGCAGGAGCTTGGTGTTGGCCGTTTCGACCGTGTCGTTTATGATACCATATTTTTCAGACAATAGCAATTGGTCAGATAGCTCTAATTTTTTCGTGCAATCGTGCAAAATTCCGGCCTCTGCAGCAGCATCCGGGTCGCAGCCCCAGCGCTCGGCGAGCCGGCGCGCCTCGTGCTCGCAGCCCCAGACGTGGGAGATGCGACGCGGCTTGAGCATGGGGTAAGCCTGCTCGCGCAGCCAGTTGAGATCGGGCTTTGCGCCGTAGAGCCGCTGCTGGATGATGTGTGCATACACATTGGGTGCAAGGTACTCGCTGCCCCGCCGCTGCGGCAGCAGCGCACGCACGGTCGTGCTTGTGACCGGGATCGGCTCGGCCGGCAGAGCGATAACGCGGGCGCCATACGCCTCGCGCAGGTAGGCGCTGAAGCGCTCCACTTCCGCGTGCTCATCGCCCGTGCGGGCGAGCGCGACGAGCGTCACCTGCTCAAGCAGATACCGAAAATCATGCCACTCCTCGAACGTCGTGAGCATATCCGTGCCGATGACGAGATACAGCTCCGCATCCGGATTGCACGCGCGCAGCTCGCGCACAGTGTCGGCCGTGTAGCTCTTGCCGGAGCGGTGCAGCTCCATGTCGGAGACCTCCACGCCCGGCTCGCCGGAGAAGGCCAGCATCGTCATGAGCAGGCGCTCCGCCGGCTCCGGGCTGCCCGCCGTCAACTCCTTGTGCGGCGGGATGCGGTCCGGGATGACAAGCGTCAGATCCGGCCGGATCGCCGCGCGCACCGCGCGCAGCGCGG
>ERZ791805.1044-NODE-1044-length-10321-cov-30.121469_pt1 | contig 10321 bp, 9 predicted proteins | sample MGYA00510306_ERZ791805 | MGnify/ENA primary metagenome ERZ791805 (study PRJEB30046, sample SAMN00791990) | human gut metagenome | study: EMG produced TPA metagenomics assembly of the A metagenome-wide association study of gut microbiota in type 2... | reverse complement strand
CTGCCGGAGCGGTGCTTAAGCCGCAAGGCGGGAATTGTGCGGTGTTGCCTTAACACATAAAAACAAGGCACCGGGCCAATTACAGGTTCGGTGCCTTGTGGTATTTATGGTGTCAGGATGCCGATCAATCTGCCATCGGCTGATGGTCCGTGATGGTGTGCTCCTGCTGGTACTTGAGCGCAGCAGCGATAAAGCCCTTGAACAGGGGATGTGCGCGGTTGGGGCGGCTCTTGAATTCGGGGTGGAACTGTACGCCCACATGGAAATCACGGCCGGGCAGCTCAACAGCTTCCACCAGGCGGCCATCCGGGCTGGTACCGGAGATCACAAGGCCGTGGTTCTGCATCTCTGCACGGTAGTCGTTGTTGAACTCATAGCGGTGGCGGTGGCGTTCGTCAATTTCTTCTTTGCCATAGCACTCACGCAGCTTGGTGCCCTCGGCGGTAATGCAGGGGTACTTGCCCAGGCGCATGGTGCCGCCCTTCGGGATGTTCCCCTGCTGGTCCGGCATCAGAGCAATAACATTGTGCTCGCCGTCCGGCGTAAACTCGCTGGAGTTGGCATCGGCATAGCCCAGCACATCGCGGGCATATTCCATAACCATAATCTGCATACCCAAGCAGATGCCAAAATACGGGATGTTCTGTTCCCGTGCATAGCGGGCGGCCTGGATCATGCCCTCAATGCCGCGGTCGCCAAAGCCGCCGGGCAGGATGATGCCATCCACACCGGAAAGCTCTTCAGCGCAGCGCTCCTGATCCAGCAGGTTTTCGCTGTCCACCCAGTGGATCTCCACTTTGGACTCATTCTCAAAGCCGGCGTGATACAGGGACTCCATTACACTCAGGTATGCGTCATGCAGCTTGACATATTTGCCAACCAGGGCAATGGTGCAGGTCTTGCTGCGGGTGGCAATGCGGGAGATCAGCTCTTTCCACTCGGTCAGGTCGCTGGCCGGAGTTTCCAAGTGCAGCTGACGGCAAACAACGTTGGTCAGGCCGGCAGCTTCCAGCATCAGCGGGCACTCGTACAGGCTGGGCATGGTCAGGTTTTCAATCACGCAATCAGGGCGCACATTGCAGAACATGCTGATCTTGCGCTTGATATCGCTGCCAACGCGGCCATCGGCACGCAGCACGATGACGTTGGGGGCGATGCCCATGCCCTGCAGTTCCTTGCAGGAATGCTGGGCGGGCTTGGATTTATATTCGTCCGAGCCGGAAATATAGGGCACCAGAACCACATGGATGTAGCAGCAGTTTTCCATGCCCTGCTCAATGCCAACCTGGCGGATGGCCTCCAGGAAAGGCTGGCTCTCAATATCACCGGTGGTACCGCCGATTTCGGTGATGACAACATCGGCTTCGGTGCTTTTGGCAAGATTGTAGATATAGCTCTTGATTTCGTTGGTAATGTGGGGAATGATCTGCACCGTCTGGCCCAGATAAGCGCCCTGGCGTTCCTTGTTCAGCACGTTCCAATAGACCTTGCCCGTCGTCAGGTTCGAGTACTTGTTCAGGTTTTCATCAATAAAGCGCTCATAATGACCCAGATCCAGGTCAGTTTCGGTTCCGTCATCAGTCACGAACACCTCGCCGTGCTGTAGCGGGCTCATGGTGCCGGGATCCACGTTGATATAAGGATCCAGCTTTTGAGAAGCCACCTTCAGGCCGCGGGTTTTCAGCAAACGGCCCAGGCTGGCTGCTGTGATGCCCTTGCCCAAGCCGGAGACCACGCCGCCAGTAACAAAAACGTACTTTGTCGCCATATATACCATCCTCTCCACAACTACCACAAATAAATGGACGCTTTATTATACATCACTTTTATTTCCAAAAGCAAGAGTCTTTTTTCCTGTTTGGTGCAAATTCTCTTGCGCACCATCGTACAATCCCCTATAATAAATAAGATAGTATTTAAGGCAACACCGCACAATTCCCGCCTTGCGGCTTAAGCACCGCTCCGGCAGCTGCGGCACGGCATCTGCGTTGCCAAAATGCTCGATAATGTCGGGTTGCGGTACCCGCATCGTGCTTCGGGGGCAAAAGCCCCTCGCACTCTGCGACCGCTGCCCCTGCTTCGGTTCGCTGCATCCGCCACTGGCGGCGCTCACCTTTGCAGCATCCAGTATTATCTGCGCTTTTGGCTTGGCATCTGCCGCACCTCGCTCGCCGTATCGGCACTTAGAATTATGCGGTATTGCCTTAAGATCATGTTGAGAAGGGAGCGTGCTTGTTTGCAAAAGCTCAAAAAAATTTTCAGCCGCCAGAACGGGTTGGTCCTGCTGCTGGTTCTGGTGGAATTTATGGTGTTGGCGCTGCGTTTTGTGGGGGATTTCCGCACAGGCGGCGTGATTGATATTACGCCGGACCTGATCATTCCCTACGCGGAGGAATGTACCAATGATGACCGCGGCGCCCGCGTGGAAAACTTTACCGGCCTGTTTGCCACCACCCGCTGGATCGACCTGCCGCGCGGCAGCTACCAGGTTTGCATCAACTATGTGAATGACGGCGAGGACGGCGAGGTCAGCTTTCTGGATGAGATCATGCCCACCGCGCAGTACGATGCCGCCAAGCTGCCCGCTGAGCGCACCCGCACGGTGTTCAGCCTGTGGATGCCCTACGGCTGCGAAACCGCACAGCTGCAGTTTACCGCGGACTGCGGCAAAAACCAGGTCATCTACATTACCGGCGCACAGATCGTACCCACCCACGCGTGGGCGTATATGCGGCTGCTGACGGGGCTTGTGTTCTGCGCCGTACTGGACTGGGTGATCCTGTTGCTGACCCGCCGGGTCAAATTTCCCATCCATACCCTGCGCGGGCGGTATATCGCCATGGCGCTGGTGGGCATCGGCGTGTTTGCCTGCCTGCCGCTGGGGCTCGGCTACCTGACGTACGGGCACGACCTTTCCATCCACCTTTCCCGCATTGAGGGGCTGAAAGCCGGGCTGCTGGCCGGGCAGTTCCCCGTGCGCATGGACCCGGCCATCATCAACGAAAAAGGCTATCCGTTCAGCCTGATGTACTCCGATGTGTTCCTGTACCCGGCTGCGGTGCTGCGCATTCTGGGTTTCAGCCTGCAAACCAGCTACAAAGTTTACGTTGCATCCATCACAGCGGCCACCGTGGGCATTACGTTTTATGCCCTGCGCAAAATGTTCCGCAGCGATTGTGCCGCGCTGCTTGGCACCGCGTTGTACACCCTTTCGTTCTACCGGCTGACCAACGTGTTTGTGCGCGCTGCAGTGGGCGAATATACCGCCATGGCGTTCCTGCCGCTGGTCGTGTATGGCCTGTGGCGGATTTATCGCCAATCCCCTGCCGATGGCAAAAAGGCCGAGCCCTGGTGCTGGCTGCCCTTTGCCCTGGGTTTTACCGGCCTGCTGCAGAGCCATCTGCTGACAACCGAACTTGCGGTGTTCTTTACCGCCGCGTTCTGCCTGCTGTATTTCAAAAAAACCTTCACCCGCCCGGTGCTGCCCGCTCTGTGCAAAGCCGCCGGGGCCGCCATTGTGTGGAACCTGTGGTTTATGGTGCCGCTGCTGCAATACATGGTACAGGGGGTGTGCCGCATCAGCGGCAAGTATGATGCCGCCTACCTGTACGACAGCTCCGTTTACCTGGGCCAGATGTTTTTGATGTTCGGCCAAAGCAGCGGCGTGGCGGAGAGTATCCAGAGCGGCATTGCGGGCGAAATGCCGCAGACGCTGGGCCTGGCACTGGCCGCGGGTGCATTCTTCTTCCTGCTGGCTGTGCTGGACCCCGCCGTGCGCAAAAGCAGCCGCGATGCCGCGCGCATTGGCAGCCTGACACTGGGCTTTGGCCTGCTGGCCGCCTGGTGCGCCAGCGACCTTTGCCCCTGGTACGCGCTGTTCCGTTGCGAACCATTGCAGGCGCTGAGCAAGACTCTGGGTAAGCTGCAGTTTGCCTGGCGGTTCTTCACCCCGGCCACCATGCTGCTGGTCGTGTGCGCCTGCTGTGCGGTGGTGCTGTACCGCAAAGTCCGGCCCGAAGCCGCCAAGGCAATGGCCGCCGCCCTGCTGGCGCTGACCATCATCCCCGCCGGGTACCTGATGTATGACAAATGCACCACCAGCGAAGCCGTTACCTACATGAGCCTTGCCGCGGTGGATGACCTGCCCGGTCAGGTGGGTGGCGGCGAATACCTGCCCACCGAGGACACCACCACCGATGACAGCGTCTGGGGCCGCCTGACCCCCGAAGCGGACGACGGCGTAGAGTTGACAGAGTACACCAAAAACGGCCTGACCATTCAGCTGGCGGCGCAGAACACCGGCGATACCGAAGCATCCATCCGGCTGCCGCTATTCTACTACCCCGGCTACCATATGACCGCTGCGGACGGAGCCGCACTGACCCACAAGAACGGTTACCTGACCGTTACCCTGGCTCCCGGCTGGCAGGGCAGCGCACAGGTGCGCTGGACTGGAATGTGGTTCTGGCGCGCGGCGGACTGCATCAGCCTGCTGGGCATTGCAGCCACTGTTGTGCTGTACCGCAAAAGTCAAAAGAACGCAGCACACGTTTAAGGCAATACCGGGCTTGTCGCCCCCAAGCGGGGTTGGCGGCCCGGTTTATTTTATTAGGCCGCATTGGGGGTTGGATGGCTCCATCCCCCAATACAAGCATTTTCCCTAAAACATCAAGGCAAACGCCAATCCGGTTTGTCATTTCTGCCAGTTGCTTTTTTTGCGTTTGGCCCGTATAATAAGCACATAGACAGCAAGGGCGCTGCGAACACAAATCCTGTTCGCAGTGCCTTTTGTTTTATAAAAAGTCCGACTTATTTGCGTGATGATACCACAGAGGAAAAGGAGTTCGGTAAGTATGGCAGCAACCGTTATGGAACTGTACGGCAGCAAAGTCTTCAACGAGCACGAAATGCGTGAGCGTCTGCCCAGCTCGACCTACAAGAGCCTGAAGGCAACCATCGAAAAGGGTCAGGCCCTTGACCTGGAAGTAGCCAATGTTGTGGCCAGCGTGATGAAGCGCTGGGCGATTGAACAGGGCGCTACCCATTACACCCACTGGTTCCAGCCCCTGACCGGCATCACCAGTGAAAAGCACGATGGTTTTGTCAGCCCCCAGCCGGACGGCACCGCCATCATGGAGTTTTCCGGCAAGGAGCTCATCAAAGGCGAACCAGATGCTTCCTCCTTCCCTTCCGGCGGCCTGCGCGCCACCTGTGAAGCCCGCGGCTACACCGCATGGGACCCCACCAGCTATGCTTTTGTAAAAGATGACGTGCTGTGCATCCCCACTGCATTCTGCTCTTACACCGGCGAAGCACTGGATAAAAAGACCCCGCTGCTGCGTTCCATGCAGGCCATCAGCGACCAGGCCTGCAAGGTACTGCACCTGTTCGGCAAGGATGTTGAGCGCGTTGCCACCACCGTTGGCCCGGAGCAGGAGTACTTCCTGATCCGCAAAGAGGATTACAACAAGCGCCTGGACCTGGTTCTGACCGGCCGCACCCTGTTTGGCTCTGCACCGTCCAAGGGCCAGGAACTGGAAGAGCACTACTTTGGTGTGATCCGCCCCATTGTCTCCGCCTTTATGAAGGATCTGGACACCGAGCTGTGGAAGCTGGGCATCCCCGCAAAGACCAAGCACAACGAAGTTGCCCCCTGCCAGCATGAGCTCGCCCCCATTTACGATACCACCAACGTTGCCATCGACCACAACCTTCTGACCATGGAAATGATGAAGAAGATTGCCGATAAGCACGGCTTGGTCTGCCTGCAGCACGAAAAGCCGTTCGAGGGCGTTAACGGTTCCGGCAAGCACAACAACTGGTCCCTCAGCACCAAGAGCGAAAACCTGCTGGATCCCGGCGATACCCCGATGGAAAATCTGCAGTTCATGGTCTTCCTGACCGCCGTTATCAAGGCAGTCGATGAATACGCTGACCTGCTGCGTACCTCTGTTGCCACCCCCGGCAATGACCACCGCCTGGGCGCTAACGAGGCACCCCCGGCCATCATCTCCATCTTTGTCGGCGAAGAGCTGGAAGCTGTTATCGATGCTGTCTGCACCGACAGCCCCTATGCCGGCCCTGTTAAGATGAAGATGGACCTTGGCGTTGATGTTCTGCCCAAGTTCAGCAAGGACACCACCGACCGTAACCGTACTTCTCCGTTCGCCTTTACCGGCAACAAGTTCGAGTTCCGTATGCCCGGTTCCGCTGAGAACCTGAGCGATGCCAACACCATCCTGAACACTGCTGTTGCCAAAGAGCTGAAGCAGTTTGTTGCCGATGTGGAGGGCGCTGCTGACTTTGAGTGCGCTGCCGCCGCCTGGGTCAAGAAGACCCTGAACGACCACCGCCGTGTGATCTTCAACGGCAACGGTTATTCCGAAGCCTGGGAAGCTGAGGCTGCCCGCCGTGGCCTGCCCAACCGCAAGTGCACCCCCGATGCCATGGTCGCCCTGAAGGAAGAAAAGAACATCTCCCTGATGGAAGAGTTCGGCGTTCTGACCAAGACCGAAATGCTGAGCCGTTACGAAGTTGAGATGGAGCACTACTCCAAGATTATCAACATCGAAGCCCGCACCATGCTCAAGATCGCATCCAAGCAGCTGATTCCTGCCGCCACCAGCTATATGGGCGAAGTTGCCAGCACCGCCGCAGCCAAGACCGCTGCTGTGGAAGGCATCTCCACCAAGTCCGAAGCAAAGCTGTTGACTGCACTTTCCAAATACACTGACGAGATGTCTGATGCAACCGACGCTCTGAAGGCTGTGACCGATAAGGTCAGCGCCCTGGACGATGAGACCGCTAAGGCTCATGCTTTCCATGATGAGGTTCTGCCCGCCATGGATACCCTGCGCGCCGCCGCTGACGCTGCTGAAGAGCTTGTCGATGAGGATTACTGGCCGCTGCCGTGCTACAGCCGTATGCTGTTTTACACTGAGTAAGCAGTGACCCAAAAAGCCCCCGGCAGCAAGGGTTTGTGCTTTGCACAAAATGCCGGGCACGGCTTTTTAACACGCCATTCTCCTTTTCCTATTTCTTACACCAGCTCGAAAGGCCCGCCGCGAGGTGGGCCTTTCGAGTTTAGGTAGGAGTCAGTTGAAAGTTAGGAGTTAGGAGGGAGGAGTTTATTGGGTTCAATGCTGAATAAACTCCCGGTTCCTCTTTCTGCTCAATCCGTTCCGGAACTTTGCTTTATATGCTATAATGGGATCAATCGCAAAGTGACGGGCGCACATTGTGCGCCCTACGGAATTTTTAATTCCTAATTGCATCAACTCCTCACTCCTGCCTCCTAACTTTTCTCCCCTCTCTGCCAAATCTGCAGCCTAAATTTGGAGGATTCCACCATGAAGCATACTGCACAGGATATCCTGAACTATGTCGAAGATAACGACGTAAAATTTGTACGTCTGGCGTTCTGCGATATTTTCGGCAATCAAAAAAACATCTCTGTCTTTGCCGGGGACCTTCCCTATGCCTTCGAGCAGGGCGTCTGCTTTGACGGCAGCTCCATTGCCGGGTTTATGAACACTGAGGAGAGCGACCTTGTGCTTTGGCCGGACCCGGACACAATGACCATTCTGCCCTGGCGCCCCACCGAGGGCCGCGTGATGCGCATGTACTGCGATATCACCCTGCCCAATGGCCGCCCCTTTGCCGGCAACAGCCGTGGGTACCTGCAATCGGTGGTCAAGCGCGCCAAGGCCATGGGCCTGCGCTGCGATGTGGGCTGCGAATGTGAGTTCTATCTGTTCCAGACCGACGAGCACGGCAACCCCACCCGCATCCCGATGGACCACGGCGGCTACTTTGACATTGCCCCTCTGGACAAGGCCGAGAACATCCGCCGCGAGATCTGCTTTGCCATGGAGGATATGGGCCTGCGCCCCCAGCACAGCCACCACGAAAGCGGCTTTGGCCAGAACGAAGTGGACTTTATGTATTCCACCGCGCTCAAATCGGCCGATAACCTGAACACCTTCAAAAGCACCGTCAAAGCTATTGCGGACCGCAACGGCCTGTTTGCCAGCTTTATGCCCAAGCCCATGCAGGACCAGGCCGGCAGCGGCATGCATGTGAATGTTTCCATCCACCGGGATGGCAAAAACCTGTTCCAGGGCGATATTGCCCCCGACAGCGAGGCCGGACATTTTATTGCCGGTATTCTGGCGCACGCACGGGAGCTGACCTGCTTCTGCAACCCGATTCCCAACTCTTACACACGGTTTGGCAGCTGCGAAGCCCCCAAGTATGTCAGCTGGAGCCGCCAGAACCGCAGCCAGCTGGTGCGCCTGCCTTCCGCCACCGGCGAATTCTGCCGCCTGGAGCTGCGCAGCCCTGATCCCTCCTGCAACCCATATCTGGTCATTGGCCTGATTCTGGCCGCCGGGCTCGACGGCATTGAAAAAAAGATGCCGCTGCCTGCTCCGGTCAACCGCAATCTGTTCCACAAGAGCGCCGCCGAAGGGCTGGAAAGCCTGCCCGAAAGTCTGCGCGAAGCCATCACCATTGCCGCACAGAGTGACTTTATCGCCAAAGAGCTGCCTGTGCCGCTGATGAACAAATACTTTGAATACCAGACCCAGTTGTTCCATGGTTACGAAAGTGCCCCCGACCCCCAGGCATGGGAGCGTGAAAACTGCTTTTTGAAGATTTGATGGTTCCCTAAGCAGGGCAGATTTTGTAATTTAACAGATGGGCGGTGATGTGTTTGTGCCTTCAGCTTTGATTGCCTCTGCGGGGAACAACGCAAATGAATACCTGGCAAAGCATGTAGCGGAGCTGGGTTACCTGCGCCCCACCATTGTGGCCAGCGGCGGCGAAGCCCGCCGCCGCATGGGGGATATTGATTTCGAGGTCGTGATCATCAACACCCCCCTGCCGGACGAGTTTGGCCACGAACTTTCGACCTATGCGGTAGAAAAATCAAACGCCGGTGTCATTCTGCTTGCCAAGGCGGGCACCGCAGACCAGATTTCCGATAAATTGCAGCAGCATGGTGTGTTGGTGTTGGCAAAGCCCTTTACCGGGGTGCAGTTCCGCCAGGCCGTTCAGATGGCCGCCGCCTGCTGCCGCCGCCTGGATTATCTGCGGCAGGAAAACGACAAACTGCGGGATAAGATTGCCCAGATCCGGCTGGTGGACCGTGCCAAGTGCTATCTGATCGAGCACAAGGGCATGAGCGAAGCGGAAGCCCACCGCATGATTGAAAAGACCGCCATGGATACCCGCCGCGACCGTGCAGAGGTTGCCGCAGAGATCTTGGAAGAAGAGTAACGCAAATGCGGCAGGCGCAAAGACCTGCCGCATTTTTTCAGCCTATTTTCAGCTAATTGTGGTATACTGTATCTATAAATTGAAGAAAGCCGAAGGAGATTTGCCGGTGAATATCCTGATTGTAGAGGACGAACCCCGGCCAGACCGTGCAGGGGGATGCCGCCTCCCTGCATCGGTTGGCGGTGATCCTGCTGGATATGCCATCAGGTACGCGGGCACCGGCGGCGCCGTGCCCCTGCGGCTGGCCGCAGCGGGCAACCAGGCGGTTTTGACGGTGCACAACACCGGCACGCCCATCCCACCGGACCGGCTGCCCCATATTTTTGAGCGCTTTTACCGCGCGGACCCATCCCGCACCGGCAGCGGAACCGGGCTGGGGCTGGCGATTGCACAAAGCATCTGCCAGGCACACCACGCCGCTATCCGGGCGGAATCTGGGCAGGATGGCACGACATTCCGGGTAGAAATCAGGAAAGAGCAAGGTGAACATCATGGAAATTGAACGCAAATGGATGGTGCAGGGCTGGCCCCAGGGGCTTTCCCTGCTGGAAACTTACCGCATGGACCAAGGGTACATCAGCGTGCGCCCCACAGTGCGCATCCGGCGCGAAGCATTGCAGGGCGGCCACACCGCGCTGGTGCTCTGCTTTAAGGGCGCACCGGACAAAACCGGCCTGATGCGGGAAGAGATAGAAACCGAGATCACGCCGGAACTGTTTGAAAAGCTGGAACGTCTGATCGGCAAACCGCTGATTGCCAAGGAGCGCCGCACCTATGCCCTGAAGGACGGCCTGAAGCTGGAAGTGAACGATGTGGACGCCGGGCTGCCCAGCCATTTTATGTATGCCGAAGTGGAATACCCCGATGAACCCACCGCACGCGCCTGGACCCCCGCCGACGATGCCCTGACCCATTATCTCTCCAATGAATGCACCGGCCAGCCGGGAGCAAGCATGGGAGAGTACTGGACCGAGACGAGAAAATAAGTTAGGGCAACACCGCATAATTCTAAGTGCCGATACGGCGAGCGAGGTGCGGCAGA
>ERZ791805.1028-NODE-1028-length-10435-cov-3.437187_pt1 | contig 10435 bp, 5 predicted proteins | sample MGYA00510306_ERZ791805 | MGnify/ENA primary metagenome ERZ791805 (study PRJEB30046, sample SAMN00791990) | human gut metagenome | study: EMG produced TPA metagenomics assembly of the A metagenome-wide association study of gut microbiota in type 2... | reverse complement strand
GTTCGCTATAATCTTCGTCCCCCTCACTTTGCAAGCAAAGTGAGCTACAATGCTGGCGCCCCAGCAGCCCCGCAACCCTGTTGCCAAAATTCGATTAATTCGAACCTGCCGCCGCCCACCCCTCTGAAAATCAAACAACTAATTTAATTAATAACATTTTAAAAACAACAATTATGAAAAAGCAATTCGGTTTACCGCTGATGCTTGCGTCAGCCCTCGCCTTCTCTGCTTGTAGCTCTGATGATGTGGCCGATAATGGCGGAAAGGACATCTCTGCTCTTACAGATGGTGGTTATTTGAAGATGTCTATCAATCTTCCTTCCCGTGCTGCTAATGGTGGCTTTAGAGCTACTGAAGACCAGACTGGTCATGTTACATTGGAAGATGGATTGGCAAAAGAGTACAATGTAAAGGATGCTATCCTCGTCCTTTTTGAAGGTGTTGCGGGGAATGAAGGAGAAGCTGTGTTCCATTCAGCATACGATATTACAACGTCAATGCAGTTGGAAGGTACGACTACAGACCAAATTACATCTACTACGAAACTTGTTCAAAAGGTGAATAAGGGTGGTGATGCAAATAAAGTAGACCCAGCTAATACGCTCTACGCATTGGTTATTTTGAATAACAATGGCAAATTCAAGGTTGCCGCTGACCATGATCTGCAATATGAATCTGTTGACAAAGTAGAGGGTACTATGGCTACATCATCATTTGCTGGTAAAAAATTCTCTGATTTCCAGAAATTAAAGGCAAATGGCGGTTGCAATTCTTTCTATGGTGACGATAAAAAAGGCATCTTGATGATGAACGCCCCATTGTATGGAACTGCTGCTACTTCTACTACTGCACCTTCTGGTCTTGCAACATTGGCAGTCGTTACAAACAAGGTAAAGAATACTGAAACTGCTGCACAAAATGAACCGGGTGCAGAAGTCTTCGTAGAGCGTGCCGTTGCTAAGGTGACGATGGATAAAAATATTGCAAAAACTAAGTTGCAAGGTACTGAATATGACGCAGCTCATGCCAACCAAGTAGATGTGGAATTGATAGCTTGGGGCCTCGATTACACGAATAATATCAGCTATTATATGCATAATGCAAAACCTGTGACCACGACTATAGCTGATTGGGTAACCTACAAGACGAATGGTGATGCAGCTACAGAAAATTACCGTTTTGCTGGTACTACACGAGTTAAGGATGGATATGGCTACCGCGCATACTGGGGAGAAGATCCTAACTATGCTGCAGATCCAAAGACTGGTTCTACTGATTTGTGGGGTTCTGTTTCTAATTATGATGGTAAGGATAAGAACTTTACTCATCTCGGTGCACTCCCAACTTTGTCTAAAGATTTTACAGAGAACCATCCTCAGTACTGTATGGAAAATACGTTCAATGTGGCTAACATGAACGAAGACCAGACGACTCGTGCTATCGTTAAGGTGAAGTTGACTCCTAATACAAAGGATGCTGATGGTTCATTCTATATTGTAAACAATGACAAGTCGAAGTTCTTTGATTTGGCTGGTATTAATACTTTGGTAGAACAGCATGTTAAGGCTTGTAATACGGTTGCAAACAAGGTAATCAAAGACGCTGTTACTGCGGTTGTTGTAAGTGATATTGATTTCGATTATGATGCAACTGGCACTAATATGACTGTGAAGTCTTTCAAGGTTTCGTATGATGGAACCGTCGTGAATTACACCGTTGGTACTCCAGGTGCGCCTACTGCTGTAGATGAAGTGAATGATGCTCTTAAGCAAGTTACGAAGTATGATAAGGGTTTCGCATATTACCCAATTCGTATCAAGCACTTTGGTAGCAGCAAAGCATTGGCTGCTGGTGGTTATGAATATGGTCTGGTTACTTGGGACGCAAACAAGCATACACAGGCTGACCGCTATGACAATAACAACGAGCAGAAGTTCCTTGGCCGCTATGGTGTTCTCCGTAACAACTGGTACGACCTCGGTATCAACTCTATCTCTGGTGTAGGTTCTCCTATCGTTCCTGACGCTCCGAGCACTCCAGACGATGAATTGGAAAGCTTCATCTCAGTTCGCATCAACGTCCTCTCATGGGCTAAGCGCGTTCAGCGTGAAGACCTCTAATCCCCTCTCGCGATTAGCAAAAACACTATATCCAGTGCCGAGCCACTCTCGGCTCGGCACTGGTATTTTTCTTCTCTCCTCAGTCAGCATCAGCTGCACATTATATATAGGAATAGCAACACCGCGTTTCCGTTGGGATTGCCCATCGCACGCCAACATATAGGCCGACAATCCCAACAGAAGCGGGGCATACAAGACACCGCCGCAACGATAGTGCGGTAAGGTGGCGCCGCCAGACAAAATAATGTGACACGACGGATGCCGTAAGACGACAGAAGAAATGCACCACGCGCAGAATGCAGACCGCAAACTGCAGGATGCCACACCTATTATTGAACACGAAAAGATGACCATGACGTTCAGAAATTTGATACATAAACTCGCGGCATGCCTCCTTATGGGAAGCGTGCTCACTTCCTGCTCGATGATGGAAGAGGACTTGCCTCCCTGTCCGCAGGGACTCGACCTCTATTTCCGTTACGACAACAACCTGCAACGCGCCAATATGTTCCCCGACCACGTGGGGGCAGTCGACGTGTATGTCTATGAAGGCAAGAACCAGCAGGCAGACGGCAGTTATGCCAACTGGACGTTCGTCAAGAAATTCTCGGAGGCCGTCACGCCAGGAACCACCTCGCCCTTCAAAGCAGACGGCTACCACATGCACCTCGACCTCGCACCGGGAACGTATAAATATATCGTGCTGGCACACCAGAAAAGCTACGAAGAAACGCTCCTCACGCTGGGAGCGAAGCAACGGCGCACGGAACCGGCCATCGGCGATGACATCAAACGCATGGCCGTCACGCTGGACCACAACGCCACAGCGGATGCCCTCGGACGCTTCGCCGTGGACAACGGTGGCGCACCGCTCGACACGTTGTGGCACGGACTGCGCGGACGTGACATCGCAGGAGGCGACAGTGTGGTGGTGAAGGTCAACCGCAAACCGGTGGCGCAGCGCGACACGGTGGGTCTCGTGCGCGACACGAAGCATATCAACATCGCCCTACGCGAATTGCAGTCGCCGGAGAATGTAGACGTCAACAATTTCGACTTCCGCATCCTCGACAGTAACGCCCGCATCCTCTGGGATAACACGGTGGACGAGACGACGCCTCTCGTGTACACGCCCTACCGCACATGGAACACCAGCGACCGCACCCCGACACCATCAACGGCAACGAAGGCCACAACGGCAGTGGGGCGCATCGCACATGCCGACTTCATGACTTCACGCCTAATCTACCACGCTGACATGTCGCGCGACGCCATCCTCTCGGTGACGAACCGCACAACGGGCGATGAGGTGATACGCGTTGACCTCGCCGACTTCCTCAGTCGCCTACGCACCTCGGCAGACTACCGCTATTCCGCCCAGGAATTTCTCGACCGCGGATACGACTATAAATTGACGTTCTTCCTCCAAGGCGGGTCCTGGAAATATGTCAGCATAGAAATATCCGTCCTCGGATGGAGCCGACGGATACAGCGCGAGGACCTTTGATGGCGAAGGAATACAACGAAATATATTTGGGCTCGTTATTACAACGAAATATATTTGGCCTCAGACGGCGTAACAACGAATTAATCGAATTAACGAATTTCGTGGCCGCGCTGGGGAAATAATGACGAATTGCGCCGCGAGCGCCCTGAAAGGGCAGCCAGTCCTCAGCCCAGGGCAACGCCCTGGGTACCAGGGTATAAAGCCCTTCGCCCTGTAAGGGCAAAAGTATGGGCAAACGGTTGTTTATTACTTTTGCCCTTACAGGGCGCCGGTGTGGTACGTACGTTAACCCAGGGCGTTGCCCTGGGCTCCGAACTTGTTGGGCTTTCAGCCCGCGCGTGGCCGCCCGTATGTACCGAACCGCGAAAATTCGATTAATTCGCCCCGCCGCACCCGAGCGGCCCGGCAATTCGTTAATTCGTTTAATTCGTTGTTACGCCGTCTGAGGCCAACCAACGAATTGCGGCGCAGCCCCGCAACCCCGTTGCAAAAATTCGATTAATTCGAACCGCCGCGAGCGCAACCAACAAACTGTGGCGAAGCCCCTGAAAGGGACAACGCCCTCAACCCCAACCCCCCATGTCCCATAAATACCTCACCCTCCTTTTCCCCTTCCTCCTCACCGCCTGTGCCGATACCGACGGCCTCAGCGGGTCGTCGTGGAACGCGGATTCCACGGGATATGTCGCCCTCAATATCTGCCTCCCCGCCACTGGTGGCGCCGGCATGCGGGCGGCCACCAGCGACGGCGAACTCACCGATGGCGAGAAAAAAGAATATGCCGTCAACGATGCCACGCTCATTCTCTTCGCTGGCAACAACGAGGAAGAGGCCCTCTTTGAAGGCGCCTATATGGTGCCGGCACGCTTCACCACGAATGGCAGCACCTCGCAAGTCACCGTCTCCTCACGTGTTACACGTAAGATACGGCAGGTGGAACACGGCAATGTCTACGCCTATGTCATCCTTAATGGCATCGGCGCCGGTGTGGTGGACACCGAAGACGGCGCCGCCACCGACGACATCCAGCATACCGCGCTCACCGTCAGGACAAAAGACGGCACCGTCACGCTCTCACGCCAGACGCCCGTCACGTTCCGCAAGTTCCTCCAATATGTCACCGATGCCACCGACACGCGGCGTGGCTTCCTTATGACCAATGCCCCACTGTATAACACCGCTGCGGGCACCAATACCGTGCAGACCCTCAGTCGCATCGCCCCCGAGCGCATCAAACTAACGCCGGAAGAGGCCGAACGCGAGGCCGCCACGGAGGTGTTTGTGGAACGCGTCATGGCAAAGGTCAGTCTCGTCGACGGCAGGGACGCTACGAAGTGCCAATATAGTGTGACCAACGATGCGGGCAAGAAGACGACCTATCATGTGACACTCAAAAACTGGGTGCTCGACAATACCAACCGTTCCGCCTATCTCACGCGCCATGCCACAACGGCGGACTTCAAGACGTGGGCAGGACTGAAAAACGTGAAGGCCACTGCCACGCGCTTCATCGGTGCGACGCAGGTGGCGACGACGGTCGACTACCAGAAATTCGTCCGTACCCACTGGGCGAAAGACGTGAACTACGACAAGAACGTACATCCCGCCGACATGAGCCGCCTCGTTGATGGCAACGAAGCGGCCGTCAACGGTGCGTTGGGTGCCGACAACCCCCAATACTGCTTCGAGAACACCTTCGACGTGGAGCGCATGACGGTCGAAAATACCACGCGTGCCATCCTCACCGCCCAGTTTGTCGAGGAAGGGAAAGCGGCTGCCGACCTCTATCTCTACGACAACGACACGACGACGCTGGCCAACGCCGCCGATATGACGGATGACATCATCGACGCCATCAACGCGATGGAAGTGGTGAAAGCTCGCGGGAAGGCGGATGACGTGGTCTTCGAAGAGGTCAATGCCCATCTAAAGCGCGTGAAGTCGTTCACGATTGGAGGTGTGTCTTACACCGCCGATGCCACCGATGCCGCTGTCCTCCAGGTGTTCAACACCGTCTATAGTAACATCGGCGACATCAATATCTACAAAAACGGTATGGTGTACTACCAGATACGCGTTAAGCACTTCGGTGACGACCTCACGCCGTGGAACCGCGGTGAGGCCAAGGTGACGACCACCGACACTTATCCCGTGATCAACCGCGATGCCAACTATCTGGGACGCTATGGCATCCTCCGCAACAACTGGTATGAACTCAATGTGGCAACGGTGAACCGCATCGGCTATCCAGCCATACCGCCGCTCACCGATAAACCGGACGACCTCCTCAATGAATATATCTCTGTCAAGGTCAATATCCAACCCTGGGTGAAGAAAGGGAAGGAGATTGTGTTGCAATGATGGGGGAGGGCGAAATATATTGGGGGCAGACAGCGGATGGGGCGCCAGCACTGTAGCTCACTTTGCTTGCAAAGTGAGGGCCACGAACACGTCGCGAGAATGCTATAAGTCCGCTATAATCTTCGGGCCCCGCTCTTTGCGGCGAAGCATTGTAGCTCACTTTGCTCGCAAAGTGAGGGCCACGAACACGTCGCGAGAATGCTAAAGTTCGCTCTTTTGCGTCATGTTCGCTATAATCTTCGTCCCCCTCACTTTGCAAGCAAAGTGAGCTACAGTGCTTCGCCGCAGAGGACGTTAAAATGCTTCGCCGCAGAGGACGTTACAATGCTTCGCCGCAAAGGACGTTCCAATGCTTCGCCGCAGAGAACATTCCTATACTCCATCGCCAAAATCCATGAATCCGAACCACCGCGTCCAACATTAATACATCAATGAAATACGCGCTGAAATATATACAATTATTATTGCTCATGCTGTTTACCGGCATGGGCTTTGTTGCGTGCAGCAGCGATGAGGCTGATGTCGTGCAATACGTGCGCAACCCCATCTTCAAACTCGAAGTCGTCGTCGACAACAGTGGCGGCCGCCATACGCGCGGCGGTGCCACGCCCGGTAACTTCACCGACGCGAGCGAATATGCGGTGCACGATGCCACCGTCTTCGTCTACCAGGCCAAAGACGGGGTGAACGGCAATGCCGACACGCCTATATTATATAAGGTGTACGTCTCCAAGTTCAAGAAAACTTCTGGCGACGGCACGTCCAACGTTGTCTATACCTCCCCCCTCATCAAAACGCAGCTTGCCATCCCGACAGGCAACTACCGCGTGCTTGCTGTCTGCAATATGGGCAATCTCAGCGACAAGGTGAAAACCCTTGGCGACCTACGTACGATGACCACGGAGACCCTTGCCCTCGGCGACCTCAGCACGCCCGGCCACTGCTCCTATATGGCCATGACGTCGGCCTCCGACGATGAAGTCAAGGTGACAGGAGAGGCTGGCAACGGTGCGCCAGAACCCGACGCCTCCCTCATCTCCGCCACCATCAATGTGCAACGCCTCGCCGCCCGCATAGATTACTCGCCGGGAAAGGGAGTATGGGTGGACAATCAGACGCTCACGCTGACGGGTGCCGACGCCAAGAAGGTGACGGTCAGAGGCTATAAATACAAGGTGGGAACGACCAATGACGAGTTTTACCTCACGGATGTCACCCCCGTAAACCTCTACCAGGGACCAGAATACGTGCTCAAACGCGTCACGGAAGACAATACCTTCGACATCTTCAAATATCTCGGCAAAGAGACTACGGGCGTTGACGGCAACGCCACCAACTACGTGGTGGACCCCAAAACGCAACAGAAGGGCCCCACCGACCTCACGACGCTCTACACCCATTCTTACGACAACACCGTCACGCTTCCCTCGGGAAATGCGCAACTCTCTGCGGTGACAAAGGTGGAAGAAACCCTCGACGGCTGCTATAAAGACCGCATCAGCACCACGGATTATGTCTTCCGCAAACTCACCTACGCGAGGGAGAACACCATCGTGATGGGTACGTCGAAGCAGAAATATGCCACTGGTCTGCTGTTCACGGGCTATTATGTCAAGAATGCCAACGAAGCTGACGCACGCGCCGTGAACAAGACTTTCGAATATTTCATCCGCCACGTCGACCCCAAGAACTCCAACTCCGACGCCTTGATCATGAAATATGGCATCGTGCGCAACCACGTCTATCAAGTGGCCGTCTCCGGTGTATCGTCTCTCGGTATCATAGTTATCGAAGTCCGCTCTTGGATTCCGAAGGAGGCGCCAGATATTTATTTGTAAGGAAAGGGGGTGACGGCTGAGGCGCAGCACTGTAGCTCACTTTGCTCGCAAAGTGAGGGCCACGGACACGTCGCGAGAATGCTTAGGGGCGCTACAATCTTCGTCCCCCGCACTTTGCGGCGAAGCACTGTAGCTCACTTTGCTCGCAAAGTGAGGGCCACGATCACGTCGCGAGAATGCTAAAGTTCGCTATAGGTTCGCTATAATCCGCTATAATCTTCGTCCCCCTCACTTTGCAAGCAAAGTGAGCTACAGTGCTTCGCCGCAGAGGACGCTACAGTGCTTCGCCGCAAAGTTCGTTATAATGCTTCGCCGCAAAGTTCGCCATAACCACCGTCCCCCCACGCGGGACACCAATCTCTATCAATATGACACGTTATATTCCACTTTTCATATTCAGTCTTTTCTCTTTCCTCTGCTCCTGTACGTCGGACATCGACCAGACAGGGACGGAGAAGCAACGCGTCACCCTGACCCTCTCCCTCGGCTGCCGCGATATGGTCACCGCCGATTTCCTGCAGCCGCAGGCAGACGACACGCCCGCCGCTGTTGCGGAGGTGCGCGGCAATGCCGCTAATAGCGGTACTGGCACTGACCTCATCCGCAATGCCTATGTCGTGATGTGTAAAAAAGGAAAGGTGGAACATATTTACCATGTGAAAAACGAGGATAACACCGATTTCGAAAGACATCAAGTGGCATCCATCAGTACCGAGACGGGTGAGTACACGTTCTATAGCTTTGCTAATTTGCAGTTTGATGAGAAGGTGGATGGTGGTCAGGTGAAATCCCTTGAAATACATGGCGTTAATAAAATGTATGGTGACAAACCAATGTTGTCTGTAACGTTCAAGGTGGGCGAGCCCCTTCCCAAATTCCAGTTTAATGGAACAGAGTATGGCAAAGTCGACAATATGGTGGTCTCCTGCGAATACAACAAATTTAACTTGGTCACTGGCAACAGCGGCCGCGGCATCCCGATGTCCAATAAGGAGACGCACACCATCGACAACAACATGACGTTGGTGCTCTCGCTCTACCGCCTCCTTGCCAAGATGCAGATGACGTTCAACAACAAAACGGCCCAGCCGATACGTATCTTGAAGATTACAACGGGCGACATCACAAAAAACACGGGTGAAACTCTTACCAGGCCTTCGTGTACCTACCTCTTTCCGCCGTTGGATGGTAACGGATTGGTGACGACGGATTTTAAGCGAATAACAAGCCATGAGGTCGATTCTTTAGCGCATTACGACGAGTCTGCCAATCCCGACAAAAGTCAGGTGATAGCGGCCAACGGCACACACATCTTCCCCGACTTCTACATCAACGACAGCGAGGCCACCAATGCCATGAAGTCTTTTCCCCTCACCATCCTCATGCAGCGTAAGAACGCGGCGGGGCAATGGGTCAAGGACGAGCGTAAGGCATTGATACAGTTGCCACGCATCCCGCGTAATACGGTAGCCTACGTCAAAATCAACTTGACGGACTACGTGCTCAAACTCAAGGCATTCACCTATGCTCCCATCGGCGGTTATCCTCCGTTTGTCGTGCAGCAGAACGATGATTTTTATGTCACGTTCACCCGTCCCGGCGATTTCGAACTCCGCCCGTCGCTCTATAAATATGTTGACAGCACCAATCCAGAGAATTGGATTGACCTGAACGACAAGAGCCAGGTGGCAGATGCACATATCGACGTGGCAGACCCCAATGGCATCCTCGAAGTCAAACCGACGCTCGACCCAGTGACGGGAGAAATCATCGGCAGTATCGCCAAGGCGGCCGACGGGACGGCGAAGAAAGGTACGGCGACCATCCGCCTGACCATCAATATCGTTATTGCCGCGGGGGTTATCCAGCCTTATACACGCACGATTTATGTCGTCGTGAAGTAGGGGGGGATGAATATGAATTGTTTTGCGGCACTGCAGAGTAGCTCACTTTGCGGCGAAGCATTGTAGCTCACTTTGGCGCGCAGCAGTGTAGCTCACTTTGCTTGCAAAGTGAGGGGGACGAACTTATCGCGAACTTATCGCGAACTTTGGCGCGCAGCAATGTAGCTCACTTTGCTCGCAAAGTGAGGGCCACGGATATGTCGCGAAGATGCTTAAGTACGCTATAATCTTCGGGCCCCTCACTTTGCGGCGAAGCACTGTAGCTCACTTTGCTTGCAAAGTGAGGGCCACGGACACGTCGCGAAAGTGCTTAAGGCCGCTATAAGTTCGCCACAATCTTCGGGCCCCTCACTTTGCAAGCAAAGTGAGCTACAATGCTTCGCCGCAGTGAGGGCCACGGACACGTCGCGAAAGTGCTTAAGTCCGCTATAGGTTCGCCACAATCTTCGGGCCCCTCACTTTGCGAGCAAAGTGAGCTACAATGCTTCGCCGCAGTGAGGGCCACGGACACGTCGCGAACATGCTATAAGTCCGCTATAGGTTCGCCACAATCTTCGGGCCCCTCACTTTGCAAGCAAAGTGAGCTACAATGCTTCGCCGCAGTGAGGGCCACGGACACGTCGCGAAAATGCTTAAGTCCGCTATAGGTTCGCTATGAGTTCGCTCTTTGCGGCGCCAGCACTGTAGCTCACTTTGCTCGCAAAG
>ERZ791805.1027-NODE-1027-length-10436-cov-2.755997_pt1 | contig 10436 bp, 11 predicted proteins | sample MGYA00510306_ERZ791805 | MGnify/ENA primary metagenome ERZ791805 (study PRJEB30046, sample SAMN00791990) | human gut metagenome | study: EMG produced TPA metagenomics assembly of the A metagenome-wide association study of gut microbiota in type 2... | reverse complement strand
TTTTAATAATTCTTTTAATATAATTATTTCTTCTTCATCCTGTTTATCGTTTTTTTCAATTTTGCCAGCTAAATATTTTATTATCCATAACGAATCTAGTAGTATTAATCCATTTTCTTTATATTCTTTTATATCCTTTTGTATATTTTCTTGAAGTAGTGGTTTCCATTCTTCTGGAGATAACCATGTGTCTCTTTTTCTTACATTTTCTATTAAATCAATTGGAGTTAAGAATTTCTTTTTAATACTAAATTTACTTGGCATTTTTCATTTATACCATTAATAATAGTTGTTTTTCCTGAAAAATCCATTCCACTAAACAATTTAATTTTAGACATGTCTTTTATTCCTTTTCTATCTTATTTTTTATAAATTCTAATATTTTATCTATCCCTTGCTCTACTGATAAATCTGAAGATGTATCAATTATTATATTATCTTCCAATTCATTTGCTTTATTTACAAGTTCATTATATACAATTTTAAAAAATTCAGGATTATCTCTATAAAAGTCATGTACTGGTGATTCTTTACTTTGAGCCATTCTTTCCTTTATTACTTCAAATGGTGGAATACAAAACACACTTAATGATGGCTCAATTAATATATCGTTTTCTACAAATGCTTTTGGTATATCATAAATATTATAATCAGTTTTAATGTAATCTCCATATGCTTTTATAAAGGTTTAATAATATTTTTAGTATTTATTATTAGATCAGTAAAAAAATATGAAACAGTAATTGGCATATCTTTTTTCCCTAAATTCTGTTTAAACTTTTTTCCTAAATCAGTATATGTCATTGCACCATGATTATATACAGTTTCATATCCTAATTCTTTTATTCTTTCACTTAATAATTTGGTTGTTGTTGTCTTTCCACTACAACATATTCCTTCAAATACTATAAAATTATTCATTTTTACTCCTATCTGTTATTTAAAACAGTATATCCTCTAAAATATTTGCTGTCTTTTGTTAGTTCTATTGGAAGTTGTGCATTTGAAATCAAGTTATTAACTTTTATCAAATGCCTATCATAATCATAATCTACATTTGTTGTATTTGGATTTTTCCAATCTTCTATTTCAAGCATTTCTTCGTAAACTGAATTTAATTCATCTTTTTCAAAATATTTAACTTTGTCATAAGAGACATATAAACGATCACCATCTTTTTCCACTATGCTCACTTCTCTTTTCATATTTGCAAATAATTTTATGTTTAATTGACCTTTTACATCTATATTTAATTCTTTAATAAATTCATTTACATCTTTATATTGACCTCTTAATTTAGTTCCAAGCTCCAGTTTAGATACATAAGGTTTTTGGGGATTACATTTGTTTGTCTTGTATAAAAAACCTTTAAATTGTTCGGTAACCATATTGCTACCTCTCATAACATCTCCTCTTTTTAATATAGAAAAATCATTATCATCATAGTAAGTTTCGTGTTTTTCTTTTTCAAAACTTTCAACTAATTTATATCCATTTTCATAAAGAAATTCAAGAAATTGTTTTGAAGTATATTTTTCATTCTTCTTTATTAAATATTTAAGTTCTCTTTCATAGTTTTCAAATTCCATATAAAATCCCTCTTTTCAATCTTATTTAACACTTATAAATACGCCTGTTTCCCTTGGAATATTTATAGCACCATCTTTAACTCTTATATCTTCAAAGTAGTTATACAAATTTAATAGGCTTTCATCTGAATATCCTGAAATAGATTTGGTTGACTTTAACCATTCTATTAAATCTTGTGTATTAGTAATTGCAAGTATATTTTCATAATCAAATCTTTGAACATTTTTAAAGTATTTACTTAAAATCTCACTACCATTTTGAAGATTAAAAGGTAACTGTTCCGTAAAAGCAGTAGATGTTGGTTCAAATTTTACTATTGCATTATGTAAAAATGGTCTCATTCCTCCATTTCCATCTGTTGCAGAATAAAATATTCCATTTCCCTTTAAAACTCTTTTCACTTCTAGCAATGCTTTGTTTAAATCTGGTACATGAAATAACATATGATTTGCAATTACAACATCAAATGTTTCGTTTTCAAACGGAATTTCTTGTATGTCAATTTTCCTTATTGAAACATTTTCACTTGTAGAAAATTTTTTTCTAACTAAATCTAGCATACCTTCTGAAAAATCTGATAATACTAAACTACAACCGTTTGGTAATGTTTCAATTTTATCATCCCAATGCCTTCCATTCCCACACCCTAATTCTAATATTTTCATATTTTCTTTAAAATCATATTTATCAAACAACCAATCTGCAAAATTATATTTATTAGTTGTATATTTCTTATAAAAATTAATCCTCATTGCTAAATTTTTATCATCTGAAAATTGATTTTTTACATTTCTAGTTACATTCATAATTGCCATATATATATACCTCCTTATCTTATAAATGGATTTTCTTTACCATCATAATTTAGATTATACTTTTCACACAAGGCTTGTCCACTTCTATTTATAGAACTATAAAATTCAGAATTACCTATAATTTGAGCTATAACTTTTTCATTAAGTTCTCTTTCTGTAATTTCTCTTTCTACATCATCTAGAACCATTTTCATAAAATCTAAATCTTTTAATTTTAATTGATAAAACAAATCATAAAATGACTTTTCTCCAGTCTCATCAATAGCTTTTGGAGCTGAAATAGGATCAATAATCATATCATATAACTTCATGTGTGATTTATGCCATTTTTTTAAAGCATTATAAGTCAACTTTACTTTTGGGTCTACAATTTCATATTTATTATTGTCATATACATCATTTTTTACAATCTTATCTTCTTTCTTTAACTTTTCTGTATATAAAGTTCCGTCTGCTGCAAACATTTCTGAAAAAATTCCTTTTGTTATAATCCAATCATATTCTCTTAAAAACTCATAATTTTCTTTTAATTCTTCAAAAGTAGTATTATCATCAAATAAAATGAAACCTGCTTGAACATAAATTCCATGTTTTTTTAGGATATCTAATGCCCTTTTATTGTCTTCTAAACTAGCACTCTTGTTCATTCTTTTTAATGCCGTATTAGAACCATTTTCAATTCCACAAGCAAATGAATGAAATCCTGCTTCTTTTAAATATTTTATTTTTTCATCTTCAACCTGATCTGCTTTTAAAGATCCTCTTAATGAAACATTAATTCCTCTTGATTTTATTTTTTCACAAAATTCTTTTGCCCACTGTTCATTTCTTTCTTGTTCTAAGAAACTATCATCTATAACCTTAATGTACTTAACTCCCATATTTTGAAGTTGCTCCAATTCATCTACAATACTATCAACACTTCTACCTCTCCATTTTCTTCCGTTAGATAACTTATTAAAAGCATTGACTGAACAAAATAAGCAATTTCCCATGCAACCTCTTGCCGTTAAAATATTTACCGTAGATTTTCTATCTTTTGCCATATTCATAGTATCTCTTGCAGGAAATGGTATAACATCCAAATCAGATATTAAATCTCTTTTTTCTGTTCTTACTGTTTTTCCATCTTTCTCAAAAACTATACCTTTTATATCTTCAATTTTTCTGTTTGAGTTTTCAGTAAAATAATCAGATACTTCAACAATAGATTCTTCTCCCTCTCCAATCATTGCAATATCAAATACACCATCTTTTACAAATTTTTGAGGATTAAATGATGGTCCAAAACCACCACACATTAATTTTATTTCTGGTCTAACTTCTCTTATTCTTTTTGCTAGTTCTATTGATTTATCATTGTTTGACATATAACATGAAACACCAACGATAGCTACCTCTTTATCATTTAAAATTCTTCTTAATACTTCTTCATCACTTAATCCTCCTAGCCATCCATCAATTATCTCAACATTATATCCTCTTTTTCTTAAAACAGCAGTCAAATAAGCTAATCCTAGATTCTCTTCAGAAGTTCTATGTGTATCTGGTGATAAAGTTGTTAAAATAATTTTATTTTTTCTTTTTCTCATAATATTTTGAAGGTATTTCTGATATTCTTGAATATTGCTATCATCATCTCCTTCAATATGGATAATTAATTTTGATTTATCTATAATAACACATTTTCCATCATGTGTTGTAAAAAGAAAGTCATTATCTTCATAGTTTAGTCTACACATATTTTTAACTTTTTCATTAGTAAGAGTCATATTTTTTCTAACGATAATTTCAGATTCCATATTAACTCTCCTTTATTTTTTTGGTTTTCCTATCCAAGTGCATAAATAATTTTCATGTACTAATTTTTTATTACTTTTTTTATAGTCAATATTTTTATCAATCTCAATATCTTTAAAGCAAAATGGATCTCGTGCGTATAAATCTTTTTCACCTGTTTCACATTTTTTATATGTATATGCCATTGCAAAGCAACCACCTCTACATATTTCAGCTTTGTCGCAATCTTTACAACCTTCAATATTTTTATAATTTTCTTTTCTAGTTTTAAAAGCTTTAAATTGCTCTGAATTTATAATATCAAATATATCATCTTTTAATAAATCACCAACTCTATAGTCATGCATATATACACATGGAGATACAGGTATTTTTCCATCTGGCGTTATAGAATTTATTCTCATTGAATAGATTCCACAAGCACATCCTTTAACTTTATTATTTTGCTTTAGTCCTGATAATGTTGGTTCACTTAATTCAACAGTATCACATTTTTCAAATAAATATTTATAATTTTCTAACACTTGTTCTTTTGAAGGTACAAGTTTAAAATGTTGTAATTGTATTGGTTTAAGTAAATTAAATCTTATATTAGAATCATATTTTTTGGCTATTTCTAATAATGCATCTATTCTGTCTTTTGTAAAGTTCCAGTTCATTGCACACATTATAATTCCTGATTCAATATTGTATTCTTTACAAATTTCTAATGCTTGAATAGCATATTTATAAACATCTCCACCTCTATTTTCATTATGTTCTTTTTCGAAAGGTGAATCAAAGCTAATATCTACATCATTTAATAATTCTAAGCATTCTGGATATGTATTTTTTAATGCAATAAGGCTTATTCCAGCAGTTGTTATACCTACCTTTATATTTCTTTTATTTAGCTCTTTTAATATATATGGTAGCATACTTTTTTTAACATCCAAACCATTAGTAAAAATTGGTTCATTACCGCCTAAATTAACTGTTTCAACATTTAATTTTTCAATTTGTTCTATAACCTTATCAACTATTTCTTTCGTTAAATTTTTTCCTTTCTGTCTAACTGAAAAAGAATAACAATGTTTACATTTACATGGACAGTCATTTCCTAATGTCCAGCCTATATTTTTTATCATATAAAAATACCTCCATTTCCAACAAAATTATACCATTTTATGTAAATTCTGTCAAATGGATTTTTATAATTAACCATTAAAATTCAGCTAAAAATATGTATTTACATTATTTTTAATTGAAAGCCATAAAACGATCTTAAACTAAAATCCATTTTATGGCTTTCTACTAATCTATTTGTTCTAAGTTAATCAATTCATTTTTTCTAAAAGTCAATTTTAATAAACATGGTGATTTTATATTTAATATTAAATCATCTTTGTAAACAAGTTTAACATTTTCATTTACCTTACACCAATTTAACAAAAAGAATTTTATTGAACCTCCATGGCTAATCACTGCAATTCTTTTTCCTTCATATTCTTTAAGTATTTTATCAAAAAAAATATTCATTCTTTCTCTAGTTTGCTCTGCACTTTCTCCATCAGATGTTCTAAATGTTCTATCTAATAATTGTTCTTGTGAAGGATCTCTTGTTTTTTTATCCTTCATAAATTCTCCTAATTCTTTTAAATTTCCTAGTTTTCTTTCACTTAAGTTATTATCTAAATTAAAAATTAAATTATTTTCATATGCAATATATTTTGCTGTAGCCTTAGCTCTAGTATAACTGCTTGACCAAATAATATCTAAATTTTTCAATTCATTATTTTTACTTAATTTTTTTGCTTGTTCCTCTCCTTCTACTGACAAGATTTCTTTTTCATTAATCATTTGAGAATCTTCATTTGTATTTCTAATACCATTTTCGTCAACAGTTTCAGCATGTCTAACTAAATATATTATTGTATCTTTCACTTTACTTTCCCCCTCTTTTCTTTTTTATTATAACAATAGAAACAATATATTGCAATCATTTATTACAAACCATTTTTTAATTCAATAATTCATAATCTCATCTATTACATCAGATTTCATAATTTCTTCTAACATATCATTTGCTTCTTTTCTTGTTTCATCTGAGCTTGATATATAATAGTTTTCAGTTGTTTCTATTCTACTATGTCCTAAAATATCTGCAACATCTCTTATTTCTGCTCCATTTCGTAGAATCTTAGTAGCATAACTTCCTCTCAAATCATAAAATCTACAATTCTTTATTCCAAGTTCATTATGTATTATTTTTAAAGGATACTTTATAATATCTGTTCCTACATATAATCCATTATTTTTTGTAAATACCATTTCTACACTTTTTAAATTTTTATATTTACCTTCAACAATTTTATATTCATTTATTTTTCCATACTCATTTTTAATAGGTTCTAGTTCATATTTTTTATATTTTCTTCCATATTTCTTTTTTAAAAGTTTTTGTTTTTCTTTATATTTGCATATTATTTTATATAAAGTTTTTGATATCAAAACCTCTCTACAACTTCCTGTCGTTTTTGTTGTCCCCAGAAACCATCTCCCTTTATCATCTTTCTTTTTACAATATACTGTTTTGTTTATTTTAATAACACTATTTTCTAAATCAATATCATTCCATGTTAGTGCAAATACTTCTCCTGTTCTCATTCCTGTATAACAAGCCATTAAAAAAGCACATATAAAAGTATCATTATTTTTAAATCTTAATAAAATTTTATCTATTTCATCTATTGAATAAATATGTTTTACTCTGTTTTTTTTGGTTCAAACGTTATTATTTTTGGAATTTGTAATTCAACTGCTGGATTATATTTTAAAAATCCAAAATAATTTGTTGCATCTCTAAAAGAGCTTTTAATCACTTTTTGATAATTTCTAACTCCTTCTTTAGTTTTACATTTTTGTGCAATTTTCAATAGTGATTGATTTAATAAATATGGTGTAATAAAACTTAATTTATATTTTCCTATTTCTTCTTTTAGAACTTTAAATGTTTCTTTATATCTTTTTGCCGTGGAATACTTAAAATTTATTTCAAAGTATTCTTTCATCCAATAATCTAAATAATCTGCATAAGACATTTGAGAGTCTTTTGTAACACCACCATTTATATATTCTTCATAAGCTTTCATTCCTGCCATTAATGCTTCATTTTTAGTTTTAAACCCAGATTTACTAATATACTTACGTTTTCCTTCTACTTTGGCTATCTCAAATTGATATTGGTATACTTTACCACGTTTTCTTATCTTTACCATTTTTTACCTCCATTCATTCACATTTTTACACACAAAAAAAGAAATGTCAACATATTTTCAATGTCTACACTCCTTTATTTCCAGTCAATTTTGTTCGCATTTTTTTATTTTTGCTGACAAAACGAACTAATTTTATCAATTTTTAAGTTTATAAAATCGTCTGTAATTCAGTATTTAAGCATTCTTTCCGTGACAGTTCTTATACTTTTTACCCGAACCACATGGACATGGATCATTTCTACCAATTTTTGGTTCTTCATTTCTTACAGTTCTATCAACTCCAGAATTTGCCATAGTTTGTCCATTATCCACACTATTTAGAGCCTCTTGAGCTTGTTTAGTAATTCTAACTGTTTCATGTCTTTTTAACTCACCTTGTTTTCTAATGTTCATCATAATTTTTGTTACATCAGCTTTAATATCTGCATTCATCTCATCAAACATATCCCCACCTTCAGTTCTAGACTTAACAACAGGGTCTTGTTGACCATAAGCTCTAAGTCCTATACCATTTTTTAATTCGTCCATATTATCTATGTGATCCATCCATTTTTCGTCAACAACTTTTAATAATACCACTCTTTCTAATTCTCTTAAATCTTCACTACCTATTTCTTCTTCTTTTTCTTGGTATTTGTCTAAAGCTAATTTTTGTAATTGTTCAGATATTTTTTCTGGTTCTTCTTCATTTTCTTTAATATAATCTAACATTTCTATAGCAAATGTATTTTTTATTTCTGTATCAAGGCTTTCAACATTTACAGAGTTTTTATCATTATCTATATACATCTTTACAGTTTCATCTGCAACTGATGTTATCATATTTTTAATACTATCACTTACATTTTCACCATCTAGCACTTGTCTTCTTTCTCTGTAAACAATTTCTCTTTGTACATTCATAACATCATCATATTTTAATACATTTTTACGTATACTGAAGTTTCTTCCTTCTACTTTCTTTTGTGCTGATTCTACTGCTCTTGTTAATATTCTTGATTCTATTGGCATATTTTCATCTGCACCTAAAGTATTGTATACTTTTGTAATTGTATCTCCAGCAAATATTTTCATTAAGTCATCATCTAGTCCAATGTAAAATTTAGATTCACCAACATCTCCTTGACGTCCTGAACGTCCACGCAATTGGTTATCAATTCTTCTGGATTCATGTCTTTCTGTTCCTATTATTTTTAATCCACCTGCTGCAATTACTTTTTCTTTTTCTTCTTTTATTTGTTCATCATATTTTGATACTAATTTGTTAAATTGTTCTCTTGCTCTTAATATATCTTGATCATCTGTTTCATAATAAGTATCTGCTTCTTCAATCATTGGCTCTGGTACTTTATTTCTTCTCATTTCTTCTTTAGCTAAGAATTCACTATTTCCTCCAAGCATAATATCTGTACCACGTCCTGCCATGTTTGTTGCTATTGTAACTGCGCCATATTTACCAGCTTGTGCAACTATTGCAGCTTCTTGTTCATGATATTTTGCATTTAATACTTCGTGTTTAATTCCTTCTTTTTGTAATAATTTACTTAATTTTTCAGATTTTTCAATTGATACAGTACCTATTAAGACTGGTTGTCCTTTTTCATGACTTTGTTTTATACTTTCTACTACTGCTTTAAATTTAGCATTTTCGTTTTTGTATATAACATCATTTTCATCTTTTCTTATCATAGGTTTATTGGTTGGTATTTCAACAACATCTAAATTATATATTTCTTCAAATTCCTGTGCTTCTGTCATTGCAGTACCTGTCATACCTGATAATTTATCATACATTCTGAAATAATTTTGGAATGTAATTGTCGCTAATGTTTTTGACTCATCAGCAATCTTAACTCTTTCTTTTGCTTCAATTGCTTGATGTAATCCATTATTGTATCTTCTTCCATACATAATACGTCCTGTAAATTCATCAACTATTAATACTTCTCCATCTTTTACGATATAATCTATGTCTTTTTTCATTACTCCATGGGCACGTAATGCTTGATTAACATGGTGTACAAGTGTTGAATTTTCTAAATCATTAAAGTTTTCTAAACCAAAGAATTGCTCAGCCTTTTTTATACCCTTTTGTGTAAGTGATGCTGATTTTGCCTTTAAATCTACTATATAATCATATTTTTCATTATCTTCTGCTTGATCATAATCTTTAACATCTTCTTCTACTATAACTTTTGCTTCTAATTTTTTTACAAAATCATTTGCTTTTTTATAAAGATCTGATGACTGATTTGCTCTACCAGAAATTATAAGTGGTGTTCTTGCTTCATCTATTAAAATACTATCAATTTCATCGACAATTGCATAATGTAATCCTCTTTGAACTAATTGATTTTTGTATATAACCATGTTATCTCTTAAATAGTCAAATCCAAACTCGTTGTTTGTTCCATATGTTATATCTGCTGCATATGCTTTTTGTTTTTGGTATGGTTCCATTCCTGCAACAACTAGTCCTACTGATAAGCCTAAAAATTTATATAGTTTTCCCATCCATTCACTATCTCTTTTTGCTAGATAGTCATTTACTGTAATTACATGCACACCTTTTCCTTCTAAGGCATTTAAATATACTGGCAATGTTGCAACTAATGTTTTTCCTTCACCAGTTTTCATTTCTGCAATTCTTCCTTGGTGTAAAATAATTCCACCTATTAATTGAACATCAAAGTGTCTCATTCCTAAAGCTCTTTTTGATGCTTCTCTAACTACTGCAAAACTTTCTGGCAAAATATCATCTAATGTTTTTCCTTCTGCTAATTGTTTTTTAAAATAATCTGTTTTTGCTCTTAACTCACTGTCTGTAAGTTTAGATATTTCTTCTTCCAATTCATTGATTTTCTTTACTATTGGCATTACTCTTTTTACTTCTTTTTGACTGTATGTTTTGAATATTTTTCCCATTTCGTACTTTTCCTCCTAAGTTTATAATTTTACTTTGTAAATATATCAC
>ERZ791805.1022-NODE-1022-length-10463-cov-3.891622_pt1 | contig 10463 bp, 13 predicted proteins | sample MGYA00510306_ERZ791805 | MGnify/ENA primary metagenome ERZ791805 (study PRJEB30046, sample SAMN00791990) | human gut metagenome | study: EMG produced TPA metagenomics assembly of the A metagenome-wide association study of gut microbiota in type 2... | reverse complement strand
GAGATGATGCAGAGAATCAGCAACGGAATGTAAATTTTCGGTCTGGCTGGCATAATGGTTGATATTTTGGGGGTTAGACGATGGAGAAGGCTTGTTCTTCGCAGTATCTTCCGATGTGTCAGAACTACTTTTTCCACCTACTATTTATTATGGAGGGAAGGCGATTCCACAAGATGCTGAAGAAGTTCAAACCACTTCTGGCCCATAATGCGGAAATCGTAGGCAGCGGCTTTGCGCAACACGTTCTGCTGCATTTTCTTCAGTTTTTCCGGCGAGCGCATGAGAGTCAGGAGGGCCTGGGCATAGGCTTCTTCATCACCGTCTTCAACAAGCATGCCGTTGACGCCGCTCGGCTCCAAAAGGCAACGCACACCAGCGGAACAGTCAAACGCCACTGGCACGACACCATAGCTCTGGGCTTCCATCAGACAGAGCCCCCACGCCTCAACGGCTGACGTGAGGCAGAGGATGGCGGCACGCTGATAGAAGGGCGAGACGTCACTGTGCTGTCCGACGAAACTGACACGCGGCAGCGATTGGGCTTCTGCTTCAAGGGCGGCACGGTATCCACCGTCGCCCACAATGACCAACTGCCAATCGGGGACTTCGTGACACACGCGTTTCCAAATGCGCATCAGGCGATCAACGCGCTTATCGATAAATTCCACACGTCCAACGTAGACCACCGTTTTCTCCTTATCGGTATTCACCGTCTGCGGCAACTGGCACGAGTTTTCAATGGCCGTCACCTTGGAGGCTTCAACGCTCTCCGCTGAGAGGTTTAACGTGTTGATAATCTGACGGCGATAGGCATCACAGAGAACGATGTAGGCATCCACGTCATGAATGGTCTGACGATAGACACGGACATATTTTTTCATGAGGCGGCGCTTGCACCACGCTTCATGACGATAGATGAGTTGCCATTTGAGCCGATGTTTCCACGAACCGCCCAACGCCTTGGCGCGGCGTCCGCTACTGATGGTCTGCACCTCCCAAAACGGCATGCCGTGGTTGACACAGACGATGCGACACTGCGGGCAAAGGCGACGCAGGAGCGGCAGATGGTGGAATGTGCGCGTAAACACCAGTGCTTCGATGTGTTGCGCTTCTATCAAGGCGGCCATCTCACGGATATTGTCGACGCGGCGTTGCAGGTGGGCATGTGCCACCTGATATATTTCGATGCCATGTTCCTTAAACTCCTTTGGGATGAGTTCCTGGCAGATGCGGCTCGTGATGATGGTCACGGCAACGCCCTTCGCGGTGAGGAAACGGGCCACATCGATTGTGACACGCTCGGCACCGCCGCCTGGAAAATCTTCATGAAGGAAGGCCACATGGCGTAATTTCTTTTCTGTTGTCAAAGACTTAATAATGAGAGGTTAATACCATAAAAAAATCCGAATCCTCATGTCTGTACCTTTATTCCCGAGAAACTACCAGTATGATGGTCGGCACTGATGTTTAGTAATATTGAAAAAATAACTTCCGCAATTTTGCCGTTGGCAAGTAATTGGCTGGAAGCCATAGGTGGCCAACACGATGCCCGTTGCCCCCAAGGCCGACGGCAGACGACTTGTAAATTCACTGATGCCTCCCAGGAGCCAGGAGAAAGCTGCTACGAGCCAATGGAGCATAGGCGGTTTGAAGGCGATTTCGTCACCGTTGTTGACGGGGAGAATCCAGTTGCCGTCTTGCAACATCGACATGGCCACAACAGCTTCGCGGGGTTCGCCACGCGTATTGAAAGGAGCGGCTCCGAGAAACCAGAAGAGGGAGATGATACATAAAATCAGCAACGGAATGTAAATTTTCGGTCTGGCTGGCATAATGGTTGATATATATTTTTTTTTGGGGGGGGAGTATTAGAGATATGTATATGCAGGAACGATACTAACGCTGATTTTCCATTCCAAGTGTATGCTGTAGTATCTCATTAATTAAATGCCTATTTCCTGACGTAAACTTGCGTGCAAATAAAGCTGATGATTCCAACAACTCATGCAAGTCTGCGTCCTGCCATACATAAGGCGAAGGCGAACCACGTTGCCAATCTATTTTTCGCAAATTTGATGGTTCCGTGTCTACTGACTTTGCATCATATATATTATCTCGAAATGGCGAATTCCATATCAACGTCTGAACGAATACCTCATCCGCGCAATACGTATGTTTCAATCGCCGATACAGACGCTCACCATTTTTATTCAAATATTGACAGAAGTCCTCAGTGATACTCACCCAGTTACTTCCCTTGCGGAACTTAAAACCTTTATCAGGACGTTTATAACGCGTTATTTTGTGCAATGCCAAAACAATATTTTTGATAGGAGACGTAAAGGAATGTACTAATGTCCCCCTATCTTTAATATGTTTGGTAAACACATGATAGCGCAAAACCCGCTTCTCCAAATCAACGTGCGCAGAGCCGTCATCCCAGAAATTCACAAACTCTTTGCCATTATGTCGTTCGAAAAAACCAACAATATCCTCTGGCGATTTAAGCAACAAATCAACGCCAGATATCAAATGATAATAATTATACGGACCATGCGCCGCAGCCGTTTTAAAGAGTAACATCTCACATTCAATCTGACTGACATCCCCCCAGTATACATCCACAGGATTAGCAACAAGGAACACATTACCATGTTTAGACAATTGACGTTCTATAGATTGGCGCAAGCCCTCTGCTTTAGCATCTATATGAAGATAGACATCAAAATCTTTATAATTGAGTTGCTTCAGAAGCGCCAACAACAAGGCTTCTTCATTATGAGCAATGACGAGAAAAGCATGTTTCATAATTCTGAGAACAAATAGTGGATTTCATGAAATATCATAATTACCCATTGTCTGAGTATTTTAGACTCGTTTATGGGGGAACGCGCGTTCAATCGCCCTCACCACTTCCATCTCCCGCGACGAAAACTTGCGGGCGAAGAAGGCGGAAGAATTGAGCAGTTCGTCAGCATCGCCAGCCCGCCAAACATAGGGCGAGCCGCGCTGCCAGTCGATTTTCCGCAACGTGGCACGCTCAAGGTCCTCCCCTTCTGCGTCGTAGATGTTTTGACGGAAAGGGGAGTTCCACAGCGCCGTTTGCAGAAATATCTCATCGGAACAGAGCGTACGGCGGAAACGGGCCCGGAGTCGTGGCTCCTGCTCTATCAGATAACGGCAGAAAGCATCGGTGACGCTCACCCAATTGCTGCCCTTGCGGAAATCATAGCCAGCGCTGCGACGCTTAAATCCCGTCATTTTCTGAAGCAAGAGGGCGAGATTCCGGCAAGGGGCCGTCAGGCGGTGCGCCCATGTTTCCTTGTCCTTGAGGTGGCGGGTGAAGAAGTAATAGCGATTGACCTTACGTCGCAAATCCCGCACATGGCCCGGCGTATTCCAGAAGCCGACAAACTCACGGCCAGCATATTCCTCAAAAAAGGCTACTAACGTCTGCGGCGACTTGAGCAAGAGGTCAACGCCCGACAGAAGGTGGCAATAGGCATAACGGCCTTGCTGCATGGCCGCGCGGAAGAGACGCATCTCTACGTCCATCTGACTGATGTCGCCCCAACACACCGCCAAGGGATGCTCGAGAAGAAAATAACGCCCGAGGGAGGGTTTGTATGAAGAGAAACGCTCGCGCATTGCCGTTGCCCTGGCATCGATGTGGAGAAACACGTCAAAGTCGGGCGCATCAAGCTGGCGCAGCAAAACGGCCAGTATCTCTGGCTCGTTGTGGGCTATGATCAAGAAAGCGTGGCGCATAACGGGGCTATTATATAATGAGAACTATAAATTTTCAAAACTCCGGAACACCTCGGGCATCGGGTTGTCTTCACACACGAAGCCATCGCGCATGAGGCGTTCGAGGGCCGGCAGACCGATGACGCGGTTGTATTCCTCTTCCAGACGTCCTTCTTTATAAAGGGCATAGAAGTAGCGCCAATGACGGCCGCCGTGACGTCCTTTGTGCTGCTCGAGTTGCTTGCCGCCGTTAATCATCTTGGCCATAAACTGCTCGCGGCCACGCACATTATAATGATAGACCACGATGTTACTACGCCTTTCGCGCTGCGGTAGCATCTTCACTTTGTGGTTTCCCATGGAGATTTGCAAATAGCCAGCCGCACGGTGGGCCACTTTCTTGTTTTGCCTTTCGAAAATGGAATAGAGCGAGAGGTCGTAGGCTTCATAGTTTTCCACATACCTCACGGTGCGGCGCCATTCCGTCCAAGGCACATCGTCTTCGGGATAGACGCTCCGCATCTCGCAGGCCAGAACGTTCGCGCCCGTATCGGTCATTTCGCTTTTGAGCGAACCGGAAGGCGTAAACCAAAATTCGTCGGCGTCGGCGTTGATGACCCAATCGGCGTGGTGCTTCGTCTTGGCCAGCCACACCATACGGTCCACCCAACGTTTCTGTTCATAATCGGTGGCGGTTTCCTCGATGATGTCCAAGATCCAACCACGCTCTTGATACTGTTTCAGGATTTTCAGCGTATCGTCGGTGGAGTTATTGTCGGTGACGACAAAGCCGTCCACCCCCATTCGGTGGTGGAACTCCAAATTGTGCGCCAGCATTTGCGCTTCGTTCTTCACCAACAACGTCATAATGAGGCGCGGATGGCGGGTGCGGCGCAGCGTCTTCGGCAATTCAGCGAGGGCCCGGCAAATCTTGAGGCCAAGTCCCGGCGTTTTCATACTCATATATAAAGAATTATAAATGGGTGATCAATCACGGATGACAGAAGAAAGCGATTTTGCACGTTGTTTTTTTGCTGGACAATGCCCCTATTTATTGCGGTGCCTGTGTCGCATCAAATTTCACAGGCACGAGCGTCCAGTCTTTCGGACAGATATAGGGCATCTCTGCGAGCGCCGACCAGCGGGCCGGGGCCATCACGATTTTGTCGCGGCGCGGATTGAGCCAAGCTCCCCACCAAGAGAACGTGCTATTGCAAATGACATGGTGGCGGCAGCGACTCATGAGCAACATGTCCTGCCAACTCTCGTCGGCCTTGTTCCACGTGATAAAGGTGGCATTCTTGAGCGGCAGATGCGCCGTGGCCCATTCGATGTCGTCTGAAAACACGTAATAATGGGGTGTTCGCGGCAGCCGCTCTTCAAGCTGGCGCACAGCGTCGCGATAATATGGCAACTGGCAGACGCATCCCGTGTTGCGCCAAACGGAGGGCTGGAGATAGTCGCCGCGGCGCACGTGGAGCGACACGGCATCTTCGTCGGCCTCTATCTGGCGGAGCATCCGCTGGGTCTTTTCGTTGCAGAGCGCGGTGTTGAAGGCGAAAGCGCCACGCACTTCGTCTTCGATGTCCTTGAAATAGCGCTCGTCTTGGTAGAAGCCCTTGAAATAAATCAAAGGCCACAAGCGGCGTTTGAAGAAGGCACGCAGCGTGGTCAGATCTTGCTTGCGCTCCAAGATGGTCTTGAAGAATAGGAACTCGATGACCTTCTTGGTTTTCTGCGGCATGCAAAACTCGTCTTCGGGCAACTGCTGAAAAATGCGGTGGAGCTCGTAGCCGTTGTGCACGTGATAGTGCATCATGTCGGAAAGGTCAATGCGGGTGTTGGGAAACAGACGTTTCATCTTCATGTAAAAGGCATAGATAAACATCTGGTTGCCCAGTCCGCCGGTCATCTTAATTAATCGCATATATGAATGTAGATGGTTTAGAGAGTAAGTGTCGTGCAAGCGCGTTCCTCTCGCACGGCTAAGCGACAAAGTTAAGGAAAAATACGGACGTGCGAAACGAATTTCCGATAAATCGCCTCGCAGGGGGCAAGGATATGTCGCTCTATTATGCCCCACGCCACAAGCGTTTCCATCGTTTCCGCCACTTCCGCCACTTTGCCGGGCATCATCCCAGCAAAGAAATCTCTTCAAGTTGCTTGAGGTCGGTCAGGAAAATGTCTTTGCCCTGCACCTGCAATACGCCTTCCTTGGCGAAGTCCATAAGGGTGCGGATGGCATTGGCCGTTGTCATATTGGAGAAAGCCGCCAGGTCTTCGCGCGTGATTTGCACCATAAGGCGTCCATCGCGGAAATGAATGCCATAGATGTCGCGCAAATAGAGCAGCGATTCGGCGAGGCGACCACGCACGTGTTTCTGCGTGAGGCTCACCATGCGACGGTCGGAAATGCCGAGGTCCTTAGCCAGTTCGCCGATAAAGAACCGCGCCACGCGGTTGTTCTCAGTGATGATTTCGCTGATAAGGCTCATCGGCACATGGGCCACGTCGGCCTCCTCAAAGGCTGCCGCCGCTGTCACATAAGGTTCATGGGCCATATGGGCACGATAGCCCAAATACTGCCCGGGACCGAGCAGACGCATAATCTGACTGCGACCGCCCACGCCGTCGCGGAAAATCTTCACCTTACCCGAGAGCACGGCCAACAAATGGTCGGGACTTTCGCCCTCGGCATAGACGAGATGGTTCTTTTTATAGTGTCTGACTTCCATGGCAGCCTCAACACGTGCCTGCTCTTCTTCCGTGAGCAGGGGCCATAAGCCAGCGAGTTTACGGGCCACCGAACGAAGCGGCTTGATGCTTTCTTCTGTCATTAAATCGGAGAATTAAAAATGATGATACAAACTTAGCAAAAATATTGCTTATAGTTTGCAGCCAATCCAATTATTATGCGTATTTTTGTGCAACAAGTAATACTTTAACCCTTACACCAATAATATGTTAGACGTTAAGAAATGCCTCGCCGACTGCGAGGAAAAGATGGAAATGAGTGTGCTCCACCTCGAAGATGTGCTTTCACACATCCGCGCCGGCAAAGCCAACATACACATACTCGACGAAATCCGCGTGAACAGCTACGGCTCAATGGTGCCGCTTAACAATGTATCGGCCATCACCACGCCCGACGCACGCACCATCGCCATCAAGCCTTGGGACAAGAAAATGTTCCCCATCATCGAGAAGGCCATCATCGACAGCAATGTCGGCATCATGCCTGAGAACAATGGTGAAGTGATTCGCCTCGGCATCCCGCCTTTGACGGAAGACCGCCGCCGCGACCTCACGAAGCAGTGTAACAAGGAAGCCGAAGAATGCAAGGTGGCCATCCGCAATGCACGCCGCGACAGAATCGAGAAACTCAAGAAGGCCATCAAAGACGGCTTGAGCGAAGACGTCGAGAAGGACGCTGAAACCGAACTGCAGAAAATCCACGACAAGCAGGTGAAGAAGGTTGAAGAGCTCTTGGCACTCAAGAACAAGGAAATCATGACGGTCTAAAAACGGCCTGCCCGTGATTATTCATCAAAAGCCCTACCGCCACAACGATAGGGCTTTTTAGTTAGGCAACGGGGTAATCAAAAAACGAGGTAATTAGGAAACAGAAAAATTCTTGGGATTCCAACAGGTGGCAAACACACTCATGCCGCCAGTCCCAAGACCTCCCCCCCATAACCCCAACCATCCCCAAAACAAAAGTTTTTCATGCACGGCATCGTTATACGAAATACAGGAAACAGCTATGTGGTACGCACCGACGACGGACAGGAGGTGGAATGCAAGGTGAAAGGCAACTTCCGCCTGAGAGGCATCCGCTCCACGAGTCCTGTGGCGGTGGGCGACGGCGTGACCGTCATGAAGTCGACGGAGAAAGCCACGTCCAAAACTTCTGGCAAGAAAGGAAAGGGACGCAAGAAGAATGAGGCAGCCGACAGCGGCGAATTTCAGGTGGAACACGACGAGACGCTCTTCATCACGGAAATCGACGACCGGAGGAACTACATCGTCAGAAAAGCATCCAACCTCTCGAAGCAGAGCCACATCCTGGCGGCCAACGTCGACCTGGCACTGCTCGTCGTGACGATGGCACGCCCCGAAACGAGCACCACCTTCATCGACCGCTTCCTGGCATCGGCCGAGGCCTATCGCGTGCCGACGGCGCTCGTGTTCAACAAGATGGACGACCTCAGCGAGGAAGAGCGCGAACGCGCTGACTATCTGATGGCCATCTATTCCAACATCGGCTATACCTGCTATGCCGTCAGCGCCCTCAACGGCGACGGCATCGACGCTCTGACGCGCGACATGCAGGGCCGCATCTGCCTGCTGGCGGGACATTCGGGCGTTGGAAAATCAACGCTCCTCAACCGACTGGTGCCGGAGGCGCACGCCAAAACGGCACAGGTGTCGGAAGCACACGGAACGGGCATGCACACCACCACCTTCAGCGAACTCTTCGACCTTCCAGGAGAAGGCGGCGGCTCGGTCATCGACATCCCGGGCATCAAAGGTTTCGGCACGTTCAACATGGAACGCGAGGAAGTGGCACATTTCTTCCGCGACATTTTCAAGCTCTCGGCCAACTGCCGCTTCGGCAACTGCACGCATACGCACGAACCGGGATGTGCCGTGCTCGAAGCATTGGAAAACCACCAGCTGGCCCCAACGCGCTATGCCTCTTACCTCTCCATCCTGGAAGACAAGGAGGAAGGAAAATACCGCGCGGCTTATTAGTTTCGGCCAGCATTAAGTAATGGTATCACTAAAATTCCACCATCATGTCAACCACGCTCATCATCATCTTGCTCGTTGTGTTGGCGCTCCTGCTCTTCGCAGCCGAAGCGCTCATCCTTCCGGGCCACGGCATTTCCGGCATCTGTGCCGGTGTCTGCGTCATCGTTGCCGACGTCATGATCTACCAGGAATATGGAACGCAGGCCGCCATCCTGGCTGTTTTGATTTCCACAGCCATCGTACTGCTCTTCTTCTGGTGGTTTGCCCATTCGAAAACACTCGACCGCATGTCGCTCCACAGCACCATCTCTTCAACCTCCGCCACGCCGTCGCAACTCTCCGTGAAAGCGGGCGACACGGGAGTGGCCACCACGCGCCTTGCCCTCATCGGCAACGCCAAAATCGCGGACTGCGATGTGGAAGTGAAGTCGGAAGACGGATTCATCAACGAAGGCACCCCCATCATCGTGACGCGCGTGAACGAAGCACTCATATTAGTCAAGAAGCGTTCTGACAAGTGAACAGGCAGACTTGGGCAAAACTGATTTACCCACTTCAGCCTCTCCCCCACCTCGCCAGCACGCCCCTGCATAGAAACAAGCACCTAAAAAATGACTGAACAACAAAATAACATCTACCCCATCTACGACCGCATGCTCAAGCGTGAAGACAAAGAAAAGTTGCTCGGGCAACGCGGTGTGATGCTCTGGTTCACCGGACTGAGCGGCTCCGGAAAAAGCACCGTGGCCATTGCTCTGGAACGCGCCCTGCAAGATCGCGGCCTGCTCTGTCGCATCCTCGATGGCGACAACATCCGCTCGGGCATCAACGCCAACTTAGGCTTCTCGGCCGAAGACCGCCGCGAAAACATTCGGCGCATCGCCGAAGTGGGCAAACTCTTTGTCGACACGGGCATCATCACCATCGCCGCCTTCATCAGCCCAACGGAGGAAATCCGCCAAATGGCTGAACACATCATTGGGCAAGACGACTTCAAGGAAATCTTCGTGTCCACACCGCTTGAGGTGTGCGAACAGCGGGACGTGAAAGGTCTTTATGCCCGCGCACGCCGCGGCGAAATCCAGAATTTCACGGGTATCTCCGCGCCATTTGAAGCGCCAGAACACCCGGCCTTGTCGCTCGACACGTCGAAACTCTCCATCGAAGAGAGTGTCAAAAAACTGCTGACGCTGCTGGGCGTGGAATAAACAATGCCGCAACGGCCTTGCAAGCAAACGCCACCGACGCAAGGGAGGAACCTCCCCACGTCCACCAATAACCATAAAGGGCAAGGGAACCACAGATGTTCCCTTGCCCTTTTTTATGTTTGATTTCTTGGAATATCCTACGAACAAGCCGAAGATGCAATGCTCATCTCCAACGCCACCGCTTCAGCACGAGGCGCTCTGCGCGGCGCACAATCTGCCCGATGGCCAAACGGCGTTGCAACGTGCCGGAGGTGATGACGAACATGACGGCCAGGAGAATCAGTGCAATGCCAAAAGATAGGCGCAGCGTCAACACTTCGCCAAACATCAGCATGCCGGCCACCACTGCGGTGACGGGCTCCAGAGCGCCCATAATGGCGGTCGGCGTGGAACCGATGAGATGGATGGCCTTGGCCATGTAAACCAGTGAAACGACCGTAGGCACGAGTCCGAGCAGAGCGGCATAAATCCATTCCGTCGGCGACAGGAGCAGCGTGAGCGGCTGGCGGTCAATCAACGAAAACAGCGCGATGCACAAAAGGCAGACGAGCATCGCATAGAAGGTGAGTTTCACGCTCGACATGACAATTCTCGAACGGTTGACCACCACGATATACAACGCATAGGCCAGCGCGGAAACCATCACGATGACGAAACCGGGAAGCGAAATAGGTTTCCCGTCGTCGCCCTGATAGAGGAGCGCAATACCGCCCACCGTGAGCGGTATTGCGCTCCTCAATCAGGGCGACGACG
>ERZ791805.989-NODE-989-length-10704-cov-2.930040_pt1 | contig 10704 bp, 10 predicted proteins | sample MGYA00510306_ERZ791805 | MGnify/ENA primary metagenome ERZ791805 (study PRJEB30046, sample SAMN00791990) | human gut metagenome | study: EMG produced TPA metagenomics assembly of the A metagenome-wide association study of gut microbiota in type 2... | reverse complement strand
AAATCTATAAATCCGTTACCAATATTATTAAATGTAACAGAAGTCAACAATGCAATTTTCTTTTCTAACATATTAATAGTAAACTAATTTGTATGTAGTTATATTTCTTTCCAATCATGCGGTTTATTCTCTCATCAGTTCCCTAAACAGGTCTAACCATTTTTGCATTACCTTTGGTTTTGAAAAGCATTTTCCCGACATATAAGCCTGCTTACCCATATCTTCTAGTAATACTTTATTTTCTATCAATTTTATACAAGCTTCCGCCAAGGCATTTACATCATTATCCGGCACTAAAAATCCATTCTTACCATTGTCTATGATACTATTTGCTCCAGTAATGTCAAAACTAACACAAGGCAAGCCACAATTCATCGCCTCCACCAATACCAACGGGAAACCTTCATACAAAGATGACATGACAAAAAAAGAAGAATGAGAATATACTTCACCTATACTAGGTGAAACACCTTTCAGATGAACAACTGATGAAAGATGCAAAGCATCAATTTGTCGTTGAAGACTTTCTCGCAGACTTCCTTCACCCCAAATTTCCAATTGCCAGTCCGGACACTTTTGTGCAACTATCACCCAAGCTGCAATCAATCGATTATAACCTTTTACAGATTCTAATCTACCTGCTGATATAGCAACTTTGCTTTTTCTACCATTTCTTTCATGTAGTTGTATATTGCTAAAATTAGGTATTACAAATATATTCGGTAAATTCCACATTTTCTTGTCAGACTCTGTTAATGCAATTACCTTATCGAATTTTGTCAAACAACACTTTCTTAAATATTGAACTAAAAATTTCTTTCCTCGCGATTTAAAAATTTCCTCATCTAATATCTGTTGTCCTTTATAAGAAAAATGAAACTCATGGATCTTCTTTATCCGCCGACAAATAAATGGTAATATCCATATCAATAAAGGAGCATTGGCATTGACAGCAATATCTATCTTATATTTTTTAAATATGTGACGTATAATACTTATATTTTTCCATACTCTATTAATTTTCTTTCCAAAGCCTACCTTCCACTCTATATCAATAGGTAACAGTTGAATGTTCGGGTGCAAAGGATATATAGGTTTTTCCTGTCCATTACCATAATATGCCAAAAAAAGCCGTCCTTCCATATTTTCCGCCAAATAATTCATCTTGTCTGACACTATACGGAATATACCTCCTGCAATGGTAATATTGGGAACAAAATAAATGATATTCATTATTTACTTTTTATCCATGAAATTACTAGTAATAATAATCGCTCTGCCCATTTGAATCTCCAAGCAATAGTTTTAACACTCCACAACTCGGCCAAACATGTATCGTAATCATGATGTATAAATGCATTTTTTGCATGTATATACACAACTAAAATCACATACTTTCTATAATAAGAACTTTCCGATGTAAAGTTAAACCACTCGTAATAAGGAAATTCTCCATTTTTAGAATAATCTGATGTAAGACTATCAGATAACCCTGTTCTATAAAAGACTTTCGGAAGGTTCAAATAGGCTACATCATAATTCAACGCTATTCTAAGCCAAAGGTCCAAATCCTCACCACGCTTAATACCTACTCGAAACATTGGTATCTCCTTTATCACTTCTTTTTTTAAGCACAAGGAGCTAGTCCAGCAAATAGATTATCCATTCATTACGGATTCTTTAAAATAATCATGAACAAGGAAGTGTATGTGTTCGTTAATCAACACATTACGAAGTTTCCGTTTCCCCTTTTCCAAAGAGTAGAAAGCAGTAGAATAAATCCCAGCATCAGGATAGGTTCCTATCAACTTCTTTTGGCATTCCAAATAATCAGATTCCCAAATATCATCTGCATCCAGAAAAGCAATATAATCATATTTAGCATGCATAATACCATAGTTACGTGCTGCTGATACACCTTCGTTTTCTTTTGTATAAATATGAATTCGTTCATCCTGAAAACTAGAAGCCACTTCCAAACTATTATCTGTCGATGAATCATTCACCACGATTACTTCATAATCACAATATGTTTGATTCAGAACTGACTTCAGTGTTTCTGCAATATAATCAGCCTTGTTATATAGAGGAATAATAATAGAGAACATTATCTTTTTAATAAATTAAGTTTCTGACTCTTATATATAATGAGCAAAAATATAATCGGAAAATTTATATATAATCCCACTGTTAATGATACGAAAGAAGCCAATACCCAGATACCAACAAAAACCATGTTGAACTTTCTATATGAAGGCAATAATTTGCACATTGAAATTATCAGCCATAGATATCCCAATATACCTAACAAACCACGTTCAATCAACAAATAAAATAATTGAGACTCCGCACCTGCAAGTTCCGGGATTGATATATCTGTCATTAAATAATAAATCATACTCAAGCCACCACCAAATATAGGGTTTTGTAAAAACAGAAAAAGAGAAATATCTAATTGTCTCATTCTCATATCCATAGAGCTTCCACCAACATCATAATTACCCGTAAAATCAAATATGGAATGATATACATTTAATATATAATCAGAAAACGGCAAGACCATGATTAAAAAGATAGAAAAAGCGATTAATAGAGTTTTAGGCTTTCTTATATAGTCAAATTGCAACAATCCAAATACTAATGCAAGAATAGTGGCACGTGAATTAGCAAGGAAAACACCGATAAGAAGCAAACACAAAGTCTTAATATAAGATTTCCTTGATATAAATACTCCTTCATATTTACTATAGAAGAAGGTAAGAAAATAAAAGAATACAACGCACGCATCTCCAAATGTTATGGGAAAATGAAAAAATGAATTATATCGCCCATATCCATATCGGATATCATTGGTATGATCTACCCAAAAAGACAAATCAGTCTGAGATTGCAGCCAATATAGAATTATATTATAATTTAATAGAAACTCTATAATTCCATATATACATAACACCCAAAACACTTTCAAATAAAGATTTACAATTAATTTAATATCGTTCTTTGTTCGCAAAAAATAGATAAATGCAAGTGGCAAAAGTATTTCATTTGATATTGTTTTCCACAACACATACAATGAAGTCCGTTCCGTTCCATACAAAGCAATTAATAACAACAATATAAAATTACCAAACAAAGGTAAAAACAATGGATTGCAGAATATAGCTTTCCTTGCATCTTTCCGACCAAGAATATACCCGTATATAACAAAATTTATCGCATCACAAAGACCAATATACGTACCCCCTATTCTTACAACAGGAAGCATTGTAAAAAACAAAGACAATGGTATTATATAAAGAACAGCCTTCTTTTTATATCTTATAAAAAAAATAATAAAGAGCAGAAAAATAAGCAGAGTAATTATCATCTATCCATTTTTTAGATTCCACACCATGATTCAGGAAAAATATCAGGAGTAAATGTATTATACCACTTTGAGGGATAAATCACCATATTAGTTTTTTTATTTAATCGTGCCGCCCAATAACTAAAAGTACTATTGGCTATAATGTTGTATTTGCAGGAAGACATCAAATACATGTCATAGATGCTGGATTCTCCTGTATTCCAATTCACATAAACAGCATTGGGTATATCCAAATGAGTTTGTACCCAGCTAATATCATCAGAAAAAACATAGAAGACAGCATCATTTACTTTCTCTGTTATTATTCTTATGGCATCATGATAATATTTCTGCGTACAAATATTTCCAAATATAACCAAATTTTGTTTGGTCATGTAGTCACCTCTTCTTATATGCACGCCAACACTATTTGAGTTTTGAATATCCTTCAGCAATGATTGGTTCTTTTCCGACAAAAGAAGATGTTTAAAATCAATAGTATTTTCGTCATAATACTTTTTGTCTAAAAAATATCCAGCTTGAAACAAATGATTAGGATATTGATACTCTACAGAACCTACTACATATATTTTCCAATGGTATAATTTTGATAAAATGGTTTTAAACAGAATTATCCAAAACCTACTACATTTTTTCAAATCATCAGTTTTAAAATATTTATCTAATTCAAATCCATTATGGCTCACATTATACCAAGCATCATTGTAGAAATAAAAGGTTTCATCCTTTCTTGAAAGGTATTTATAAAATGCATACTGAAAGAGTTGATTACCCAGTCCTCCTTTGAACACTACTATTTTCATAAATAAACTATTTAAATATTCTTACTATTTTAACCATTATTGCAAGCCCCTTTTTTACTAAAAATCTTATCCAATGATTATTAAATAAAAAAAGAGCGTTTTCAATAAATTCTTCTCCCAAACAGGATAAACACTGATAATCATTGACAATATAAGCTGGGAGTAGATCTTTAAGCACTTTTTCGCGTTCTTCTTTTATCCGGTTGTTATCACTGCTGGCTCCTCTGGGATTATATATCACAATAACATTGTTATACGCAGCCACACTATGCCCACCTAAAACGATTGATTGTAAATAGAATTTCCAGTCTGATACTATTTTTAAAGATGTATCATAATAATACTTTTTTAATAAAGAGGCCCTTATAAAGCAACTTTGATGAGGTATGGTAGTTATATAAAAATGCAGAAGATTATATCTTCGAGGTAATACACTGCGTGATACTATTTTATTATGTTCATTAACATGTAAATCCTGACCAACTATTATATCTGCCACATGATTAAAGTCCATGACCTGTTTCAATATAGATGAGGAACAAAATTTATCACCTGCATTGATAAAATTACAATATTCTCCATGCGAATAAGCAATTCCTTTATTCATCGCATCATAAATTCCCTTATCCGACTCACTCACCCAATAAGCGATTTTATCCGCATACTTTTTTATTACATTAACCGTTCCATCCGTACTTCCACCGTCAATGATGATATACTCAATATTCAGATAAGTTTGGTTAATGACGGAAAGAATGGTTTGTTCAATTGTTAAAACTGCATTATAAGAAACAGTTATGACAGAAATTAGGGGATAATTCATATTGTTTTTCATTTCACTTCAGCCAAATTCCTTTAGCCGTACCATTTATCATCTTCAATATCTGCACTCTTCCAATAAAGGCCTGCAAAATAAATACCGTAGTAGGAACTATCAGTATACCTTCTATACCATAATACTTACAACAATACTTCATCAACGGAATAGAAACCAAAGCAAATGACAAATAAATGATTAGTTGCAAACGTATTTTGCTCGTTCCATTAATAAGAAACATATACATATTTCCTCCCGTCTGACATAATACATATATTGCCATACAAAATGATAATGAAAAAGATACAGCTACAGAATCACCAATCCAAAATTTATATAAGAGATCAGAACTCAGTACCATTAAAACTAAAATAGGAATACATAACAACCATAATTTCTCCAGTTTTTCTAGCGTACCACGCATCCAATTATAATCTCTCTTAATATAAGCATCAGTAAATGCTGACCAAAACGGAGTCAAAATAATATTTGCAGCCATGTTAAGTACATTAAAATACTTATAAGCAATATTATATTGCGTAACTGCTTCTGGGCCTTGCACTCTTGACAAAATGATATTAGTAAGTTGAAAAATAAAAAGCATAGAAAACATAACAACAAAAAACTGTCCACCCAGACCAACAACACTCCGCACCAACGAAAAGCGAACGTCACGCAACGAAGGGGCTACAATCTTGTATTTTTTAGTTTGATACACAATAATAGAAACAATTAAAAGAAACAGGCACGGTATAGCTGAAAAAGAAACAGCCAAAGCACTCAGACTTCCCTTTGTGGTTTTAGTCAATACATAGACACAAGCAAAAGCCAGTACCTGACCACTTGTACTTATAAGCGAAGCTAAAGCAGGCTTTTGATCTGCCGTCAGCATGGTAGTAAAGACACTTGCCACAATGTTCAGGCAAAAGAAGCATGCCAACAAACCGAAAACCAGACTCAGCTCATCCTTATAAACAGGATCAATATTTAAAATACGACTCCAATCCAAATAATTATTCACCACCAAGGTTATCAATAAAATTACGGAAAAGAGCAAGAAGAGCACTGCATATGTAGTACTGACATATTCTTTTGCCAACTTCATATCCCCTTTTGCTTTTGCCTCAGCAAAACGATTACGAAATCCGTGGGCAAACCCCAAATCAAAATAAGACAGCCAGGCAATAATGGAACTCAACGTCAGCCAAATGCCATACTTCGTAGGATTAACATAACCGATGGTCAATGGAACGACCTGCAAGGAAACTAAAATACTTATACATTTCAACACTAATGAAACGGCGATATTTTTCTTCACCGCAACACTACGCTCATTCCCCTTAGTGAAATAAGCACTAACTTTATCTTTTATATACTGGAACTTCATACGTTTATGATTGTATCACTAGCAAGATATGCAATCTTCCACCTGCAACATTACTAATCTTACACCCCACACATTAGTAACGTGTGGGGTGGCACGTTACCAACCTTCCGGCATACACGTTACTAACCCTTAAAAGATCCTGTTCTTTTCCGAAAAGAACAAGGTCTTTAAAAAAAAGAACAGGACGTTTTCATTGAAAGAACAAGAGCTTTTAAAAATTTGACCTGTTGTTTTTTTCATAACGGTATCTACATGCCGAAACGCCTTTTTTTTCCTTCAGATCTTTCAGCCACTCCGCAAACACCCTGCCTGTCGGCATTCCGGCTGAAGGATATGCATTGTGAAATGTTTCAGCCGAAAAATATCCTTCAGGAAAACCAATTCCCCAAGAATCGGAAGAATACCAATCCGGCTGAAGGATTCCAATCTCCGGCTGAAGAATTCCCAAGTCCAATCCTTCAGCCGGAATACCGATGGGCAGGGCATTTGCGAGCAGGCTGAAGCTTTTGAAGGATTTTTCAGGATATTCTCTATAGAGCATGATAGTGACCAAATAGTAATCGCGAAATAAAAAAATGACATAGCCACGACTACCTTACCAACTCGAATGCAAGTCCTCCATCCTTGCCGGCAGTGATATTGACCATATAACAAGACGCGCCGTCAGGTATGCACACCGTGGCCTGATAATGATACCCTTTCGAATCGACACCCATAAAATCCATATCCGACAATATAGCCCATTGCAAGAAATCATCCGGAACCACCCCCTTGAACATCTGCTTGGTGATATCTTTGGCATAAAGACTCTTCCTGCCTTCATACACGCAAATGTGTATGATATTGTCATAATATACATTATCCACCCCAAGTCCTTCCTCCGAAACTCCCGGACGCATTACTTTAATCTTTGACGGGTTAATGTACACATATCCGCGATAACGGACATTATCGTATGTCACCACCGAATCTTTCTTAATAACTTCGTTATAAACAGGGATTTCCCGAGTGTGGATAAATGCCAGAGAATCATTCTCCGCATCAGACTTATGCAGGCGTATCACATCTCCCACAGCCGAATGAAACCAAAAAATATGCTCCCCCTGCTTCTCAATCTTATAACCATTAGTCCGTGCACCATACGTAATCAACGAATCGCCTATAATTTTAAAAGCAACGGGAGCCGTAGCGGCATCTGCATAAAACAGGGTATCGCCTTTCACCCTCAGTAATGCCGTTTCCGTATTATCGTCCAACCATATACCTTCCAACAAAGATTTTGCCTCCTTGTTTTCTTCCAGAGCGGATGCTTTTTGTTGCGGAGTTCCACAAGAAGACAGCGCAACATCCAACATTATTATCGAAAAACGTTTGTGCAGGGTTATTCTCTCTATTTTTTTATTTATCGACCGATGCAATGATAAACAAACCCCATTTCCTGTAGTTCGTCACCATCATAAATATTTCGTCCGTCAAGCACTACAGGCTGCTTCATCGCCTTCTTGATTACTCCCCAGGTAGGAAGACGGAACTCTTTCCACTCGGTTACCAGAATCAACGCATCCGCATCAAGAGCCGCATCATACATATCGTGCGCATAATAAACCGACTCTCCTATCCGGCGGCGGGACTCATCCATAGCAGCAGGATCGTATGCGCGGACATTGCAACCCGACTGTTTCAATTTCTCAATAAGTACCAAAGCCGGAGCCTCACGCATATCGTCCGTACCGGGCTTGAATGCAAGTCCCCACAAAGCCACTGTTTTGCCTTTCAAATCTCCATTGAATACTTTTACCAGTTTCTCGAACAAAATGCCTTTCTGATTCTCGTTCACATCTTCCACCGCTTTCAACACCTGCATGGAATAACCATTCTGCTCGGCAGTCTTAATCAACGCCTTCACATCTTTCGGGAAACAAGATCCACCATAACCGCATCCCGGATACAAGAACTTACGCCCGATACGACTGTCGGAACCTATTCCGTCACGTACCATATTTACATCAGCTCCCACCAGTTCGCACAAGTTGGCAATATCGTTCATAAAGCTGATACGGGTGGCCAACATGGAGTTTGCCGCATACTTGGTCATCTCGGCAGAAGGAATATCCATGAAGATAACGCGGAAGTTAACCAGCATGAAAGGTTTATAAAGCTTGGTCATCAGTTTTTTAGCCCTTTCCGACTCTACGCCCACTACCACACGGTCCGGACTCATAAAGTCATCGATAGCATTACCTTCTTTCAAGAATTCCGGATTAGAAGCCACATCGAAATCTATCGACTCCCCTCTTTTCTCCAATTCCTCCCGGATAGCCGCTTTTACTTTCCGGGCCGTACCCACGGGCACCGTACTCTTGGTCACGACCAAGGTGTATTTCTTCATATTAGCACCAATCGTCTTGGCAACTTCAAGCACATAACGCAAATCGGCACTTCCGTCTTCATCGGGAGGAGTACCCACAGCACTGAACACAATATCCACATTGTCCAGACAACTCTCTAAAGAGGTGGTGAAATGAAGACGTCCAGCCTTTACATTACGCAAGACCATATCTTCCAATCCCGGTTCATAAATAGGAATAATACCCTGTTGCAGATTAGCAATCTTATCCGCATTTACATCTACACAAGTTACGTCTACGCCAGTTTCGGCAAAACATGTTCCGGTAACAAGTCCTACATACCCGGTTCCTACAATCGCTATATTCATTTTATTTAATTCGTTAGTCTAACTTTTTCGCTGCAAAATTACAATAAATTATGAGTGAGTTGTTATTTTCTTCCATAAAAGTTGCGCTGAAACGGAATAAAAATGCTAATTTTGCGATATGATTGAATTGGCTAGACATATAGAAATTCTGTTACTGGAAAATGACTGTGTGATTATTCCAGACTTTGGCGGTTTTATAGCGCACTATCAACCGGCACGGTATATCAAGGAAGAAAATCTTTATCTTCCCCCTGTACGTACTATTGGTTTCAATCCCCAATTGACTATAAACGATGGTTTATTAGTTCAATCGTATATGCAAGCCCATCACACCGATTTTCCTGATGCCACACGCATGATAGAAGAAGAGGTAGCCGGATTGAAAGAACAACTATACCAAAATGGATGTGCAGAAATGCATGGCATAGGGGTCTTACATTATAATATTCATAGCACATACGAGTTCCATCCCAATGAGGACGGTGCATTATCACCTACCCTATACGGGCTTAGTTCGTTTTCCATCAACAGATTAGAATATCTTACTTCAACAACATCTGCAGCAACCAGAGAATTACTTCCCCGACAAGAAAAAAGGAAGAGAACTGTACGTTTCAAACGTCAGTGGATAGGAAATGCAGTAGCTGTGGCTATAGCTGTAGTCTTATTTTTCTTCTTGTCTGTTCCGGTAGAGAACACATATGTGGACAAAGGTAATTATGCTTCTTTAGGTACGGATGGTCTGTTTGACGCCATTCGTTCCCAATCTTTGGCAACGACCTTGGTAACCGTTCCTTCCAGACCGCAGCAACCCAAGAAGACGAATATCAAAAATAATCAAAACACGTTGAAACCTGTAACTGTAAAAGTAGAAAAGGTAGGAAAAGCACAAGAAGCAGTGCCCAAGAATACTGTTGCAGCAAAATTGAACAGCACAGAACAGCCAGTTGCCAAGCCTGTTACTGTAAGTAAACCTGCCCTTGAGAAGAAAGAAACAGCAACACCTTCGAGCAGTAAAAAAAATAAGTATTATATCATCGTATCCAGTTTACCGACAGCCAATGACGCACAGCAAGTACTTAATGAGTACAAGCAAAAAGGATACAAGGATGTAACAATCATAGAAGGTAACGGACGTTATCGCCTGTCTTTGTGCAACTTTGCAGATAAAGCCGCTGCTTATAAAAAATTAAATGAACTGAAACAAAATGATGCATTCAAGAATGCATGGATATTGAGTTCCAAATAAACAAGATTATTTTTTATGAAAAGAGTTTTGTGTCCCAAATGTGACAACTATATAACTTTTGATGAAACCAAATATACAGAAGGCCAGTCGTTGGTCTTTGTATGCGACCATTGTAAAAAACAATTCAGTATCCGTATCGGAAAATCCAAACTGAAAGCAACCCGTAAAGAAGAAATATTGGACGAACAAGCCAATAAAGAGGATTTTGGAAGTATCGTGGTAGTAGAAAATGTATTCGGATACAAACAAGTATTACCCCTGATGGAAGGTGACAACCTGATAGGACGCAGAAGCAAAGGCACTGAAGTGGACATTCCCATCGAGACATCAGATCCGAGCATGGACAGAAGGCACTGTATCATTAA
>ERZ791805.986-NODE-986-length-10728-cov-2.059309_pt1 | contig 10728 bp, 7 predicted proteins | sample MGYA00510306_ERZ791805 | MGnify/ENA primary metagenome ERZ791805 (study PRJEB30046, sample SAMN00791990) | human gut metagenome | study: EMG produced TPA metagenomics assembly of the A metagenome-wide association study of gut microbiota in type 2... | reverse complement strand
ACATCAGCGGTTTCCTTTTCTCATGTTTCGAAAACGTTCGAGTCCAGGAATGGTCGGTTCAAAGCTCTTGATGATGTGACTTTTGAAGTCCCATCGGGTTCTTTCTTCGGGGTTATCGGTTCTTCCGGAGCGGGAAAGAGCACGCTGATTCGTACCGTCAACGGTCTTGAAACCCCTACCGGTGGCACGGTAACGGCTTTGGGACAGAATCCGGCTGATCTTAATCGGCATGATCTGGCTGCGCTGAGACATGAAATCGGTATGATTTTTCAGCATTACAATCTGCTTGAATCCAAGACCATCGCCCAGAATGTGGCCATTCCATTGATTTTGGCCAAGGTCGCTAAATCGGATATCGAAGACAGGGTAGCGAGAGTGCTTGATCTGGTCGGTCTGAAGGATCGAGCCGACCATTATCCTGCCCAGCTTTCTGGTGGTCAATGCCAGCGTGTGGCGATAGCCCGGGCTTTGGTGACCAATCCGAAAATATTGCTGTCGGATGAAGCCACCAGTGCTCTTGATCCGATTACCACACGGCAGATTCTCGATCTGTTGGGCAATATCAGTGAAGAGTATGGCATCACGGTGCTTTTGATCACTCACCAGATGAGCGTGATTGCTCGCGCTTGCGAGGACGTGGTCGTCATGGCGCACGGCCATATCATCGAACAAGGCAAAGTCAGTGACGTGTTCTCCAACCCGCAGAGCGATTTGACCAAAGGGTTTGTGGAAACGGTCATTCCAAGGAAACTGCCCGATTCGTTGCTGCAAAACATCAGGTCCGGAAACGAATCCAGCGTCGTACGCGTTTTTTACAAAAACGATGCGGCAAAGTACCTGATTCGTGACATACAGACGGTGACCGGGTCTGAAAACGTCGCGCTTCTTCATGCCGGTGAGAACAAGCTTCGTGAAGTGACTCTCGGACAACTCGTGCTTGGACTGGATGATGGCGATCCGAATATGCTGCCTGCGCAATTGCGGAAACTGGAACATGAGGGGTTGAGATTCGAGGTGTTGCATGTCTGATTTTCTGGATGCTTCAGTGCCGTTAAGTCAATATACGCAGGCTTTCGGCGATACGCTTTACATGGTTTGCGTCGCTTTGTTCATTGGTTCCGTGATCGGTATTCCCGTCGGTGTGCTGCTGGCCATTACCCGCAAAGACGGATTACGGGAGAACCGCATCGTATACGTGGTGCTGAACACTGTGGTCAATATTGTGCGGTCTGTTCCTTTCATCATCCTGATGGTGGCGATCATGCCGTTCACCAGACTGGTCGTGCATACGTCCATCGGCACCAATGCGGCCATCGTTCCCCTTGTCGTATACGTGATTCCCTATATCGGACGCCTTATCGAAAGCGCCATTCTCGAAGTGGACTCAGGTATTTACGAGGCGGCGGAATCTTTAGGTGCCGGAACGATTGAAACCATTCGGTACTTCATTCTTCCTGAGGCAAAGGGATCCATGGTCCTTGCTTTGACCACGGCGACGATTGGACTCATCGGGGCCACCGCTATGGCCGGAACCATTGGAGGAGGCGGCATAGGCGATCTTGCCATCAGCTACGGTTATCAGCAGTTTGATACCGTTGTCATTCTTGTCACCGTCGTGATTCTGATTGTCATCGTTCAATTGGTGCAATCCTTCGGCAACTGGTATGCGCGCAAATCGAGACATGAGAAGAAAGGGTGATTGATATTCCGAAATCGATGACCGCCGATCTCGACCAGGCGATTGCCGGGGCGTACTGAACGCCGAAACCGCAGTCATTCTACGAGCCGGATAGGGAAGTGCTCCCTGTCCGGCTCGCGGACATGCGCAGACCGGCTCGTGGACGTATGTGGGGCAGCTCCCGGACGGGCGATGGTCGGCTCGTGGACGGGACCTGCCCAGCTCGCGGGCAAAATAGTCGAAAAGCGCGAATGTGTTGGTAAATTTTTACCTGGGTTCGGCAATGGTTGCAGAACCTACGGAAAGCCGCCAATCAGCAGGCTTTCAAGAGAAAACCAAAGAAGGGAGTAATGCCATGCCGTTCCTTGTAGCGCTCCTTGTCATTGCGCTGATCATCGCGTTCCTGTTCCTGTCCACGTTGTTCATCGTGCCGCAGCAGCAGGCCTACATCATCGAACGTTTCGGCAAGTTCAACAAGGTGCAGTTCGCGGGCATCCACATCCGTATCCCGTTCGTGGACCGCATCGCCATGAAAACCAACATGCGCGTCAACCAGCTCAACGTGCAGCTGGAGACCAAAACCCTCGACAATGTGTTCGTCACGGTCGTCGCCTCCACCCAGTTCCGTGTGAATCCGGAGAATGTGGCCACCGCTTACTATGAGTTGCGCGATCCGGCCGGCCAGTTGCGCTCCTACATGGAAGACGCCCTGCGTTCCGCCATTCCTGCGTTGAGCCTCGATGATGCTTTCGCCCGTAAGGATGATGTGGCCTTCGACGTGCAGAAGACCGTCGGCAACGAGATGTCCCGCTTCGGCTTCACCGTGGTCAAGACCCTGATCACTGCCATTGACCCGAGCCCGCAGGTCAAGAATGCCATGGATTCCATCAACGCAGCCCAGCGTGAGAAGGAGGCCACCCGGCAGCGCGCCGAGGCCCAGCGCATCCAGATTGAGACCCAAGCCGCTGCTGAAGCGGAGAAGACCCGTCTTCAGGGTGAAGGTCAGGCCAACTACCGTCGCGAGATCGCCAACGGTATCGTCGACCAGATCAAGAGCCTGCAGGCTGTCGGCATGAACATCAGTGACGTGAACAATGTGGTGCTGTTTAACCAGTACCTCGACGTGCTGCGTTCCTTGAGCGAATCCAACAACTCCAAGACCGTCGTGCTTCCAGCATCCACCCCTGGCGGATATCAGGATATGTACAGCCAGATCACGCAGGCGATGGTGACGGCCAACGAAACCGCCGGCCAGCACTCGACTGTGCCGACACCGCCGCACGTCGCTCCGACGACGCCGCGTATCTGACACATGTTTGGTGATGCCTGCAGTCGTCGGGCATACGTTGATTGGCCGCAGGCATGTGAATCACAGGAAAGCGAAAACGAAAAAAGAATCCCTTCTTTCGTCGGGGAGCCGCGTAGATGTGACGGAGAGTGCGGAAACGATGAAAGAAGGGATTCGTGTTGCAAGTGCGCCGTCGTACCACGACACACGTCTGTTATACGGAAGGCTTCGCTCGGACGTCAGGCCAGAGTGACAAGCTTCCCGGGAGAAGGTGCGTTGAGACATTCAGCAGCATGCGCTTCCATGGAACGGAGCTGGTCTTGCAGATCCATGACTTTCTTTTCCAACCATGCGATGGTCATGGATTGGGAGATGACGAGCAGGTCGCGCTGGTCAGCTGCGGCTTCGTTGGCAAACGATTGTGCTTCGGTCATGATTTGCGGATCTGCTTTCCACCGTGCGATGGCGCGTTCGATACGTTTACTGCCCACGATTTTCGGATTGAGCCCCGCGCTGGCGAAGATGCTGGTCGGCCCGTTGCCCCGTAAGTATTGCGCCATGCAACGCACTTGGAATTCCCTTGAATAGGTGATACGGTCCATTGATGCCCTTTCTACCGCGGGCAAGGTGTTGAGATAGTAGACTTCCGCCTGGGTGAAACGACGCTTCATGATGTTCCCCTTTGTGGCGTGAAACCGTTTGGCGTTTCACATTTTGAAGATTATCGCTGATGGTTTCATTTTATTTTTGACATTTTGGTCGAAAAGGTCATTTGGCACGAAACAAGGGTTTCTGGCACGAAACAACATGTTCCATATCGTTCAGGCGGGGTTTCTTGAACGGTTTTCGAGTTTCAGGCACGCGCGGACCGTGGCTTCAGGGTGTTCCCTTAAGGGTGGCGAAGCGCGGTGAAACACTTTAGACTTAGGAGCAATTATCAACATATTCCCAGAAAACGAGGAGGTGAATGTGCCGGTAGGTAGCACATCCAACGCTGGGAAAACCGGTCGCGGTCCCATTATCGAGGTTAAAAACCTACGCAAGGAATATCCAGTGCTCGATGAGACCGTCGTAGCGCTGGAACGTGTCAATCTCGTCATTCCGCAAGGGCAGATCTGCTGTATCTATGGTGAGTCCGGATCCGGTAAATCCACCCTGCTCAATCAGCTTGCCGGCATGGAAAAACCAACTAAAGGTGGTGTACGTATTGCAGGTGTGCCCATCAGCAGGCTTGACGAACGGCAGCTGGCCGAATTCAGGCAGAAGCACCTTGGCTTCGTGTTCCAGTCGTACAATCTGCTGCCCAATCTCAATGCCATCGAGAATGTGGCCATGCCACTGATGTTCCGAGGCGTGCCGAAGCGTAAACGCGAGATGATCGCGCGTGCCATGCTCAAGCGGGTCGGCCTTGGCAAACGCATGAACCATTATCCGGCCCAGATGTCTGGCGGTCAGCAGCAGCGCGTCGGCATCGCCCGCGCTTTCGCGGCACGTCCGCAAGTGGTATTCGCCGACGAGCCGACCGGCAATCTCGATTCCAAAACCAAAACCGAAGTGATGGATATGATTTGCTCGTTCGCACGCGATTCCAACCAGACCATCGTGCTCGTCACACATGACGACAATATGGCGCAATACGCCGATCGCATCGTCACACTTCTTGACGGCCGCATCATCGGCGACCGGCTTACGTAACATTCACGACAACGCATATCGACAACTATGACGACAACAGAAGGGCCTTCCATGGGCAACAACACAAGAATCGCAACACTGCTCAACGGGGCAATCTCACTATTGGCGGTGGTCGCCATCACGTTGGTATGCATCGTGCCGACGGCGTTCGCCGAAGATGGCGCCAATACTTCCGATGCTCCGGGTGCGGGAGCGGACAACAGTGTTGAGCAGATTGCTGGGCCGGTGCCGAACATCATTATCACCAATTTCACCTATGGCGACGGGTCGGTGGCGGTCGGCAGCACCTTCAACCTCGGTTTCACCTTCCAGAACATGGGCAAAGTGGCGGTGAGCAACATGGTGGTCACCGTGGACGGCGGTGAGAATTTTGCCATCTCCGGCGGTACGAACACGTTCTACTACGATGCGCTGAATGCGGGAGCTGCGTTGACGCAGACCGTGCCGATGCAGACACTGGCCAGTGCGAAAAACGGCGCGCAGGGCATCGACATCAGCTTCAAATACGAGTACGTGGACGGTGCCGCACGCAGCTCCAACACTTCCGACATCAAAATTTCCGTACCCGTTTCGCAGCCTGATCGTTTTGAATTGAACGATCCAGTGGTGCCCAATATCGTCAACGCAGGTGAGGAAACTACTATCACCATGGATTACGTGAACAAGGGCAAGGGCGACGTTTCCAATGTCGAGGCGAGCGTTGAAGGCGACGGTATCACCGCCACGCAGGCCAAGCAGTACGTCGGCAATGTGGCGTCCGGCGCGTCCGGCTCCATTGGATTCGCATTCACTGCGGACAAGCCCGGCGAAACCGAGGCGAAACTGACGGTGACGTATGAGAATTCCGATGGACAGCCGCAGACCAAGGAATTTCCGGTGAAAATCAATGCCGTTGAAGCTCCTGTTCCGGATGATTCCGATACGGATGTTGACGTCCAGGATCAGAGCATGCCGGTCTGGGTGTGGATAGTGGCGGCGGCCGTTGCACTCGTCGTGGTTGTATTGACGGTCGTATTGGTGGTCCGTCACCGCCGTAAGAAGGCAAAGCAGGTGGCCGATGATGACGATTGGGATTGGGAGCCTGCCGATCTTGGAGCCGATAAGCAGGGTAAATCTACTGCCATGGCTGCCGATGCGCCGACGCAGGTAATCGCCACGGCAGGTGGCACATCGGCTGCCTCCGTATCCGCAACGTCATCTTCCACTCCATCCGTCAAGGAGTAGGCATGCGATTTTCGGATATCGCACATACTTGCGCGCAGAATTTGCTGCGGCGCAAATCGCGTACGATTTTGACGGTGCTCGGCGTGATCGTCGGCTGCTGCTCCATCGTCCTGATGATTTCGATTGGACAAGGCATCAGCGAGCAGAATGAGCAGATGCTCAAGAGCATGGGCAATCTCAACGACATTACCGTCACAGCTGCCGGCGGCTCGGGCGCGTACGACAGCTCTGGCGTCGGTATGTCGAGTTTGTCTTCGTCGGACATGACATCATCGGATCAGCAGGCCAAGCTTGACGATGCTGCGGTACAGACGTTCCGTGGCATTTCAGGCGTCGCAGCCGTGATGCCACAGCGGTCGGCGCAGAGCACCGTGGATCTCACTGCGGGAGCCGGATCCCGATACGTGGCTCAATATGCTTCTGTGATGGGTATGGATATGACCCAGCTTGAAGCATCGGGATACAAGCTCGTTCAAGGGCGTATGCCGAGGCGTGCCGGAGAAGTATTGCTCGGCAAATACGCGGCATACCAGTTTATGGATAAGTATCGTTCCGATGATGACTCCAGGCGTATCGCTCCCGGTGATTATGAGTGCGATGAGAACGGTTGCAAGGAGAGCGAGGGGGAGAAGCCGTTCTTCGACGTACTGACCACGAAACTCAATTTGATTACCGGAGCCGATTATCAAAGCCCTGACGATTACCGCAAAATAGGCAGCACTTCGATGAGTTCCACCGATTCAGGCGACGGCGATGGTATTGCCAGTTCGCAGAATCCTGTGGTTTCCATGCCTCTCACCGTGGTCGGTGTGTTGGACGCTGCAACCAATAATTACGATGCATTCAGCTCCGGTGTAGTCATGTCGCTGGAGGATATGGACACATTGCAGGCCAAAATCGACGGCAAAACCAATACCACCAGCCGGACCAAAACAAACTACGACCAAGTGGTGGTGCACGCTCAAAATATCAAGGATGTGCCGGGTATCGAAGCGCAGATCAAAATGTCTGGCTACCAAACCACGTCCTTCGAACAGACCCGCAAGGAGATTGAAAAGCAGAGTCGTGGCATCCAGCTCGCATTGGGAGGCATTGGCGCGGTGTCATTCCTGGTGGCGGCCATCGGCATCGCCAACACCATGATTATGTCCGTGTCGGAACGCACTCGGGAAATCGGCATTATGAAGGCGCTCGGCTGCTATGTGAAGGATATTCGCACGATGTTCCTATGTGAAGCAGGTGCCATCGGTCTGGTCGGTGGACTTATCGCCTGTCTGATTTCCGCCTTGGGGTCGCTGAGCATCAATCTGCTGTCGTTTGGTGGATTCAGTATGGAAAACGTAGGCAAAGCGATTATGGGCGGTGACGACGTGAGCCGAATCTCCGTGATTCCATGGTGGCTGTTTGTCGTGGCCGTGTTGTTTTCGATTCTGGTGGGCATACTCGCCGGTTTTGGGCCAGCTAATAAGGCTGTGAAGATTCCTGCGTTGGACGCCATCAAGAACGAGCAATAGCGATTTCGATTGACAATAATGCTTATGGTCGGCCATGTGCTGTTCAGCGTGGGCCGGCATTTCGCGATTGTTCAACGTTCCCTGTCGATTTTTGACGGTGCCGGCTAGTTGCGTGATTAACGGGCCAAGACGCGGCGAATGCGATCAGCCACCGCTTCCACAGTCAGCCCGTAACGTTCGTCAAGCTCGGCAAGGGGCACACGATCGGTGAATTCTTTCGATGCGCCGAAATTGAGCGCATGCACAGTGGCTGCTTTCGGATTAGTGGAATTCGCGTAGAAAGCGGTCACCTTCTCACCCCAGCCGCCTTCCAGCTGGCCATCCTCCAAGGTGACGACCACACGATGGCCGTCGGCAAGCACGTCCAGCAGCTCGCCATCCATCGCGGAATACTGCTGCGCGTCGATAAGCGTCGCATTGATATCGTCGTCGTTTTCGAGCGTTGCCGCCACCTCGGCCGCCAACGGCAGTGTATTACCCAAGCCGAGAATCGCCACTTCACGTCCCGGACGCACGATCTGGTACCGCGTGAAAGGGCAATCGCCGGTAATATCGATCGTCGTCTCGTGCGCGTCGGCACGTTCGGCCGGGTCGAACGCCATATCGGCGGAACGCTCCATGGCAAGAATCTGCTCGCCGGGCATGCGGATAGCCGTCACACCATGATCAGACGGCCCCGTGGCCCATGCAAGCATGTCCAGCATCTGCTCTCCGCTGGTCGGTGCCAGACAGGCCACATCAGGCGTGTTGGCGAACATCGTCATATCGAACGTGCCGGAATGTGTATTGTCCGCGCCGGAAATGCCCGCTCCGAAAATCAGCAGCGTCGCCGGAACATGATTCAACGCCAGCTCCTGCTGCAACTGGTCGTAAATACGCTGGAAGAACGTGGCGGAAGTCGCCAGAACCGGCCGGCCTCCAGCCTTCGCGATGCCTGCGGCGAACGCGGCCGCATGCTCCTCGGTAATGCCGGTGTCCACATAATGCGATCCGGCACGTTCACGGAAATCACGGGTGATGCCATTCGAACCAGGGGTGGCGGGGGAGATGACCACCAGTCCCGGCTCGTTTTCGAAACGGGACTCCAACGAAGCCATGGCCATCTGACCGTAGTATTTGCGCGCGTCAAGCGGCTTGCCGAGCGCGCTGTCCGGATCCTGCCAATGATTCGCCTCGCATTGGCCGGCATGCGGCTGCGGATTGGTCTGGTTGCATCCGTCGGAACCATCCTGCGCCTCGGTCTCATCGCTGAAACCCAAGCCCTTGGTGGTGTGGATATGCAGCACGACGGGATGGTCGATATCCTTCAAGACTTCAAGCGCCGCGACCAGCGTGTCCACATCGTTGCCCTGCTCCACATAACGGTAGTCAAGTCCGAACGCCTTGAACAGATTCAGCTCCGCGGTTCCGTTCGACGCGCGCAGACGGGCAAGATTGCCGTACATGCCACCGAAATCCTCGGCGATCGACATCTCATTGTCGTTGACGACGATGATGAGATTACCGCCCTGTTCGGCAGCGTTGTTCAGTCCTTCGAAAGCGATCGCCGAGCTCAACGAACCGTCGCCGATGATGGCGATGACGTTGCCGATTTCGCTTGCTCCCGCAGCGGTATGTTGCATATCACGTGTTTTGGCAAGACCGCAGGCAAGGGAGATGGACGTGCCGGTATGGCCCAGCACGAAGGAATCATGCTCGCTTTCCAACGGATTGGTGAAACCCGTCACCTCGCCGAACCGCGACTCGTCCAGATACGCCTCGGCGCGCCCGGTAAGCATCTTGTGCACGTAGCTCTGGTGGGAGACATCGAAAACGAAACGGTCACGTGGAGAACCGAACACGCGGTGCAACGCCACGGTAAGCTCCACCACGCCAAGATTCGAACCGATGTGGCCACCATGCTTCCGGCCGTAATTCAACAGCGTGGAACGAATCTCCAGACACAGGTCACGCAACTGTTGCGAAGAAAGGGCATGCACATCCGCCGGAGAATGAATCGAACCCAGTATGCCAGCGGTCATTATGCGCAACTGTCCTTCCCTGAACCTGTCTTCTTTACCGCGGAAAATCCTATCCCACTGTATGCCTCTGCCGGGGTGTCGGTTGTGAAATACCTGCAAAGTCTTCTCAACTGCGGCACAATGGAAACGATGAAATGAATCGAACCACCGAAAAACCGCGAAGGAGCGCTGACCATGAAAGCCGTATACGCAGCAGGAACCGATTATGACAATCCGCTGTCGCAACTCAAGGTGGGGGAGCTGGACACGCCCGAAACCAAGCCGTTCTGGAGTACCATCCACGTGGCCGCAGCCAGCGTGAACCACCACGACATCTGGAGCCTGCAGGGCGTGGGACTCTCCGCCGAACAGACGCCGATGATTCTCGGCACCGACGCGTCAGGCGTGCTCGACGAGGACATTCCTGTTCGCAAAGGGCTGAAAGCCGGAGCCGAAGTGGTGCTCTACACCTTCGTCGGCACCGACGGCGCCGGCGTCATGCCGGGGGAGCGGCGCACCATCCTATCCGAAAAATACGCGGGCACCATGGCCGAAACCACCCAAGTGCCCAGCGCCAACGTGTTCGCCAAACCCGCCAACCTGACCCTCGATGAGGCTGCCGCGCTCGGCACCAGCTGGCTGACCGCCTACTCACTGCTGTTCACATCGGCCAACGTGAAACCGGGAGACACCGTGCTCATCCAAGGCGCGGGCGGCGGCGTGTCCACAGCGGCCATCCAACTCGCCCATGCGGCAGGACTGGAAGTGTTCGTCACGTCACGCAGCGAAGAGAAACGAGACCGCGCGATCGCCATCGGAGCCGACGCCGCCTTCGAAACCGGCGCGCGACTGCCGCATAAGGTCGACGCCGTCATCGAATCGGTCGGCGCGGCCACCTGGAGCCATTCCGTCAAATCCGTACGCCCCGGCGGCACCATCGCCATCTGCGGAGCCACCACAGGAGACCAGCCTGGAGCCGAACTGACCCGCATCTTCTTCCAGGACATTCGCGTGCAAGGCAACACCATGGGTTCGCGTGACGACTTCGCACGACTGCTCAAATTCGTGGAACACGCCGACCTGCACCCCGTCATCGACTCCACCTACGCGCTTGCCGACGCGCCCGCGGCGTTCCACAAAGTGGTCGACGGCGACGTTTTCGGAAAGGTCGTGCTGCACATCGAGCCAAGTAAGTAAAGTAGGCGGTGTTCTGGAACACGTAAGTCTACGTAAATCCTTCGGAGGTTTTGATGGCAGACAACAAGCCTGAAGTCGCGGTGATCATGGGATCGGCAAGCGATTGGGAGACCATGAAGCACGCATGCGAGA
>ERZ791805.966-NODE-966-length-10923-cov-2.986106_pt1 | contig 10923 bp, 5 predicted proteins | sample MGYA00510306_ERZ791805 | MGnify/ENA primary metagenome ERZ791805 (study PRJEB30046, sample SAMN00791990) | human gut metagenome | study: EMG produced TPA metagenomics assembly of the A metagenome-wide association study of gut microbiota in type 2... | reverse complement strand
ACAATCCCCGGCGGCCGTTCGTCGTGGAGTTCGAGGGCGGAGAGATCCAGGTGCTCGGCACGTCGTTCAACGTCAAGGCCTACCGCGACGACGACATCGTCGCCGTAACGCTCGACGAGGGGCGCGTGGTGCTCGACGACCGCCGCGGCGGTCGTTTCGAGCTGTCGCCCTCCGAACAGCTGCTCTACGACCGCCGCTCGGGCGAGGGGCGGATCGTCCGCGGCGCCGACGCCATGCGTTATTCGATCTGGAAGGACGACGTGATCTCGTTCCGCGACACGCCCCTTGCAGAGGTGCTCGAAACCCTTTCGCGGTGGTACGACGTGCGCTTCGAAACAGACGGACAGCCCGATCGCCCCATATCCTACACCTTTGCGACCGACAATACGCTGCTGGATAATGTTTTGCGTGAAATGGAACTGATCTCTCCGGTGCGTTTCGAACGCACCAAAACAGAAATAAAGGTAAGTTTCAGATAAAAAAAAGAGTTTCGGCTCATCGTTTTTTCCCGTTTGCGTGTCTATTCTGTGAAAAGCGCGCAAACGGGCTTTTTAGTAAACAACTACCTAAACTAATCTGTATGAAACGAATCAGACTACTCTTTCTGATGCTGCTTTGTGTAGCCGGGACGGCCCTGACGGCCCGGGCGCAGAAAGTGACGTTGAATTTCCGGAATGCCAAGCTCGAACAGGTGTTCGGGCGGATTACCGAGCAGACGGGCTACACGTTCTACTATGCGCGTCCGACGGTCAATCCCGACAAGGTCGTCAGCATCGCCGTCGCGGATGTCGACGTGCGTGCGGCGCTGAAACAGCTGCTGGCGGACGACAAGGTCGAAATCGAGATCCGCGACGGCAAGATTTACCTTTCCCCCCCCCGGCAGAGTGCCGCTGTGCCGCAATCCGTTAAGGGCGTCGTCCGGGATGCCGCGGGCCAGCCCGTTGTCGGGGCCGCGGTGATTGTCAAGGGAACCACCCGCGGCGTGAGTTCCGGGACCGACGGCTCGTTCTCGTTCGAGGGTCTGGCTGACGGCGCCGTGCTGCAAGTCTCGGCGCTGGGCTACGCCACTGCCGAAATCCCGGTCGGCAACCGTTCGTTCGTCGCCGTGGAGCTGAAGGAGGACGCCACGCTCGTCGACGAGGTGGTGGTCGTGGGCTACGGCACGCAGAAGAAGGCCAACCTGACGGGCGCCGTCGACCAGGTCTCCTCGGAACTTCTGGAGAACCGTCCCGTGGCCAACGTCACGCAGATGTTGCAGGGCGCCGTGCCCAACCTCAATATTTCGCTGGCCGACGGCAAGCCCAACCGCTCGGCGTCGTACAACATCCGCGGCAAGACGTCGATCGGCGCGGGCGGATCGGCTCTGGTGCTGATCGACGGCGTCGAGGGCGACCCCGCGATGCTCAACCCCAACGACATCGAGTCGGTCTCGGTGCTCAAGGACGCAGCTTCGGCCGCCATCTACGGTTCGCGCGCACCCTACGGCGTGGTGCTCATCACCACCAAGGACCCGGGCAAACTCACCGACAAGTTCACGATCAACTACACGGGCAACGTCTCCATCCAGCAGCCCACGGCCATTCCCGACGTCGTGGACGACGGTTACGTCTATTCGCGCCTCTTCTACGACGCATGGTACAACTACCGCTTCAACGAGCCGACGGGCTTCAACAACTCGCAGGATTTTTCGCGTGCGTGGCTCGACACCTTCCGCCAGCGCAAACTCGCGGGCAACAAGCTCGAAACGACGGTCGAACCCGACGGCAAGTATGTCTACTACGGCAATACGGACTACTACGACGCACTTTACAAGGATACGGTGATCGCCCAGACGCACAACATCTCGGTCAGCGGTTCGAACGGCAAGATCAGCCACTACCTTTCGGGGCGTCTGTACGACTACAACGGCCTGTTCAACTTCACGCCCGACACCTACCGCACGATGAACCTCCGTTCGAAGGTCTCCTCGCAGGTGTTCAAATGGCTGAAGATCAGCAATAACTTCGACTATACGCACGACCACTACCGTCAGCCGATGGGTTATTCGAAGGAGGGCGGAGGCGTGCTGTGGCGTTCGCTCAACGACCAGGGGCACCCTTCGTCGCCGATCTTCAATCCCGACGGTACGCTCACCAAGTCGGGCGCCTACGCCATCGGCGGCCTGGTGACGGGCAACAACTGGCTCGACCGCACGACCAAGACGCTCAAGAACACCACCACGCTCAACATCACGATGCTGGAGAACCGCCTGCGCCTGACGGGCGACTTCTCGTTCCGCACCAAGGACTACACCGAGACCAAAAAGACCACGGCCATCCCTTACAGCGCCTACGAGGGCGAAATCGTCTACCTCGGCACGCCCGAGACCGACGACGTGATGAAGGAGTCGCTGCAACTGACGACCTATATCGCCACCAACGCCTACGCCGAGTTCGAGGACACCTTCGCCGAGAAACACTATTTCAAGGCGCTGGCCGGTTACAACTACGAGCAGCAGGACTACAAGTCGACCTACTCCGAGCGCAACGGCCTTCTGATGCCCGACGCCGACAACATCAACTTCGCGCTGGGCGACATCATGTCGATCACCGCCGGCGGCAGCCGCTGGCGTTACGTGGGCGCTTTCTTCCGCTTCAATTACGCCTACGACGACCGCTACCTGCTCGAAGTCAACGGCCGCTACGACGGCTCGTCGAAATTTCCGAACAACTCCCAATGGGGCTTCTTCCCCTCGGCTTCGGCCGCCTGGCGCGTTTCGCAGGAGAAGTTCTGGAATGTCAGCCCCAAGGCCGTTTCGAACCTCAAGCTGCGCGCCTCGTACGGTGCGCTGGGCAACAGCAACGTCGATCCCTACACCTACCTCGAGACCTTCGGCCTGTCGACCTTCGGAACCGGTTCGGGCGATGCGGCCCGCTACCTCTTCGGGCAGGCCAAGCTGCGCTACACGAGCCTCCCGGGCCAGATTCCCGACAACATCGGCTGGGAGACCTCCAAAACCTTCGACGTGGGACTGGACGCCGGTTTCCTGAACGGGCGGCTGAACCTCACGGCCGACTACTACATCCGCAAGACGGTGGACATGTACACCGTCGGCCCGACGCTTCCCGACACCTTCGGAGCGACGGCCCCCAAGGGCAACTACGCCGACATGAGCACCTACGGCTATGAAATCGCGTTGAGCTACAACGATTCGTTCAAGCTGGCGGGCAAGCCCTTCAATTTCGGGATCAAGGCGACGCTGGCCGACTATTATTCCATAATCGACCGCTATAACAACGCCTCGCGCAAGCTCTCCGATTACTACGAGGGGCAGCGTCTGGGCGAGATCTGGGGTTTCGTCTGCAACGGGCTGTTCCAGTCGCAGGCCGAAATCGACGCGGCGTTCGGCGGCAAGGGCTACAAGAATGACATCATGCAGACCTCCGAGAAGTACATCACCTATCCGGGCGACATGCGCTTCGAGGATCTGAACGGTAACGACGCCATCGACCGCGGCAGCAGCACGGTCGACGATCCGGGCGACCGGAAGATCATCGGCAACTCCGAGCCGCGCTACCTCTACACCATTTCGCTCAATGCCGACTGGAACGGTTTCTTCCTCTCGGCGCTGTTCGACGGTGTGGGCAGACAGCAGTGGTTCCCCAGCGACGAGAGCCTTTTCTGGGGCATGTACAACCGTCCCTACAACCAGGTTCCGACGTGGCATCTGCAAAACTACTGGACCGAGGAGCGTCCGAACGCCTACCTGCCGCGCTACGTGGGCTACTACGGCCCGATGAACGCCAATACGGTCAACGTCAATACGCGCTACCTGCAGGACGTGTCGTACATCCGGCTGAAGAATCTTCAGTTCGGCTACGAGCTGCCCAAGCGGTGGATTTCGAAAATCGGTCTTTCGAAGGTCTCTGTCTACTTCTCGGGCGAGAACCTCTGGAGCTGGTCGCCGCTCTACCGCCACACGAAGGATTTCGACGTGACGGTGGCCAGCAAGAAATCCGACTCGGATATTTCCGACAGCAAGGGCGACGGACATAACTATCCCGTGATGCGCAGCTTCAGCTTCGGCATCTCGATCACCTATTAAACTGTTTACGTGCTATGAAAAGATCAACCTATATATGGAGTCTGCTCGTGGGCTGCGTTGCGTTCGCCACGTCGTGCGACCTGACGGAGGACGTGCAGGTGAAAGCCGACAAGTCGATGATCTTCGGATCGAAATCGGGTCTCGAACTCTACTCCAATTCGTTTTACAAGGCCCTGCCGACGCTCAAGAACGGCTTCATGCAGGACAAGATGTGCGACGTGGGGGCCGTCAGCAACACCGACACCTTCATCAAGCAGGGGGCCTACAACACCGAGACGGCGACCAGCTGGAGCTGGGGCGCGCTCAAGAACGTGAACTACTTCATCGACGGCTGCAATGATCCGAAATACTGCACCGTCGAAGCCGAGACGCGCGACAACTACCTCGGCATCGCCCGCTGGTTCCGTGCGTGGTTCTACTACGACAAGCTGACCACCTACGGCGAAGTTCCCTGGTTCCCCAACGACATCCAGTCCTACCAGAACGACGTGATGTACAAGGACCGCGACAGCCGCGACGTGATCATCCGCAACCTGATCGCCGACCTCGATTTCGCCTACGAGCACATCCAGGCCACCTCGTCGACCGGCAGCGCGACGCTCACGCGCTGGGCCGCCGCCGCGCTCAAGTCGCGCGTCTGCCTCTTCGAAGCGGCTTACCGCCGTTACCACAACCTCACGGGGCTTGAGATAACCCCCGAGGAGCTGTATCGCGAGGCCGCCAAGGCCGCCAAGCTGGTGATCGACAACAGCGGCTGCTCGCTCAACACCGCCGCGGGCAAGAAGGGCGCCTATCGCGACCTGTTTTACAGCGAGACGCCGCTGACGCAGGAGGTGATCCTCGCCGTCTGCGCCAACGAGAAATCCGGCATCTTCGGCGAGCAGAACTGGTGGTTCAACGCCCGCTCGTACGGACTGTGCTGGAGCCTCGTCCGCTCGTTCGTCCACACCTACCTCAAGCAGGACGGCACGCCCTTCACCGCCGCCGCCGACTACGCCGTGAAATCCTTCGCCGAGGAGATGGAGGGGCGCGACCTGCGCCTGGAGCAGACCGTGCGCGGCCGCAACTTCCTGTGGGACGGCAAGACGGCGGTCGCCGACATCAAAAACCTTTCGCTCACGGGCTACCAGGTGATCAAGTACACGCTCGACGAATCGAAGTACGACGGCGGTGCGAAGAACATCAACAGCATTCCGCTGATCCGCTATGCCGAGGTGCTGCTCAACTACGCCGAGGCGCAGGCCGAACTGGGGGTGCTCACCGACTCCGAATGGGCGCTCACGGTCGGTGCGCTGCGTAAGCGCGCGGGTATCACGGGCGGCACGGAGACGCTGCCCACGACCGTCGACAGCTACCTGCAACGCACCTTTTATCCGGACGTGACCAGCCCCGTGCTGCTCGAAATCCGCCGCGAGCGGGCCATCGAACTCGTCGCCGAAGGCATGCGCTTCGACGACCTGCGCCGCTGGAAGTGCGGATCGCTGATGGAGACCCTGCGGTGGAGCGGCATTCACATCCCCGGGTTGGAGCAGCCCGTCGATGTCAACGGCGACGGCGTGAACGACTACTACTTCACCGAGGGCGAGGTTGCGTCGGCTCCGGCGGCCTACAAGAACATCGCCGTCCGCGTCAATCAGGACGGCGTGGGGCTTTATGCCGAGGCGAATCCCGTGTCGGGTTACGATCTGGTCTACAAGACCGGTGCGGGCGACCGCTACTGGTATCCCGACGGGCGCCAGTACCTCTATCCGATTCCCGCCAAGGTGATCCGCGATTACAGGAACGCGGGCTATACGATCTCGCAGAACCCCGAGTGGGACAACGAATAAATAAAAAGCAAGACCATGAGAATATTCCGTTATTTACTGACGTTTTCGTTGAGTTTCGCCTTCGTTTTCGCCGCCGGGTGCAGCGATCCGAAGCCCGATTACTCGGAATTCTACAAACCCCAGCCCGGTGACGAACCGGAGGAGCCGGTCAATCCCGGACTTGAGGACAATCAGCTGAAAGTCATGTCGTTCAATGTGCGTTACAGCTCGGGCGACGACGGTGCGAACAGTTGGGACAACCGCAAAAAGGCCGTTCCGGCGATGTTCGCCGACCAGCAGCCGACGGTGCTCGGCGTGCAGGAGGCGCGGCTCGACCAGAAGACCTACATGGACGAGAACTGCGCGGGCTACAAGAGCGTCGGCGTGGGCCGCACCGACGGCCAGAATGCCGGTGAGTTCATGGCCATCTACTACCTCGCCGATGCCGTGAAGCTCGAAAAGTGGGGGACCTTCTGGCTCTCCGACACCCCCGACGTCCCGTCGGTCGGCTGGGACGCCTCGACCTACCGCACGGCCACGTGGGCCTTGTTCACCCACTACAAGTCGGGCCGCAAGTTCTTCTACGTCAACACCCACATCGACCATGTGGGGCAGGTGGCGGCCCAGAAGTCGATGGAGCTGATCGAGGCGAAGATCCGGTCGCTCAACCCCGACAACCAGCCGACGGTGCTGACCGCCGACTTCAACAAGATGCTCGACAGCCCGATTTTCGACGGCGTGAAGAAGTTCATGGCCGACGCGCGCACGACCGCTCCCGTGACCGACAACAAGGCGTCGTTCAACAACTTCGGCGGGGCGACCAACTACCCGCGCATCGACCACATCTTCAGCTCGGGCTTCACGCCCCTGCGCTTCGCCACCGTCGACCAGCGTTACGAGAAGGTCCCCTACATTTCGGACCACTATCCCATCGCGGCCGTGTTAGAGTTCAAGTAATCCTGCAACCAAAGCTCAAAACCGATTGAAATGAAACGATTTATCTATATGCTGGCCGCTTTCGCCCTCATGGGGGCCGTCTCCTGCCAGCCGGACGAGGAAGTGGCGGTCCACGCCTCGTTCACCACCGACAAGGAGTCCTACGATGTGGGCGATCCGGTGGTGCTCACCAACACTTCGACGGCCGAAAACGCCCTGATCGCCATCTGCAAATGGGAGCTGGGCAAGGGCGTCGTCTCCTACGAAACCACTCCGGAGAACATCTCCTACGATCAGGCCGGAGAGTATGTCATCAAGCTGACCGTCACCTCCGACCGCGGGGCGAAGAAGTCGTCGTTCGAGAAGACCATTCGGGTCGTGGACAACAACATCCGGCCCGTGGCCGACTTCACGTGGTCGCCCGAGAAGGTCGTGGCGGGCGAACCGGTGCAGTTCACCGACTGTTCGACCGACGAGGACGGCGAGGTGGTGGCCTGGGAGTGGAAATTCGGAACCACGACCTCCGACAAGCAGAACCCCGAATTCACCTTCGCGGCGCAGGGGGCTACGGAGGTCTCGCTGACCGTGACCGACAACAAGAAAGGCAGGAACACCAAGACGGTGACCATCGACGTGGGCCGCGGCGCCATCAGCCTCGACCTGCTCTGGTCGTACCCCTACGACGACACGAAGGACGCCTATGTGTTCGGCACGTCGCCCGCGGTCAGCCCCGACGGCGAGTATGTCTATGTGACTTCGACGGGTTATTCGCTGGTCTGCTTCACGAAGGCCGGCGAGCGTCTCTGGGCCTTCGACATCGGCAAGGACGGTGCGTCGGCCGAGAACAACAGCGGTTCGATCAAGGTGCAGTCGCCGACGCCTTCGGTCGACGAGGACGGCACGGTCTACGCGCTGGCGGGCTTCAACGAGCCGAACAAGGGTGCGGGAGGCAGCGCGTTCTACGCCGTCAGCGGCGGCGCCGGGGGCGGCTCGCAGGTCTGGCATGTGAATACGGGCGTGAACACCAGCTTCCGGTTACTCTCGCCGGCCGTCACCGAGAAATATCTCTTCATTGTGGCGCGCAACGTGCCTTCGGGGCATCAGAATTTCCAGGTCTACGACAAATCGTCGGGCGACCTGGTGGACGAGCGACACGTCAACGGCGGCTCCTACGGCGGCGTGCTGCCGCTCAAAAACGGCATGGTGATCGCCGGTACGGGCGGCAGTCACGGCATGCGCGTCTTCTTCCCCGACGGCGCGGGCAAGTGGAAATTCTCCTGCGTGAAGTCGAACGGCCGCGAGCACAACTACGGCGGCAGCGGCAAGGATGCTACGTGCGAGGCGCCGAACGGCACGCAGCCTGCGTCGGGTCCCGGCGGCAAGGTCTACATCCTGTTCCAGAACCAGGGCGTGCGTGCGGACAAGAGTCTGGGCGGGGGTGTCGTCTACTGTTATGATCCGGCAAAGACCGTCTACGGGCAGACGCCCGAACCGGACTGGTACTGTCCCGTCAAGGGCGACTGCGCCCAGTCGGGCATGGGCGTGGCGCTGGGCGAGGACGGCACGGTCTACGCCGCGACGCAGAAGACCGGCAGCGTGGCGGCCCACGTCACGGCCATCTCCGCGCAGGGCGTGAAACGCTGGGAGCACGCCGCCGACGGCGACATCAACGGCGTTCCGGCCGTCGACGATCAGGGTTTCGTCTATTACAACGACCGGACTACGGGCAAACTGGTGAAACTCCGCCCGGAGGACGGCTCGCGCGTGGCGGAGATCAAGCTGGCCGACGAGCTGCGTTCGTCGCCGACGATCTCCTACGACGGCACGATCTACGTCAACGGCATGAAGGATGACAAGCCCACCGTCTTCGCGGTGAAGGGTGCGGCCGAGGGCTGCGCCGCGTCGTGGTCGCAGCAGGGAGGCAACCCATCCAAAACCGAGTATATGTACTGATCCGCTGAAAATCAGGGATGAGCGGGCCGCGTCACACGACGCGGCCCATTTTTTTCGGCCTTCGTGTATGTCGTTTCCGGCAAAATTCCCTCTTTATTATGAAACGGGCGCAGGAACCGGGACGAAAAGAACCTCGAACACAATTCTAAATTTCAGCAGATGATCCGAAAACTATTGGTGCTGTTGCTCTGCCTCACGGCGGCGACGGCGACGGCGAAGAAGCCCAAATCCTCCGCTTCGAAGAAGGCGGAGAGTTCGGCCGAAAAACCGAAGGAAAGCGATTACGACAAACTCTTCAAGGAGAAACATACGGTGGCCGACGGCATGTTCCGCCTGCACGACGTCAAGGGGAAGCTCTATTTCGAGATTCCTTCGTGGCCGACGTGGAGGAGATGTCGCCCTTCTCGAAGTACGGACTTTATACGGCTTTCGAGCTGAAGAAGACCTTCCAGAAGGAGCGTTCGATGCTGGGCGAAATCAAGGCTTTCAGCGACAATGTGGTGGTGCGCAGTACGTTGAGCTATATTTTCACGCTCACCCGCGGCCGCACGACGCTGGTCAAGGACCAGCCGCTGACGGCCGTGATGACCCGTTCGCTGGTGCTGCTGCCCCGCGAGCCTTACCGTCCGCGCATCACCGACAGCCGCATGTCGGTGTTCCCGACCGGCAAGGTGCTTTTCAGCGAGCGCGAGCAGCGCGCCAAGGTGATCTACTACGCCCACCGCTGGCGGCTGGAGCCGTCGGACATGGATGCCTGGAAGCGCGGCGAGCGGGTCGCGCCGAAGAAACAGATCGTTTTCTACGTCGACGACGGATTCCCGGAGATGTGGAAAAAGCATATTTTCGAGGCCGTCGACCAGTGGAACGAGCCTTTCGGGCGCATCGGATTTAAAAACGCCATCGCCGCAAAGCCCTATCCGAAGGACGATCCCGAATTTGATCCCGACAACATCAAGTATTCGTGCATTCGCTACGCGCCGATCGCCATCGCCAATGCCATGGGGCCTTCGTGGGTCGATCCGCGCAGCGGCGAGATACTCAACGCTTCGGTCTATGTCTACCACGACGTGATGAAACTGCTGAACAACTGGCTGTTCGTCCAGACGGCGCAGGCCGACGAGCGTGTGCGCGCCGTGACGATTCCCGAGGAGGTGATCGGCGACGGACTGCGCTACGTCGTGGCCCACGAGGTCGGCCATTGCCTGGGTTACATGCACAACATGAGCGCCTCGGCGGTGATTCCTGTCGATTCGCTCCGCTCGCCGTCGTTCACGCAGAAGTACGGCACGACCACCTCGATCATGGACTACGCTCGCTTCAACTACGTGGCCCGGCCCGGGGATAGGGAGCGCGGCGTGAAGCTCACCCCGCCGCGTTTCGGCCTCTACGACTACTATGCCGTGAAATGGCTCTACACGCCCGTGCCCGACGCTGCGACGGCTGCCGACGAATATGCCGTCACTTCGAAATGGATAACCGGGGCCGCCGCCGATTCGGTCTACCGTTTCGGCAAGCAGCAGTTCAGCCGCTCGATCGATCCCCGTTCGCAGTCGGAGGATCTGGGCGACGACGCCGTGAAGGCCTCGGGCTACGGCATCGCCAATCTGAAATACATTCTCGGCAACATGAACGCCTGGATCGGCGCCCAGGACCCCGATTTCTCCCAGCGGCGCACCCTCTACGACGAGGTGCTCACGCAGTATATCCGCTACCTGAACCACGTGCTGGCCAACGTCGGCGGCATCTACTTCGCCGAGAAGATGGAGGGCGACCCCGTGGAAGCCTACCGCAGCGTGCCGCGCGAACGCCAGCGCGAAGCCCTGCTGTTCTGTCTCGCGCAGCTCAAGGACATGAAGTGGCTGGACAACGCCGAGCTGATCCGCGACATGCCGCTGATGGGTTCGCCCGCCGAGTCGATCATGGCCTCGCTGGTGTCGGTCGTCGTGGCCGCCCCGGCGCGTGTGGCTTTGAGCGCCGCACTGGCCGAAAAGGAGGCCTACACGCCCGAGGAGTGCCGCAGGGATGTCTATGAATTCGTGTGGGCTTCGACGCTGAAGGGCCGCACGCCCGATGCACTGGAGATGATGCTCCAGCGCGAATACGTCCGCAGTCTCAGCCTTTCGGCCGGGCTGAAATACACCG
>ERZ791805.954-NODE-954-length-11099-cov-2.181909_pt1 | contig 11099 bp, 8 predicted proteins | sample MGYA00510306_ERZ791805 | MGnify/ENA primary metagenome ERZ791805 (study PRJEB30046, sample SAMN00791990) | human gut metagenome | study: EMG produced TPA metagenomics assembly of the A metagenome-wide association study of gut microbiota in type 2... | reverse complement strand
GCAGGTCGGGCTGCCGTTGTATCTGCATTACGACCTGTCGCTTGACGAGCGTCTTGATCGTGTCAAGGCGATGCTTGACAAAGTGGGGCTTTCCCAGGATGCACTGCTGAAATACCCACATCAGCTTTCCGGCGGGCAGCAGCAGCGTGTCGGCATCGCCACCGCGCTGATCACTTCGCCGCGATTCATCATCGCCGACGAGCCGACCACGGCATTGGATTCGATCACGCAACGTCAGATCGTCGACCTGCTGACGTCGCTGGTCGACGATGCCGGCGCGTCCATGCTGTTCATCACCCATGATTTCGCGGTGCTCGCACGCGCCACTACGCGCTGTTATGTGCTGGACGGCGGTTCGATCGCCGAAACGGGTACGACCGCAAGCCTATTGCAGGCGCCGGCAAGCGAACCCGCGCGACGTTTGGTCGATGCGGCCAGGTTGCTTACCCTGCCGCATGGCAACAGTGCTGGTAGCAGTGTTGGCAGCCGGGAATCCGCGAGAGCGCAATCCAAGCGGGAGACGTTCAAGAACACGGCAATCATGAGGAAAGACGACGGCAATGAGTGACATCGTGCTGCAGGGGCGTGGCATCTGTACAAGCTTCGGTTCGAAGCGGGAACGCAGGCGGGTGCTGTTCGACGTGGACGTTGACGTATACGAGGGGGAGTGCCTGGCGATTATCGGCGCTTCCGGTTCGGGCAAATCGACGCTGACGCGTGTGCTGTTCGGCTTGGGATCCGCCGATTCGGGCGAGATCACGTATCGCGGCCAGACAATGGGGAAGCGGGGCTCTGCCGTGCGCCGCATGCTACGCGGACAGACCGGCCTGGTGTTCCAGGACCCCTTCGCCTCGCTCGACCCGCGCTGGCGCGTCACACGTTCCGTAGAGGAGCCGTTGCGCTTGCACCACAAGGGCATGGGCAATGATGAGATCGCCTCGCAGGCCGAGCATGCATTGCGTGTGGTCGGGCTTGACCCGGCGGTGTTCGCCGCACGGTACCCCATGGATCTTTCCGGCGGGCAGGCGCAGCGTGTGGCCATCGCGCGTGCCATAGTGGACGATCCGGGCATCATTCTTGCCGACGAGCCGATGAGCGCCATCGACGTGGCCGCACGCGTGAGGATTCTGGAGGCATTCCGCGCCATCCGCGCGGCAAACCCGAGCATGTCGCTGGTCATGGTCTCGCACGATCTTGGCGTGGTGCAGCATATCGCCGACCGTATCGTCGTCCTACATGACGGACGCGTCGAGGAAAGCGGTACGACCACGGAAATACTGAAGCATCCCTGTTCCGCGTACACGCGCTCGCTCATCGAAGCCGCGTCCATGCAGCCCTGATCGCAGGTCGGATCGATGCAAGGTAGGCGGCTGGGCCGGCTGAACCGACTGGATCGCCTGAATCGGCTGAATCGGCTGAACCGACTAGAACGTGAACAGTCTGCGCAACCAGTCATACAGGGCGGGATTCGAAACGTTCCAGCTTTCGCTCCGCCCCGGGGTCATAAGCCATAGCAGCTGCAAGCCGATGCCGACGATAAGCAGGGCGACGATCACGACGGTCAGCCACCGGCGCCCATTTTCACGCGCATCCGTGTTCCATACGAACAGCAGGCACATGGTGCCGATGAGCATCAGCCATGTCATATCGCACAGGTAACGCGCGTTCACGCCGAACGGTCCGTCGATGCATGCGATGAGGACGGCGAGAACGAGGAACGTGAGTCCTATCGCACCGCACTGTGTTGCGTGGGAGTTTTGGCTGCGCCGCAGTCGAATGAAATACCGGATGGCCGCGGGCAATGCGAGCAGGCAGATCGGCGACAGCGCGACGAGTCCGCCGGCGAACTGTTCCGGAATGATGTTCCGATTACGGAACAGGAATCCCCATGGGTTTGCCTCATCCAGTGAGAACACGTCCATGGTGTAGGGGAATTCCCTCGTGAAACCGATTGGGGTGAGGAACAGCAGGAGGACGGAATACAGGCGTGCTTTCAGACTGACATGCCGTTGCGTCAGATCGCAGCCGGTGAGATTGTAGGCTGCGCCGAAGTCGAACGGGTCGTCGAAACGGGCCGTGTTGTATGCCATCATCGCGCAGCCGATGATGAGGAACGGCAGAATCGCCGCGATGGTGGAGAGGATGGCGTGTCTGGAACGGGTGGACAGGATATCGCGGGTTCGGATTTGCGGCCATAGGAGGATGATGCCGAATACCGCGGTGAGGATGAACGCCGGTCTGCAGGCGATGGTGAGCGCGACAAGCGTCGAACCGATGGCGATGAACGGAGTGCGTGGGGTGTGATGGCCATCGCCGGAAGAGCGTGCCCACAATGCGATGCCGGCGGGCGCGAGTGCGAGCGATGCGAGGATGGGAATCGAATAGAACCATGGGACGAGCACCAGATACGTCAATCCGGATGCCGCTACGATTGCGGTGCAGACGAGGACCGCGAGCCATCTGGGGGTGCCATGCCAATAGCGCTTCCACAGTGTTTCGATGAGGAATATGAGCGAAGCGCATGCCAGTATCGCAAGGAACGCGCATCCTACGGCGGTCGGCAGATCGGTTCCGGTCAGTGCTTTGAACGGCGCGAAGAGCAGGAGCGCCGGCAGCGGGCCGAAATAGCAGTAGTACCGGCCATGGTAGAAGGCCCAATCCCAGCGTGACGGATCGCCGGTTTGCATGCCGAGGGTTCCTCTGGCCTGTTCGTCGTACGGATTATCCATGGCCGCAAGCCAGTCGGGGACATGCGCGTCGATCCAGATCCTGCCGTGCAGGAACGCGTCGGCGAGTTGCTGGTACTGTGAACGGTCCACGAGGAAGGTGCCGCCTTGGTATTGCAAGGTGTACACGCTGTCGGAAGGATGCGTGGACACGGTCAGCAGTATGAGAATCGTCGACATCACCGCCCAGAGAACCACGAAAGGCGTCCATGTGCGATGGCGTTTGCGGTTGGTGTGATTGGTGTGATCGGTGCGATCGGCTTCCGGCGTGAGCGGGGAACGTCCGTTGTTCCCCGTCGACGGTCGTACTCGATGTGCGGGGAATATGAAAGAGGTTCCTCTATACATAATTGCATTGTATATCACGTAGACGCGATGATATCCGGTGGGGTGTTGGGCGCTGCGAAGGCTGTTATATCGCAGGTTATTGGGGCGGAACGAGCCCGTTCCAGGAAGCTGATACGGTTCGGATGTCCGCATGATGAACGCGGGTGACATGCCGATGCCCGGGGGAGTGGTAATGTAAGCTACATGTTCAATTTCTCATGTTGTTGCTGTCGCTGACCAACCGCCCGAGGGGCGCGTGGTTCATCGACGCATAACTTGAGATAGGACATTCCAACAAGCGGTCGCGCATATCGCAGGCCGTATGCGAATCGCCAAACGATCATTCGAAATAGCGCATCAGCCGAGGTTGGCGCACGCGACGCACGCGAATGAGCAAGGCAGCATCGCAACAGGTCCCGTTTCAACAACTGCACGCGACGGACGCGAGCTTCTCGAACATACGAAACCAAAACCATTCGAAAAGCCCACGAATCGCACCGCACGCAAAGGAAACGCCATGACCATCCACAACTCGCTGTCCGAACTCATCGGCAACACCCCGCTCGTCAAACTCAACCACGTGACCGACGACATCAAAGCCACCATCGCGGTGAAGGTCGAATACCTGAACCCGGGCGGCTCGTCCAAGGACCGCATCGCCGAACGCATCATCGACGCGGCCGAACGCAGCGGCGAACTGAAGCCCGGCGGCGTGATCGTGGAACCGACCTCCGGCAACACCGGTGTCGGACTCGCGCTCGTGGCTTTGCAGCGCGGATACCGTGCGATCTTCACCCTGCCGGACAAGGTTTCCGAAGCCAAGCGTGCGGTGCTGCGCGCATACGGCGCCGAAGTGGTCGTAACCCCCACCGACGCCGGCCCGGACGACCCGCGCTCCTACTACCAGGTGGCGGACCGCCTCGCCAAGGCGATTCCCGGCGGCTACCGTCCCAACCAGTACGACAATCCGAACGGTCCCGAAAGCCACTATCACACCACTGGTCCGGAAATCTGGGAGGCCACCGACCACAAGGTCACGCATTTCGTGGCGGGCATCGGCACCGGCGGCACCATCTCCGGCACCGGACACTATCTGAAGGACGTGTCCAACGGCGCGGTGCAGGTCATCGGCGCCGATCCGGAAGGCTCCATCTACTCCGACCCGAACGACGTGCACCAATACCAGATCGAAGGCGTCGGCGAGGACTTCTACCCGAAGGCCTTCGACCGGAGCCTTCCCGACGAGATCGTGCAGGTCACCGACGCGGAAGCCTTCGAAATGACCCGACGCCTCGCCAACGAGGAAGGACTGCTCGTCGGCGGCTCATCCGGCATGGCCGTGTTCTCCGCGCTGAAATACGCCCGCGAGCACGACCTCGACGAAAACCAGCTCGTCGTGGTGCTGATGCCCGATTCCGGCCGCAGCTACATGGAGAAGATCTTCAACGACGACTGGATGCGCGCCAACGGATTCGCCGACGTCGTGGAACGCACCACCAAGCCTAGCCTCGCCGAACAGTACCTGTAAAAGACCGTCAAACGACTGTCCGGAAGCCCGATCGCACCTTTGAAACCAATGCCCATCATCCGAACGACCCAAACCATCCGATACTTCCAAGGAGTTCCCATCATGACCATCTCGACCAACACCGAAGCCCTCAACGCCACCGCTCTCGCCACCCGCGCCATCCACGCAGGCCAGGAACCCGACCCGACCACCGGAGCCGTGGTCACCCCCATCTATATGACCTCCACCTTCAAGCAGGACGGCGTCGGCGGCCTGCGCAACGGCTACGACTACAGCCGTTCCATCAACCCGACCCGCAACAGCTTCGACGAGCAGCTCGCCGCCGTGGAAGGCGCGAAATACGCGTTAAGCTTCTCCTCCGGACTTGCCGCCATCGACGTGCTGCTGCGCTCCACTTTGAAGCCCGGCGACAACATCCTGCTCGGCAACGACGTGTACGGCGGCACCTACCGTCTGCTGTCCAAGGTGTTCGTGCCGTGGGGCATCGGCCTCGACGTGGTGGACATCACCGACACGGCCGCCGTCTCAGCCGCGCTCGCCAAGAAGCAGTACGCGTACATCTGGGTGGAAACCCCGTCCAACCCGCTGCTCAACATCACCGACATCGCCGCCACCGCGGCCGTGGCGCACGCGCACGGCACCAAAGTGGTCGTGGACAACACCTTCGCATCCCCGGTATTGCAGCATCCGCTCGCAGACGGCGCCGACGTGGTCGTCTACTCCACCACCAAGTACATCGGCGGCCACTCTGACGTGGTCGGCGGCGCGGTGGTCCTGAACGACAAGGAAACACGCGACGCGGTGGCCTTCCTGCAGAACGCGGCCGGCGCGGTGCCCTCCCCGTTCGACTCCTGGCTTGACATCCGAGGCCTCAAAACCCTCGACCTGCGCGTCAAGCAGCACAGCCGCAACGCCATGAAAGTGGCCCAGTGGCTCGAAACCCGCCCCGAAGTGGAACGCGTATGGTATCCAGGCCTCGAATCCCACCCGGGCCACGACATCGCGGCACGCCAGATGCACGGCGGTTTCGGCGGCATGATCTCCATCCAGATCGCCGCCGGTTTCGAAGCGGCCAAGAAGTTCGCCGGAGCCACCGAAGTGTTCACCCTGGCCGAATCCTTGGGCGGTGTGGAATCCCTGATCGAGCATCCGGGCGACATGACCCACGCCTCCGTGGCCGGCACCACGCTCGAAGTGCCCGCCAACCTGATCCGCCTGTCCGTCGGCCTTGAGGACGCGGACGATCTGATCGCCGACCTGGAGCAGGCGTTCCGCCAGATCTGAATTCCCTATTTCCGATAGAAGCATGAAACGGCCGGCATGGGCAAGACCCGCGTCGGCCGTTTCGCTCTCCGCGGTCAACGCACGGCATTGCTACACTTGGAAACCATGACGCAAGCTGTTGATTCCGCCGATTCCGTAGACCCCTCCGCATTGGAGGCGCTGAACCGCTATTTCGGCTACGATTCGTTCCGTCCTGGACAATCCGGCATCGTCTCGGCCATCCTCACCGGACACGACGTGCTTGGCGTCATGCCCACCGGCGCCGGCAAATCCATCTGCTATCAGATTCCCGCAGCGATCCTGCCGGGCGTCGCCATCGTCATCTCGCCGCTGATCTCACTCATGCGCGACCAGGTCGACGCCCTGAACGACGTGGGCCTTCCGGCCGCGTTCATCAACACCACTCAGACGCCGGACGAACAGGATCTCGTCTTCGCGCAGGCGCTCTCCGGCCAGATCAAACTGCTGTACGTGGCGCCGGAACGTTTGGAAACCGAACGATTCCGCAACTTCGCCGTCCGTGTGCCGATCTCGCTCGTCGCCGTCGACGAAGCGCACTGCGTCTCCCAATGGGGGCAGGACTTCCGTTCCTCATATCTTGGCATCGGCGAATTCATCGCCGGACTGCCCACACGTCCAACGGTCGCCGCGTTCACCGCCACCGCCACCGAACGCGTGCGCCGCGACATCGTTTCGATTCTGGGCCTGCACACACCGTCCATCACCGTCACCGGTTTCGACCGGCCGAACCTGTATTTCGACGTCATCAGCATGCCACGCAAAGACAAAGCATCCTGGGTGGCGTCCTACATCGCCAGCCATCCGGACGAATCCGGCATCGTCTACTGCGCCACGCGCAAGGAAACGGAAGCGCTCGCCGAATCGCTTAACAGCGCCGTCGCCGAATTGCGTGCCGCAGGGGGTGCGGATGTGTCGGATATCGGCACCATCGCCGTCGCCTACCATGGCGGTATGAGCGCCGACGCACGAGAGAAGGCGCAACGCGATTTCGTCACCGACCGTGTGCCCGTGGTCGTGGCCACCAACGCGTTCGGCATGGGCATCGACAAATCCAACGTGCGGTTCGTCATCCACCACAACATGCCCGAATCCATCGAAGCGTACTACCAGGAGGCGGGTCGCGCCGGACGAGACGGCGAACCAAGCCGCTGCACGCTGTTGTGGAACGAATCGGACATCGTCACCCGCCGCCGGCTGCTCGATTCGGATTACGAAAACGAACGATTGACTCCCGAAGAGCAGGAGGCCGTACGCGCGTCGAAACGCCGGCTGCTCGACGCGATGGTCGGCTACTGCCGTACCACGGACTGCCTGCACGCGTACATGACCCGGTATTTCGGCGAAACCGCGGGCGCGGCGGCGAAAACGGACGGCAAATGCGTGGGCGGTTGCGCCAACTGCGAGCACACATTCGAAACCATCGACGTCACCGACATCGCCCGAGCCATCAGCCGTTGCGTGCACGATGTGAACCAGCATGTCGGCAGCGGCAAAATCGTCAAGGTGCTGCGCGGCTCGAAGGCACAGGATCTAAGCTATCTCAACCCCGAAAGCCTGCCGTCGTTCGGCATGCTCGACGAAGTGCCGGAAGCGCGCATCCGCGACGTGCTGAGCCAGATGGCCACCGACGGCTTCCTGACGATCGCGGAAGGACGCCTGCCGATCGTCGGCTTCGGACCCCGTGCGGCGGAAACGGTCGCACCCGAATTCCATTACGACATCAAGAAGATCAAACGTGCTGACGCCCGTGCGCGTCGAACGCCCGACGTGTCCACTCCCGCTGTCGGATCGTACGTGCCGGATGACGGCGACGAGGCGCTATTCCAGAAGCTGCGTGCGCTGCGACTGGACATCGCGCGCGAACTCGGCAAACCGCCGTACATCGTGTTCTCCGACAAGACGTTGCGTGACATGGTACGGGTCAAGCCGATCACTGACGACCAGTTCCTTGCCGTCAACGGTGTGGGGGAAAGCAAGCTCAAACAGTACGGCGAACGGTTCATGGCCGCGATTCGGGAGGATTCCGGCGACGAGGCTTGAACCGGCCATAACCGACACGCATGGCACGACGGTTGACGTTGAGCCCGCGAACCGTGAATAGTGGAATGTGAACACAACAACGAAAGGACAGAACATGGCGGAAGACAAGCCGGTGGTGGAAAGCTTCCAATTGGACCACACCAAAGTAAAGGCGCCGTATGTGCGCTACATCGATACGGAAACCGGCCCCCACGGCGACGTGATCTCGAACTACGACCTGCGATTGGTGCAGCCGAACGAGAACGCCATTCCGACCGGCGGACTGCACACCATCGAACACACCATCGCGGTGCTGCTGCGCGAACGCATCCCCGGTTACATCGACTGCTCGCCGTTCGGATGCCGCACAGGCTTCCACCTGCTGACGTGGGGCGAGCATTCCACCGAGGATGTGGCTCGCGCATTGAAGGAATCGTTGGAATTCATCGCCTACGAGGCCACATGGGACGACGTGCCGGCAACCACCATCGAAAGCTGCGGCAACTACCGCGACCACAGCCTGTTCACCGCCAAGGAATGGTGCAAGGACATCCTCGCCAAGGGCATCAGCTCCGACCCGTTCGAACGCCGCCTTGTGTGAGCGTTACCATGCCTGTGCGGTGGGCGTGGTAGTTTGGACGGCTGGAATGCTTGAGAGAGGTACACAGTCGAATTGAGGTGAAAGGGTTGAGCGAAACCACTTCCGAACGTCGGTTCCGTCGTGCCACCATGGATGATCTGCCTGTCATGCTGAAAATCTACCAGCATGCGCGTGAGCTTATGGCGGCCAACGGGAATCCCACGCAATGGGGAAACACGTTCCCACGTGAGGAAGTGATCCTTGACGACATTCGCCAGCAGCGCACCATGCTGCTGGTGGACGAGGCTGACGGCAAGGAGCGTGTGCTCGCCCAGTTCGCCCTGTGCACGGGCGAGGATCCCACCTACGCGCATATCGACGGCGCCTGGCTGGACGGCGACTCGTATGTGACCATCCACCGCATCGCCTCGTCGGGAATCGTCAAAGGCGCGGCCAAGGACTGCATCAACTGGTGCATCGAACATTACGGCAACGTGCGCGCCGACACGCATCCGAACAACAAGGCCATGCAGCACGTGCTCGAATCGAACGGATTCGCCCGCTGCGGCCTGATCCAACTGCTTGACCGCCCCACCGATACCACGCGTATCGCCTACCAGCGTCACGAATGGTGATTGCGCATACATAGAAACGTAGAAAAAAGGACGTCTCCCGTAAAACTGCGGGAGACGTCCTTTTCCATATGAAGGGATGATTAGAACAGTCCCGGCTCGTTAAGCTGAGAATGCTTGCGGCTGTACGTGAAATACACGACCAGTCCAAGCGCGAACCACACGGCGAAACGCACCCACGTCTCCCAATTCAAACCGAAGATCAGAATCAGGCAGAAGATGATGGCGCAGATTGGCGTGAACGGCACGCCCGGCGCACGGAAGCCACGATGCGCGTCCGGCTGGGTCTTGCGCATCCACAGGATGCCGGCCGACACGATGATGAACGCGGACAGCGTACCGATGTTCACCAGCTCGAACAGCACGTTGATGTTGATGAAACCGCCGGCGATGGCCGTCAGAATGCCGAAGAACCACGTGCCCTTGAACGGTGTGCGGTACTTCGGATGCACTTCGCCGAAGAACTTCGGGAACAGTCCGTCGCGGCTCATCGCATAGCAGATGCGGGACTGGCCGTACAGCTGCACCAGCATGACGGTGGTCATGCCGATCAACGCGCCGAGGTTCACGATGAACGCCAGCCAGTTGAGGCCGGTCTCGAGAATCACGCCCGCCACCGGAGCGTCGATGAACTTCGCGAACTCCTTGTACGGCACCACGCCGGTCATGATGAGCGTCATGATGATGTACAGCACGGTGGACACGGCCAGCGAGATCAGGATGCCGCGCGGCAGCGTCTTGTTCGGATTGATGGTCTCCTCGGCGGAGGAGGAGACGGCGTCGAAGCCGATGAAGCTGAAGAACACGATCGACGCGGCCGGCACGATGCCGTACGGCTGCGTCGAACCCGGCTGGAACGTGTAGATGCCATACGGGGAGAACGGTTTCCAGTTGGCGGGATTGATGTACCAGACGGTGCACACGATGAACAGCACGATGATGGCCAGCTTGATCATCACCATGATGTCGTTGGTCTTCTTCGTCTGGTTGATGCCGATGGACAGCACCCACGTGATGATGAGCACGATCACGAAGCCCGGCAGATTGAAATACGTGGTGACTCCCGGCGTGGTGCCGTACGCGGCGGTCAGTTCGACCGGCAGATGCAGGCCGAAGCCTTCCAACAGCTTGTTGAAATAGCCCGACCAGCCGGCGGACACGGTCGCCGCCTGCAACGCGTATTCCAAAATCAAATCCCAACCGATCACGAAGGCGATCAACTCGCCGAACGCCAGATACGCGTACGAATAGGCGGAGCCGGAAACCGGTGCCATCGCGGCGAACTCCGCATAGCACAGGCCCGCAAAACCGCAGCAGACGGCGGCGAGCAGGAAGGACACGCACAATGCCGGTCCCGCGGTGAGCGCGCCTTTGCCGGTGAGCACGAAGATGCCGGTGCCGATGATGGCGCCGATGCCCAGCATGGTCAGGTCGAAGGTTTTCAGTGTTCGCTTCAGCGGAGTCGATTCGGAGACAAGTTGGTCCACCGACTTCTTGCGAAATAGATCCATGGTCGTCAGATTCCCTGTGATTGTTTCAAAAATGGGCTGGACCGGACGGATTTCCGGGACTCTGGCACGCCTTAACGCCAGAAATCAGAAAGGCTGCGACAGCATGCGCAGCAGCCTTGTGTACCCAAAGTGTAAAAGCCGAGGTCGGACAAAATCGTGAAAACATCGTGAATCGTCTCACCATATGTCCCTGATGTTCCATACCTGTCACATAGCGGCGCGACAATGGGAGCCATGACTTTGAGCGCAACACGTGAATGGGATTTCTCCTCCGAACAAGGCAAAGCGAACTACAAGGCCGCCCAGCGGCGGTATCCGGCGCAGGCCATCGTCGACCTCGCCGCACTGCGCGACAACATGCGCCATCTGGTGAGTGTCGTCGGCGGTCCGCATTCCAGCACCGCCGTCATGGGCATCGTCAAAGCCGACGCGTACGGCCACGGTCTGGTTCCGGCCGCGCTCGCCGCGCTC
>ERZ791805.941-NODE-941-length-11171-cov-2.662738_pt1 | contig 11171 bp, 8 predicted proteins | sample MGYA00510306_ERZ791805 | MGnify/ENA primary metagenome ERZ791805 (study PRJEB30046, sample SAMN00791990) | human gut metagenome | study: EMG produced TPA metagenomics assembly of the A metagenome-wide association study of gut microbiota in type 2... | reverse complement strand
CGGACGCGCAACGGGCCGCCCTGCATCGCATCGACGAAATCGCCGACCGTGCTCGCCGCGTGGCCATGTCCCGTCCGCGCTGACGGCTGCCATGCCGGTTCGCCGGCAATCGCACCGCCTGCGCTGAACGCCGGATATCCGCCACTTTTTATGCGATTGACCGGTTTCGCTCGGCGCAGATGTGAAGAAAATGCGATAGAGTGGTACCACCATCACCTAAAGGAGGACATCATGGCTGATTTTAATTTTGGTGACGGCCTGCGCAAGGTCTTTCTCGCCGGCGTCGGTGCCTTGGCGACCACTGTTGAGAAGAGCCAGGAAATCGTCGACGATCTCGTCAAGAAGGGCGAGCTGACCGTCGAGCAGGGCAAGGCCCTCAACGCCGAACTCAAGCACAAGGTCGAAGAGGCTAAGGAAGCCCCTGAGGCCAAGGATGCAGCCCCGGCCGAAACCGAAGACAAGGCCGAGTAGCTCCAGTCTTTCGTATCGCCGTCTGCCGCGCATGTGAGCGCCCGGACGGCGATTTGCTATGCCCGCGCGACGCCGGCGAAACGTTCGTCTGGCATCGCGGGCTTTCCAGCCGATTTCCCAACCGTTTGCGAGCAGTGACATGTCTTTGAAACACCCATCCGACAAGCCGGACGCGGCACGCCCCGAAAGCGTGGAGCCCGTCACGCTGTCCGACAGGGTCAACGCGGTCATCAACCCCACGGCCGACCCTTCGCCGGACGCCGCCTCCCAAGCAAACGGACTGACGGATGAGCTTGCCCACGAATCCGCGGACGATGCCGGCGAAACGGACGATACCGGCAAAGCGGCCGGTGCCAACGCGCAATCGTCCGAAACCATCGGCATCTTCGGAGCGCGCAAAGACACGTTCTCCGCGCGCTACCATCTGACCCGCCGCGGCAAACTCCGGCGTCTTGCGCAAATCGCGCAGATCGCCAACAAATTCGACGTGGTTCACGGACTCACGCCCGTCAAAATGCGTCTCATGCTCGAAGCGCTCGGCCCCACGTTCGTCAAGGTCGGACAGATCCTGTCCATGCGCTCCGAAATCCTGCCGCAATCGTTCTGCGACGAACTGTCCAAACTGCGCGCCGACGCCGACCCCATGCCATACAGCACGGTGCTGCAGGTGCTTGAGGACGAATACGGCCGGCCCGTGGACGAGATCTTCGACCATATCGACCCCACCCCGCTCGGCTCGGCCAGCCTTGCGCAGGTGCATCGTGCGAAACTGCTCACCGGCGAGGACGTGGCCATCAAAGTGCAACGTCCGGGCGTGCGCGAAACCATGGCGCAGGACGTGTCCATCATGCGCACCATCGCGGGAATCGCCACCAAAACCATGCGCAGCGCGCAGGTGGTGGACCTGTCCGGCGTGGTCGAGGAACTGTGGGACACCTTCGAATCGGAAACCGACTTCCTCATCGAAACGCGCAATCTGGCGGAATTCAAACGATTCTGCGAACGCTACAAATACATGGACTGCCCGAAGCCGTACCCGGAACTATGCACCGAACACGTGGTGGTCATGGACTACGTGGAAGGCATCTCCGTCTCCCATCCGGACGAGCTGCTTGCAGCCGGCTACGACCTGAAGGAAATCGGCACCAAACTCGTGGACAACTACGCCACGCAGGTACTCGACGAAGGCTTCTTCCACGCGGACCCGCACCCCGGCAACATCATGGTGCGCGGCGGGCAGATCGTGCTGCTCGACCTGGGCATGACTGGCCGGCTTAATGCCAAAACCCGTTCCGTCTTGAAAGACATGATTTTCGCGGTCGCCAAACAGGATTCGCCCGCGCTTGCCGACGGTCTGCTGCGTTTCGCCGGTGCCGAGGCCGATCCGGAGGATTATCCGGCGTTATTGGCCGACTTGGATGTGATCGTCAAGGAATTCGGCACAGTGGATTTGGCCGAGCTGGATATCGCCGCCATGCTCACCGCGTTGACGCAAATGGCGCAACGACACGGCATTGAAGTGCCGAGCACCGTCACCACCGTCGGGCGTGCGCTGGTCACTTTGGAAGGCCTGCTCGACGAGTTCATTCCAGACGTGAATATGATTCAGATCATCTCCGACCATATCGCCGCAAGCACGTCGAAGAAGGATTTCGCCAAGGATGAGGCGAAATCGCTGGTTATCGAAGGTCATCAGGCGCTGCACAGTCTGCTCGCTGCCGCCAATGAGCTGAAAGTGGCCTCCCGTATGCTTACGCGCGGCCAGTTGCGCGTGAATATGGAGATGGTCGGCTCGCAGGAACCGATCCATCTGCTTGCCAACATGGTGAACAGGCTTACGATGGCGCTGATCGTGGTCGGCCTGTTCATCGGCTCGTCGATTGTGTATTACGCGGGCATCAAGCCGGTGATTTTCGGCATTCCGATCGTCGGTTTCCTCGGCTATGTGATCGCGTTCGTTTTGTCCGTCTGGATCGTGTTCGACATTTACTTCAAGGGACGTTCCAACAAAAAGCGGTAGTTTTTGTGGTTTTTAGCCCCAGTCTCTGGGCTGAATGTGTGTGCTTGATGCACTCAAGGTACCGCTACGCGGTCTTCGCGGCAAGCCGCTCACTTCGCCTGAGGGAAACCCACTGGGCTTTCCTCTTCACGGCTCAGTGGCCAAGCCTACGGATCCAGCATGCATGTTCGATTCACCGTCCTTTGGGAGTCCGAACCCCACGGACCTGGTGAACTGGGACGTCATCAGCCTCCAATCTGCCCATAACTCGCTTATGTATGGCAGATTTGCGGGTCTGTCCGGATGTATTTCGCTTATGTATGGCAGACACCTTTGCTAAAAAGCCATATAGGGGGTATGAAAACGCATGTTTTCTGACTCCAGTCAGCCATATATAAGCGAGATGCCTCGTGACACAACTCGGAATCTGCCATATATAGTCGAGATATGGCTCGGCTGTTGGTGGCTTGAGACGGCGACATACGATCGCGGATTGCGTAGGTTGTCGCCGTTTTTGCGGTTTATGGGCTAATCTCGGAAGAGACAGATTCGATGGCTGACTCAGCGCGAAAACAACGCAGGATGATGCGCGAGCAGCCATGTAAGGGAGGAAAGCCCATGTCCAAATCATTCGTCAAGAAAGCGCTGCTCGGCGGTGCGGTGGCGGCGGGAGCCGCGGTGTGGGCGATCGCCCCGCGCTCCTTCTCCGACAAGCGGCGCAACTATGTGCCGGCCGTTCCGGACGTGTGGTACGCGCACCGCGGTCTGCATGACGCCGGTTCCGGCCTGACCGCGCAATACGCCAACGAAAGCGGCGAATACGTGGCGCTCGCCCGCCGCATGGCCATGAAAGCCGGGTACGGCAGCCCTGATACACCCGGCGTGATTGCCCCTGAAAACTCGCTTGCCGCGTTCGCAGCCGCCTGTGAAGCCGGGTACGGTATCGAACTGGACCTGCAGATGACGCGCGATGGCGAGGTCGTGGTGGTGCATGACGGCGACCTGATGCGTGTTGCCGGAGATCCGCGCCGTATCGCCGATCTCACGTATGACGAGCTGACTCGTATTCCGCTGTTCCCGACCGACGCTCCGGGCGCATGCAAGGCCGCGCCGCTGCCGTTGGCATTGGAGGAACCGCCGCTGGTCACCACGCCGGACAACGCGCCGGAAGGCTACTATCAGCATGTGCCGCTATTCGCCGACGTGCTCAAAGTGGTGGCTGGTCGTGTGCCGCTGATTGTGGAATATAAGTTCGATGACAACTCCAAGTGGGATCCGCGCGACGTGGAGCTTATGGAGAAGGGCGACGCGTTGCTGCAGGCATACTCCGGCAAGTACGTAATCGAATCGTTCAACCCGGCCGCCGTGAACTGGTACAAGGAAAACCGTCCGGAAGTGTGCCGCGGCCAGCTGTCTTGGTGGCCGTACGGCGAGGACAAGCCCACCGATCCGGTGGCGCTCGGCAAGGAATACGCGGCCGGCGCGCTGTTGTTCGACTGGATTTCCCGTCCTGATTTCGTCGCCTACGATTGGAAGGGCGGCAACAGCCCGCAGGTGAAGCTGGCCCGATTCATGGGTGCGGTGCCGGTGTCGTGGACCGTGCGCAGCCGCGACGAATACGCGCAGTGCTGCGACCAGTTCGACCGCCACATCTTCGAAGCGTTCGTGCCCGACGAACAGTAGCCGACTGATAGTTGCCCGGCGAGCGACAGCGGCCGGGCGCTAGTCGACGGACTATGATCGACAGGCGACAGCCGGTTTTATATGGTTTCGGCCTGCCATCGCATGATTGGTGCGGTAGCAGGCCGAATTTTTATTCGATTGATTTATTCCGATTGGCAGCTCAGTCGATCACGCCGTACAGACGGTCGCCGGCGTCGCCCAAGCCCGGCACGATGTAGCACTTGTCGTTGAGCTTCTCATCGACGGCGCACAGCACCAGCTTGAACTTGATGGACGGGTCGAGGTTTTCCTCAACGAACTTCAGACCTTCCGGAGCGCCCAGAATGCACACTGCGGTGATGTCCTTCGCACCGCGCTCGGCCAGATAGTGGGTGGCCGCAACGAGCGTGCCGCCGGTGGCGAGCATCGGGTCGATCAGGAAGCACTGACGGCCGGTGAGATCCTCCGGCAGACGGTTCGCGTACGTGATCTGCTGGGTCGGGTTCTCCTCGTCGCGCTTCATGCCGAGGAAACCGACTTCAGCGGACGGAATCATCTTGGTCATGCCGTCGAGCATGCCCAGACCCGCGCGCAGCACCGGCACGATAATCGGAGCCGGGGCGGCGATGTGCTTGCCGATCATCGGAGCCACCGGGGTTTCGATGGGCTTGTCCACGACTTCGATGTCGCGGGTGGCTTCGTAGGCCTCGAGCATCACGAGTTCGGAAACGAGCTCGCGGAACGTGGAGGACGGAGTGTTCTTGTCGCGAAGAACGGTGAGCTTGTGGTCCACCAGCGGGTGGTTCAAAACATGAATATCCATGGTTTCTAAGCGTAGTCCATGTATCGGCTGTTCGGCAACGTGCCGGTAGGTCGGTCAAATGAAACCCAGATGAGCGCCGATTGGATGGCAATCGAAAATCGCAAGAAAGCCAGAGAAAAATCAGGAAAACATCAAAAGAGGAGAAAAGCGCCGAACCACGAAAGCGCCTGTCGGCGCAAAGGCCGCTCGCAGCGGCAAAAAATGGAGCCCGGGGCTATGCATGGCCCGGCGCGAATTCCTATTGTACAGTCGCGCTCGACGCTTCGCAGCGCCGTGTCGCGTGGGGTATGAAACGGAGGAAAATTACGGAAAGCGGCGGTGGAAAGCAGTAGTGGAAAACGACAGTGGAACGGCCTATTCCAATCGTCCGCGCCGCCACAGATTCGCCCCGTGGCGGAAATCCTTGGCCGTGGCGAACAGGTTGCCGGCTGTGTGCATCAGTTTCGCAGCCTTCGCGCGCACCCGCTTCTCAACGGCCGACGGGCGGCTGCCGGCCGCAGCAGACGCAGCGGAACCGTCGGAAACATCAGATGATCCAGCCTCGCCGGAACCGCCCAGCAAAGCCAGTTTGCGCGCTTCGATACGCAATCCCAACGCAACCACGTCGGTGAAGGCGGCGGCCCGCTCAAGTGCCACGGCGAAATCGCCTGTAAACGCGCCGGCCAAAATCGAATCGGCGGTACGTGCGATGTCGTCTTCCGTCGGTGCCTGGTCCACGCCGGCAATCGCGGAAGCGGTGGTGGCGACGGGCTCGCCGACGCGCCACAGTCGCGCGATCGATTCGCGGTTCTTCCGCATCCACGTACGCAGCAGATACAGTCGCCACAGAATGCCCGGCAGCGAGTCGGGGTCGGCATGGCTCCACAGTTCGGCGATCACGTCCACGCCTTCGCGGTCCACCAGCGTCAGCACGCGTTCCACCAGTTCGGCGTCCTGCGTGTGGTGCACGCGGTCAAGCAGCGCCGCGGCCGACGCATGGCACATTTCGTTGATTTCCGCCGGATCGGCGCCGCCGGCGATATTGTCGGCCATCATCTGGTCGAGCTGGCCGGGGCGTGCCGGACGCGGCGAACCGGTGTTCGTGAAACCGGCGGAACGGCTGGGAACGACTGAACCGGAACCGTAGTGCATGTTAGTAGACAATGGGGGAGACCTTCTGAATGTCGATGATGCTGGGGCCTTGCGGTGTGTCGATGATGAACAGCGACATGGCGGTGCCGGTAGGCATGTATGGCGATTTTGCGATGAGCTGCTTGGCAAGCTGCTTACGCGCGCACAGGCCGCGCAAATGGTCGTACATGCCGCCGATGACCGGCCGGTGCATGCAGATGGCCGTGGTTTCGCGGCTGTTGAGCGTCTGCGTGATCTGCTCGCGGAACGCCAGCCATGAGACCGCCGGATGCTCGGCGAACGCGTCCTCCGTCAACGTGTTGATGTGTTCCATCGGCCGTTCGGTCTGCCAGCTCAGCACCTGCAACGTCTCCTGGCAGCGCAGCCACGGCGAGGTGGCCAGTCGCGTCGGGTTGAAACAGGCGAGCTCGCGGTTGAGGGCGAACGCCATCGCCGCGCCTTTCGGCGTGATCGGACGGTTCGCGTCGGTGCCCTTCCACGACTTGCGCGATTCAGCCTTCGCATGGCGTACGATCAGCAGATTCTGCGCGGTCGCGGCACCCTCCTGCACGCGGTCCACGAACACTGCCAACGTGTCCTTATCGGTCGAATGAGACAGTATTTTGCGCGCCTCACGCACGGAAACCCAGACGATATCGTTGATTTCGCCCACGTCCGCGCGGTGCACCGGGCCGAACGCGTCCAGCAGATGTTCGGCGTCGTCGGCGGAAATCGGCTGCGCCATCCAATACAACGTGTGCTTGGTGTCGGCCGTGCAATCGTGCGAATGCCGGGTCTTCTTGCCCTCTTCGGACAACGGGTATTCGACTTCGCACAGATACGGTCCGAGTTTGACCGGCGACCCCGTCTCTTCGCCGATTTCACGCACCGCCGCATGCCGATGCGTCTCGTTCTGCTCGAGCTTGCCTTTCGGCCAGCTCCAATCGTCATACTTCGGACGGTGCACGATACATACTTCAATGCTGTCGAGCTGTTCCTGCGCGGATTTGCTACTGGCGATCGCAGGATCGTTCGCGATATCGCTGCCCGCCTTCCATCGCCATACGATGCCGCCGGCGGCTTCCACGATGCGTCTCATCTTTTCGCTCATATTGTCCTATTCTAGGCTGGGCCGGGCTGGCGGCGGCGCGTGACGTCCGAACATACAGAAAATGGCCGGGCCCGCAAGGTGCGGAACCGGCCATTCGCCTCGATCGATCAGTGCCTTACCGGTCGACGCGTGTGTTTCTTGATGAGGTATTCCTGGCTGTCGACCAGCGGTCGGCCTTCCTCATCCTTGCAATGGCGCACATAGGTGCCATCGGCCTGCATATGCCAAGACGCGGTGGAATCGGCCATCTGCAGATCGACGTACTTGATGAGCTCGTCGATCTGCTCCGGAGCCACGATGCGGACCAGCGCTTCGACTCGACGGTCGAGGTTGCGGTGCATCAGATCGGCGGAACCAATCCACACTTCCGGACCGGCCGCAGGGCCTTCGCCGATCTGCGGGCCATCGGAGTTGGCGAACGCGTAAATACGGCTGTGCTCAAGGAAACGGCCCAGGATCGAACGCACGCGGATGTTCTCGGAAAGCCCCGGAACGCCCGGCTTGAGCGCGCAGATGCCACGTTCGACGATGTCGATCTTCACGCCGGCCTGGCTTGCACGGTACAGCGCGTCGATGGTCTTCTCGTCGACGATGGAATTGACCTTGATCTTGATCCACGCTTCCTTGCCGGCGCGTGCGGCGTCCTCCTCGCGGCGGATGCGCTGAATCAAGCCGGAACGCACGGTGCGCGGCGCCACCAGCAGACGGTGGAAGCTCGACTTCGGCGCGTAGCCGGACAGCTGGTTGAACAGGCGGGTCATATCCTGGCCGACCACCGGATCGCAGGTCAGCAGGCCCAGGTCGGTGTAGATACGTGCGGTCTTCGGATTGTAATTACCGGTGCCCACGTGGCAGTAGCGGCGCAGGCCGTCGGCTTCCTGACGCACCACAAGGCTCAGCTTGCAGTGGGTCTTCAGGCCGACGATGCCGTACACCACGTGCACGCCCGCGCGTTCCAGCTTGCGGGCCCACGCGATGTTGGCGTCCTCGTCGAAACGCGCCTTGATCTCGACCAGCGCCAGCACCTGCTTGCCGGCATGCGCGGCGTCGATCAGCGCGTCGATGATCGGCGAATTGCTGGACGTACGGTACAGCGTCTGCTTGATGGCCAGCACCTTCGGATCGGCCGCGGCCTGCGCCAGGAACGCCTGCACGGACGTCGAGAAGGAATCGTACGGGTGGTGCAGCAGGATGTCGCGCTCGCGGATGGCGGCGAAAATGTCCTGCGCACGGGACGATTCGACTTCGGCGATCTGACGATTGGTGGTCGGAATGAACGGACGGTACTTGAGATCCGGACGGTCGATGCTGCCGAGCTCGAACAGCACGGTCGCGTCAAGCGGCGCCGGCAGGCGGTAGACCTCGTCGGCGCTCACGCGCAGCTGGTCGGCGAGCAGTTGGGACAGGAACGGGCTGGTCTCGTCGGAGATCTCCAAACGGATCGGCGGTCCGAAACGACGGCGCAGCAGTTCCTTCTCCATGGCGTTGAGCAGGTTCTCGGCATCATCCTCTTCCACGTCGATGTCCTCGTTACGGGTGACGCGGAAGGAGCGGGCCTCCTTGATGATCATGCCCGGGAACAGGGATTCCAGGTGAGCGATGATCAGGTTCTCCATGGTGATGAAGCCATAGCGCACGTTGGTGCTCTCGTCTTCGGTCAGATCGTCGACCGGCACGAGTCGGTTCAGGTTGCCAGGAACCTTCACGCGGGCGAAGTGCGACTTGCCGGATGCCGGATTCTCCACCAGCACGGCGAGGTTGAGGGAACCGCCGGAAATGTACGGGAACGGGTGGGCCGGATCCACGGCGAGCGGCGTCAGGACCGGGAACACCTGCGGTAGTAGCGCGACAGGCGCTCCTGCTCGGCCGCGGTGAGCTTGTCCCAGCTCAGCAGCACGATCTGTTCCTTCGCCAGGTCGGGGAGGATGTGATCGATGATGTAATGCGCGTGCTCGTCCTGCAGGCGGTGGGCCTGCTCGCTGATGGCGCGCAGCTGCTGCCTCGGGCTCAGTCCGGAAGCGGCCGTCACGGCGATGCCGGTGTCGATGCGGCGCTTCAGGCCGGCCACGCGGACCATGAAGAACTCGTCGAGGTTGTTCGCGAAGATCGCGGCGAAGCTCGCGCGTTCGATGACCGGCAGGTCCTCATCCTGTGCAAGCTCGAGGACGCGCTTGTTGAACTTCAGCCAGCTCAGCTCACGGTCGAAGAAACGGTCGTTCGGCAGCGGTTCCTCGCCTGCCTGAAGCTCGCGCTTATCGTTCTTATCGGTCTCAGCGATATGCTCAGCTATCTGGCTGCGCAGGATCGCCTTTGAGGGTGCGTCAAAAATCTGTGCCATAGTTATCTACTTTATCCTCAAGTGCTTGGAATGTCTTGCAGAACTCAGGAAAATTAAGCAGGAGTTAACATTCGTTCGCCGAGTTGGTGAAATATGCTTCCGACACGCCGTTTTTTCGGGGAAAATGAACGTGAATGAACAGGCAAGCGTTGCGATTCGCACAGCATGGAGCATTTTTGCGATTCTTGCGATCGGAAAGCAACAGTTGCGATAAATACGGAACATCGTCCCGTTTCGGTTTGCACTTGCCGCAATGGCGAGCATAATTACGAAGTACAAGAACAACTGAAGAGCAGAGCCCCACAAGGTGTGTATGACCGAGATAGGTTGTTACGTTGAACGGGCATTGGATAGACTTACCGTTACGACGATGTTGTTGTGCAGCGATTCTGCTCCGAAGATTCTTGCAGGAAGGCCCGCTTCGGCGGGTCTTCCTTTTTTGTTGCGCTGCGCCGTGCTGCGTTGCGTAATGTCTTGCGATGTGCCGAATCGCGTTGCGATGTGCCGAATCGCGTTGCGATGTGGATAAGTGTGGATGACACGCCGAGGGTGTGGATAACCCACATTCTCCGACCACAGGTGCCGTTTCGGCTTGAATCCATGTGCGGTTTCGTTTTTCAATCGGCGGTATGAGCGATGCAATTTCTTCATTACAGGTCCCTCCGGTCCCATTGCCGTCATACGGAGGCCGTGACGCACGCGTGACGTGTTCGCCGAAAATCCGGTCGCAGCCAGCGGCCAGAGTGCGGCAGCCGACTCGATCCCAGCAAACCGTTCGGCGGGAAACGGTCTCGCCGCAACGGTTCTATACGCCGCAGAACGCCGTGGACGCGCGAACGTCGGCACGATGGGCCGGGCCTGCCGTGGCGGGCGGTTTCATGGGTTCGCCGTTGGAATCGTCGTCCACACGGCTGAAACCCGTTGAAGCGCAACCGGAACCTGCTCCACGCAACGTCGTGGTGGTCGGATCCGCCGTCGCCGGAGTCGGTGCCAGCACGTTGGCGGCGCTGCTGGCCCGCGAACTGACGGAACGTGGATGCAAAAGCGTGCTGGTAGACGCAGATCTCAACGGTGGCGGTCTTGACGTGCTGCTCGGTGTGGAAGACGAAGACGGTTCACGCTTCGGAGACATCAGCGCCCCGCTCGGCAAAGTGGACGGCAAAGCGCTGCTGCGAGAACTGCCCGTGTGGGATGGCGTGCCGCTGCTGGCCTGCAATCCCTGGCGAAGCGAAAACCCGCAATCCTGGGAGATCCAGGCATGCATCCGCGCGCTCGCGCAGGTGAAGGACGCGGTGATCGTGGACGCCGGGCAATGGCGTGGACTCGATGACATTCCGGAACTGGCCCAGGCCACACACATCACCGTGGTCGAAATGACGGTGCTCGGACTGGTCCGAGCCAAAGTGGCCATGCAATCGCGTGGAACGGCGGAACGGCAGAAACATGGCCATATCGTCGGCGTTGAACCGCGCGGCGTGGCACGTGGACGTGGCGTGACCACGCTGGAAGAGACGGAAAACTATCTTGGTCATTCCCTCGCGGCGGTTGTCAAACCGGACGCCAAGCTGTGCGGCGAACTGCTGGACGGCCTGGGCCTGCGCAGGCCGAACCGCCAAACCGTCAAAGCCTTGGCCGCGCTCACGGATGAACTGCAGGA
>ERZ791805.940-NODE-940-length-11192-cov-3.131544_pt1 | contig 11192 bp, 9 predicted proteins | sample MGYA00510306_ERZ791805 | MGnify/ENA primary metagenome ERZ791805 (study PRJEB30046, sample SAMN00791990) | human gut metagenome | study: EMG produced TPA metagenomics assembly of the A metagenome-wide association study of gut microbiota in type 2... | reverse complement strand
TCACCGACGAGCAGCACCGCTTCGGCGTCGACCAGCGCGCCGCGCTGTCCGCCAAGGGCGACGACCCGCACCTTCTCGTCATGTCCGCCACGCCCATCCCGCGCACGCTCGCGCTGATGATCTACGGCGATCTCGACGTCTCCATTCTAAATGAGCTCCCCCCCGGACGGCAGAAGATCGACACCTTCGCCGTCCCGTCGAGCTATCACGCGCGCATCTACGCTTTTTTGCGCAAGCTCGTCGCCGAGGGCCGTCAGGCCTATATCGTCTGCCCCATGGTCTCGGAAAACGACGAGCTCCCCGATGAGCGCAAGGCCGTCACCGCCTACGCAGAAATGCTGCAAAAAGAGGTCTTCCCCGACCTTCGCATCGCCCCCATCCACGGCAAGATGAAGCCTAAGGAAAAGGACGCCGTCATGCGCGCTTTCGCCGCGCATGAGATCGACGTGCTCGTCTCCACCACCGTCATCGAGGTCGGCGTCGACGTGCCGAACGCCGCGCTCATGCTGATTGAAAACGCCGAGTGCTTCGGCCTCTCCCAGCTCCACCAGCTGCGCGGCCGCGTCGGCCGCGGCCGGCACAAGTCCTACTGCGTCCTTGTCTCCGACAACAAGGGTGAGGAAAACAAGCAGCGTCTCAAGGTCATGTCCTCCACGAGCGACGGCTTCGCCATCGCGGAAGAGGACTTGAAACTCCGCGGCCCGGGCGACTTTTTCGGCTCCCGCCAGCACGGCCTGCCGTCGCTGCGCGTCGCCGATCTCTCGTGCGACTTATCCCTTCTGCACGAGACGCAGTCCGCCGCCGGGCAGCTCCTCGCCGCCGACCCCGCGCTCAAAAATCATCCGCTGCTCAAAGCCCGCGTCGAGCTTCTCTTCGAGCTCAACGCCGATGCCATGAATTGAAATAAAAAAGTCAGGCCTGCTGGCTTGACTTTTTTACGCTTTGTAGTATGATTAGTATAACCAATCATACTTTAGGAGGTTGATTTTATGGAAGTACCTCAGGGCAAGCACGCCTGGATGGTCAAGATCGGCGAAAAGGGCCAGTTTGTCATCCCCAAGGAAGCGCGCGACATTTTCGGCTTTCACCCCGGCGACGAGCTGCTCGTCCTCGGCGACGACGAGCGCGGCATCGCCATCCTGCCCAAGGCCATGCAGCGGGAATATATGCTGCGCATCTTTTCCGAAATGGACAACGGGGGCGACAGCAAATGAGCAAGATCGTCTTTTTCTGCATCCCGGCCTACGGCCACACCAACCCGACGCTCGGCGTCGTGCGCGAGCTCACCGCGCGCGGTCACGAGGTCCGCTACTACTCCTACGAACCCATGCGCACGCTCATCGAAGCCGCAGGCGCGCAATTCGTCGCCTGCGACCCGTATGACTGCGAACAGCACCTCACGCCCGCCGACGGCGCGCGCGTCGGCAAGGACATCGCCTTTTCGACGCACATTCTGGTCGAGACCACCCTCGCCCTCGACGAAATGGTCTGCGCCGACATGCGCGCTTACGCGCCCGACTGTATCGTCGCCGACTCGATGGCTGTCTGGGGCAAGGCCGTCGCCAAAAAGCTCGGCATCCCGTTTATCTCCTCGACCACGACCTTTGCCTTCAACCGCTATTCCGCCAAGGTCATGAAGCAGAGCGGCGGCCAGATGCTCAAAATGCTGCTCGCCATGCCGAAGATCAACCGCGATCTCCAGCGCCTGCGTGACCGCGGCTATCCCATCAAGAATATTCTCGACATCATCCAGAACGACGACCGGACCGACACCATCGTCTACACCTCGCCCGAGTTCCAGCCCTGCGCCAACACGTTCTCAGACAAGTACGCCTTCGTCGGCCCGTCCATCCGCCCCGCGACAGAAACTGTCGAAAAGGCCCACGATGTACTCATCTACATTTCGATGGGCACAGTCAACAACGACCTTCTGCCGTTTTATCGCGCCTGCATCGCCGCGTTCGCGGACTCGCCCTATCAGGTCATCCTCTCCACCGGCGAGCAGATCGACCGTTCCGCCCTCGGCACACTTCCCGACAACATCACCGCCCTCCCCCACGTCGACCAGATCGCCGTGCTGCAAAAAGCCGACGTCTTCCTCTCCCACTGCGGCATGAACAGTGCGAGCGAGAGTCTCTACTTTGGCGTGCCGCTCGTTCTCTTCCCGCAGACGAACGAACAGGGCGGCGTCGCCGCCCGCGTCGCCGAACTTGGCGCAGGCCTCAAGCTCGAAAAAGCCGACGCCGCCTCCATCCGCACCGCGGTCGACGCCGTTCTGCAAACACCGTCGTACCGCGCGAATGCGCAGAATATTCGTGAGAGCTTCCTCCGCTGCGGCAGCGCGAAAGCAGCGGTGGATAGAATTCTTTCTGTCGCTGACAGGAAATAAGTTCCCCATGCCGCATGGGGAACGGGGCAAAGGGGGATATTCTCTTTCACGAAAGAGAATATCCCCCTTTAAATCCCCCAAGAGAAAGGTTTTGACATTGCAAGCGAGCAGCTCGAAGAGCTGCGATGCTTGCCGATTGCACTGCCCATAGCGCGGCGTTGCCGCGTTTGGAGTTGCTATACGATTTGCCTCTGCTTCTATCATCCGCTGTTGCGCAGCCGTTGGCGGCTCTGCTGCCTTACGGATGCGGCACACCCCTTGCGGGTGCCGCTCTGCGTATCTTGCGCAGGTGCAGCCTAATCACTATCTACCGATAGTGCCAACAAACGCGGCGAGCGCAGCAATGCTGCCTTGGCAGGCACCTGCAAGTCCGATAACATCCGAAGTAGACGGAAATTGCGTAAGGCCAACGAATCGCAGGCAAAGCGGCAGCGAAGATAGGAGCAAGTCAAATCGTCTAGATACAAAAACAGCAGGCACTCGATTCCGCAGGCTGCGCAGCTCTTCAAGCGCCCGACTGCCAATGCGGGGGTCGAGGGGGACTCCCCTCGCCTTTCTCTGGGGGATCAAAAGGGGGTATTCTCTTCGGAAAGAGAATACCCCCTTTTATTCGCGCCCCTGCACGGTGCAGGGATTTACCACCCTGCATGGTGCAGGAGAAACCTTATTTCTCTTCCTGAGCCTTCAGCTTAGAAAGTTCTTCTTCCTCCAGCTGGCGATACGCCACCTTACCAACCAGAGTCTTGGGCATATCCTCCTTGAACTCGATGTCATACGGCATGGCGTACTTCGCCACATTCTTGCGGCAGTAGGCCATGAGCACCTGCTTGGTCTCCTCGGTCGCGGGCACGCCCTGCACAAGCTTGACGAACGCCTTGACCTTCTGCATCTTGTAGGGATCGGGCACGCCGATCACGCAGCTCATCTGCACGTACTCGTGCGCGTCGAGGATATTTTCGATCTGGCTGGGATAGACATTGTAGCCGGACGAAATGATCATGCGCTTGGCACGGCCGCGGAAGTAGATAAAGCCCTGTTCATCCATCACGCCCAGGTCGCCCGTGTAGACCCACGTCAGGCCGTCGGCGTGCGTGCGAAGCGTCTGCGCCGTCTCCTCGGGATTGTTCATGTACTCCTTCATCACGGTCGGGCCCGCGAGCAGGATCTCGCCCTCCTGCCCGTAGGGAACCTCCCGGTCAGTGTCCGGCTCGACGATCTTGATGTAGGTATCCGGGAACGGCAGGCCGATGGAGCCCTCCTTGAACATGTGCGGCGGCGTCAGGCAGCAGGCCGTGACCGTCTCGGTCGTGCCGTAGCCCTCGCGCACCTGAATGGACGCCTTATGGTCATAGAGGAACTTGTCGAACTTCTTCTTCAGCTCGATCGACAGGCTGTCGCCGCCGGAGAATACGCCCTTGAGCGAGCTGAGGTTCGCCCCGTCCATGCTCGGCAGGCGCAGCAGCGCTTCGTAAAGCGTCGGCACGCCGGCGATGAAGTTGCACTTGTACTTCACGATCTGCTTGGCGTAGCTCTTGGCCGTGAAGCGCGGGATCAGGATGCAGCGTCCGCCCTGCGAGAGCATCGTGTGCACGCACACGCCGAGGCCGAAGCCGTGAAACAGCGGCATCGCCGCCAGCATGCGGTCGCCGGGGCGGAACATCGGGTTCGCCGCGATGACCTGCTGGCCGAGGGCGTTGAAATTCTTGTTCGTCAGCACGATGCCCTTTGTTGTGCCGGTCGTACCGCCGGAATAGAGGATCACAGCGGGGTCCGCGCCCTCGCGCTTGACCTTATAGGTCTTATAGTAGCAGGAGTGGGAGAGCTTCATGAAGTCCTTCCACATGATGACCGGCGCGTCCTCGGGAATTTTCTCGATCTTACGGCCCTCGGTCAGCATATAGCCCGCCTTGATCGTCGGGGACAGCGCGTCGCGCACGCTTGCGATGATCATGTTCACGACCTTCGTGCGCTCGCGCACCTTTTCAAACTTGTTGTAGAACTGGTCGAGCGTCACCGCCGCCACGCTTTCCGAGGCGTTCAGGTAAAACTCGATCTCCTTCTCTGCCGACAGCGGATGGATCATGTTCGCAATGCCGCCGACGAGGTTGACGGCGTAGAACATATAGATGGCCTGCGGGCAGTTCGGCATGGCAATGGTCACCTTGTCACCCTCGCGCACGCCGATGGTCTTGAGCGCCTTGGCGCACTGCTCGATCTCGCGGATCATCTGGCGGTAGGTCGTCGACTTTCCCATGAACGTAAAAGCGATGTTGCCCGGATATTTCTTAGCGATCCGCTCCACGGCCTCGAACATCGAGCCGTCGAAATACTCAAGGTGCATCGGCACCTCGCCCATGTAATCCTTCCAGGGCGTTCTGACAATGGAATCACTCATATTCTACTTCCTCCGATAGCGGTCGTTCCAAAAGGGCGGGGTGTTCTAACAGATATTTGAAAAGGCGCACGCTCTTTGCGTAATAGTAGCCATCGGCAATGCGCTCATCCACGGTGAGGCCGAGGTCGACCGTCTCCTGCATTTCGACAAGGCCGTGCTCGTCGTACAGCGGCGTCCACTTCTTTTCGCCGATGATGCAGAACAGCGAGCTCGTGCCCCAGTTCGTCAGGTGGTGGTAGCCGCTTTTGAGATGAATGGAACCGAGGTTGGAGATGAACACCGAACTGTAGTTCGGGTCCTTGCCGATCAGGAAATCGGGGCACCAGCCGTGCTTGTCGAGCCAGCGGATAAATCGCACCGCCGCCTTGGACAAAAAGCGCGGCAGGCTGTTGAGCACATTCATGCTGTTGTCGGTCGTGTTGACCTTCTTCTGCTCGCGGCAGGCCGCAACCTCCTGGTGGATCTCCTCGTGGATCGTTTCGATGGTGCTCTCAGGCTTTATCTCCAGCAGAGCCATGGCCTCTTCGCTGCCGTCGGCAAACTCCTTTTTGATGACAAAGCCCGCTGTCACCTTATTGCGCTGATAGTAGTTTTCATTCGCGTAAAAGCGGTTGAGCTTCGGCCGTAAAATGACCGTCTTAACGAGCGCCGTCAGGATCACGTGGAAAAACGTGTACTTGAACGGAATGCCCTCATAGTTTTTCGTCGCAATGTAGTCCTTGATGGGCTCTAAATTCACGCGCTCTGCGATATACGCCTCGTTGTCCGCGCGGTTGGGATAGATGATGCCCATGATAAAGTGCAGCGAATCCACATCCCGCAGCAGTGTTGCGTCGCGCCGGTCGCCCCAGCGTCTTTTCTGTTCTGCCATAAAACCTTCTTCCTTTTCTTTCGGTTTTGCTTCTTTTCCCCCACCCTTCCACAAGTGGGACCCCTCTTTAGGGAATAAACCGCTCAAAAATGGCGATCGCGCCCTCGCGCTCCGCCGTCTCCAAGTCTTCTTTCGACCGGATGGTCCAGTAAACGCCCTGCGCGCCGTAGAGCTTACGGCATAAACGCGGCGCCCAGTTTTTCTTATCTTCAAATTTGTAGGCGACAAAATCCGGCTGTGCCATGATGTTGCCCAGCAGGTTCGTCGTCGCAAACGCCATCGGCAGGCTCAAATTGCCGCGGTCTTTCAAAAAGTCGCAGCTCAACTGCCCGCGGATGACCTCTGGCCGGTGCTTTTTCAGCCACGCCACGCACCGCGGGTCGAACGACTCCACGCAGTACTTGACGTCAAACTTGTCGAGTTCCGCCATCGTGCGCTCGGTCAGCTCGGCAAAGTTGTCGCGAAAGCTCTTGACCTCCACAATGAGCGGCAGGCCCGTCCCCGCAAACAGCGCGAGCACATCCTTGAACTGCGGGATGGTCTCCTTCGTCCCGTCCAGCGCATAGTCCTTGAGTTCGTCCGCGCTCAGGTCTTCGAGGTATCCCTCGCGGCCCGTCATGCGCTTCACATCGCTGTCGTGGAACACGGCAAGCGTCCCGTCACGCAGCAGGTGCACGTCGAGCTCCGCGCCGAAGCCCCGCGCGATTGCGCGCGAGAATGCCGGCAGCGAATTTTCGGGAATGCCCGCCTCCTTATCGTAGAGCCCGCGGTGCGCATAGCGGAATTTCCGCAGCGCCGCCATCGACTCCGTCCCGCGCCGCGCGCGCAGCAAAACCGCCCACGCGACCGCCAGAATCAGGCAAATTCCGACAACGATCTGTAAAAATTTCACTTTAGATCACTTCTTGTATTCGATTTAGTCCGCATCCATGTCCTCAAACGCCGCAAGCCCGGCCTTGGCCTCCACCTTGCAGTCGCCATGGCGCACAAAGCACATCGTCACAAAGCTGCACGCCACGAAGAACGCCGCATACGGGAACAGCATGCTGTAGCTGATGTGCTTCAAGAGCGTGCCCGCCAAAATCGGCGTCACGACCTGCGCCGCCATCGAAAACGTGTAGTAGTAGCCCGTAAACTTGCCGATATCGCTGCCCTTGCACATTTCAACGACCATCGGCAGCGAGTTGACGTTGATCGCCGCCCACGCAAGGCCGACGAGCGCAAACACGACAAACATCACGGCGTTGATGCTCTGATAATGCGTCGTCAAAAAGTACGCCGACGCAAAGCACGCCGCAAGCAGGATGACGCCGCCCTGAATGGTCTTCTTGCGTCCGATCTTCGACGCCAGCTGCCCCACGGGGATGTACGACACGATGGCCCCGCCCGTCGCGACGAGCAAACACGTCGACGCGCCGCCGAGGCCCTGCCCCATCACGCGCCCGACATACGTCGTCCACCACGTCGTCACGCCGTTGTAGCCGATATACCACAGCGCGATCGAGTTCAGCAGCATCACAAGGCTGCGCTTGACTTCTTTGGGCAGCTCCTCGCTGCCGTCCGGCTCCTCCTCCACGAGCTGCTGCTCGGGATGCTCGGCCTCGTATTCCTTCTCCGCCGCCGCGAGCTTCGGCTCGTCTGTCGTGAAGTACAGCACGATGACCGAAACCGCCATCAGCACCGACACGACGACAAAAAGCGGTTGGTAGTTCACATGCGCGGCCCCCGCCGTCTTGCTGTTCGGATACAGCACCGCCGCCACGATCAGATACGAAATGCCGCCGACCGCACCCATCAGGTTGATGATCGCGTTCGCGCGCGATCTTATGGGCTTGGGTGTCACGTCCGGCATCAGCGCCACCGCGGGCGAGCGGTAGGTCCCCATCGCCACGAGCAGCAGCCCCAGCGTAACGACGAACATCGCGAGCTTACCCGTGCTCGCGCCATTTGCGTAGCCGTTGTCAAAAAGCGGCAGCAGATTCATCAGGATCACCGCAGCCGCCGTACCGCCGAGGATAAACGGCATCCGCCGCCCGATCTTCGTGCTCGTCCGATCACTCAGCGCGCCGAAGAACGGCAGCAAAAACAGCGCCAGCACATTGTCCGCCGCCATGATCGCGCCGGAAATGGTCTCGTCTAAGTGGAACGTGTTCGTCAAAATCAGCGGGATGATGTTGTCGTACATCTGCCAGAACGCGCAGATGGACAAAAACGCCAGCCCCACCAGCACCGTGCGCTTGTGGTCAAGCTTCATAGCCGTTCTCCTTGCAAAGAAAAGTCGATTTCCTTAGAATCACAGTAGAATATCATGTTTTCGCCGAAATAGCAAGCGCCCGTCGCCCGCCGCTCTGTCAAATCCCTGTAAAATGCCAATATTCCTTGCCTTTTCGTCCCGTTTTCGCTATAATGGAACAAAAATTGCGAAAAAGGAGCCCCCCATGCTGTTTTGGAAAAAGAAAACGCCCCCGCTCGTCCAGTCCTCCGCCTCCGCGTGGCGCGAGCAGTGGCGCGCGATCGTCCCGCCCGAGTGCCGCAACGTCCCCGTCACCGTCGGCGATAAGACCGTCACCGCCTACGTGCAGATCAACCATTTCGTGATGATGCTCCAGGACGGCTTACTCATGGAGGAGCACTTTTTCGACGTCTGCTCCCACTTCCAGCGCGCGGGCTACCATGTCATCTGGCTCATGCGCTGCACGCAGGACATCGAAAACGGCTATTTGAAGCTCAAAAAGCAGCGCGGCGACAAATGCCTCTGGAAGTGGCGCAAGCCCACGACGAACTTCGGCCGCTGGACATCCGACAACCACTGCGTGACCATCCTCCTCCAATATAAGCCCGCGCCCGACGGCCCGCTCGAGCACTGCACCGAGCACATTTTGCAGCGCGTCCAGTGGGCGGAGAGCTCGGACAACGCGCAGATGGTCCCCTCGCGCACGGAATTCGCCACCGTCGGCGTCCCCGGCACCCCCGCCGAGCTTGCCAACTGGCTCCGCGGCGGCTTTATGTCGGGCGATTTGTAAAATTTATCTGCATATTTAGTCATAATTTGACTTGCGAAATCAGTCATAATCTCAGTTATTTAGGGTTGTTTTGCTTCGTTGTACCGTTTCGCTATGTATCTTTTTTCATGTTTACGAAACACGAAAGCACTGCTTCGGCAGTGCTTTTTTATTTCTATCATAACGGAGGATTTTGCATTGAAACGTACAACCAACTACGCTCTTCCCGACTGGGAAAAATCGGACTTCATCCAAATGTCCGAACGACCTGACGCACAAGCTCGACACCGCGCTCAAAAGCCACGACGACACACTGAACACCAAGGCAGACACCTCGGCCGTCACCGCCGTGCAGCAGGAGGTCGCAGCGGCGCGCGAGGCCAACTGCCTCTTAAAGCTCGCGGGCCCACTCGTGACGACGGCGGCCAACGCCGCGATGGAATTCGACCTCTCGCAGGTCGACATGACCAAGGTTGCGGCGCTGTTCGTCGTGTTCAGTGCGGGCGGCAGCGGAGAAATTAAATTATCCGCTAACGATACAGTCGTATCGTCAATTTGCAGCAACAATTTTTATAATAGCGCGGGTATTGCATGGTTCGTACCGATCAACGGCGGAATCTCCTGCGCTGTAACTGGCTGTACAGACAACAAAACGTCGCTAAGCGGTTTCTGTGGTACGTGCAAAACGGTTGCTTGGACAACAATTAACAAAATTATGATTAAAGGAGACTCCAACGCTGGTGCAGCGGCAATATTATTCGGTGTAAAGAAATGAAAAACAGCCCCGAGGCATTTTGCCTCGGGGCTGAAACTTTAATTAGTTTTTTGTCGCACAGCTAATTACGCGAGAATAGTGACGATACCGGAAGTAGCAACGACCGTATCGAGGGTAGCAGCAGCGGTAGAGGCCGCAGCGGCATAAACCTCATAGTTTGCAGGAGTTGCATTGCCGGGCACAGTTCTGGCATCGAAGGTCTGTGCAGCAGAACCGGCCGCATAGGAGTGGTTGGAACCAGTATCCATCACGGACCAGTTGGAAGTACCAGCTAGACGATAGTAGTAGACAACCTTAATATCGAAAGCCTTGCTACCAGTCTTGTAGGTAGCCTGAACCTGCTTTGCAGCGTTGTTGACCAGAATGAGAGAAGCAGCCTCAGTCGGGGTCTCCTGACCGTCGGTCACGGTCTTGAGAGCGTAGACGTAAGCAGCAACGCCATCCTTGTAACCGACAATAACGCGATCACCGGCGGTAACGGCCTGAGACTCGTTCGCAGTAATGCTGGTTCTGGTGGTGGTGTTAGCACCATCAGCCCAGATGGTCATGGTCACATCGAAGAACTTCGCACCAGAAGCAATGTAATCAGCAAACGTGCTGGTCTTGTCTTCCTGAGTGAGAACGAGGGAACCGCCCTTGTACTCCTTGATGTAGCCGCGAGACCAATTCAGTTCATCGACGACCTGAGAAGCAACACCGGCAGCGGTGTGGCCATCGCCATAGGCGCCCATGAAGAGATCAACACTGCTGACCTTGTTGTCGGCACCCAGCGTGATCTTGTAGAAGCCGTCAGACTGAGCAGACTCCTTGAAGAGGTTGGGCTGAGTGGAGAAGATGGTGGTAGCCTGAGTCTCGCCAATCTTGTAGACCTCATAGGAATCTTCTTGGAAGAGGTGATGCCCAGATCCTTGGCGATGTCGCACTCGTCGACCTTGGTGGTGTAGGAGGCGTCAGCCTTAGCAACAACGAGGGTGCTCTTGTCGCCAACGTTGTAGGTCCACTTGGTGGCGGGACGGCCGAAAGAATCAGCGTCAGCCTTGCCGACGAGCTTGAAGTTCTTGTAGCCGAGAGTGCTCTCGTCGAGCTTCAGCACCTTATCAGTCACATAACCGAAAGCGGGCGTGTAGTTGACGGTGGAAGCCTCAGCGATGGCACGGAACAGCAGCTCGGCAACCAGCTCACGGGACGCAGCAGCGTTGAGGTCAACGCCCTTGATGTTCTTGAGCACGCCGAGCTGCTGCGCGGTCTGCGCAACATGGAGCGCCCAGTCAGCGCCGGAGAACTCGTTGTTCTTGTCGTAGCCAACCGCGCGGAGGATCATGGCGAGGACTTCATAGCCGGTGACCTTGCCGGAGGGCTTGAAGGTTCCATCGGGATAGCCCTTGACCAGCTCGGCATTGGCGCAGTAGCCGATGTAGCCCTGAGCCCAACCGGCACCAGCCATGTCGCTGAACTTGTTATAAGTGGCATAGAGGCCGGACTTATCGTTCTTGGCGACGTCGGCAGTGTAGATACGATAGACGATCGTAGCTACCTCAGCGCGGGTGATGTTGCCCTCGGGCTTGAAGGAACCATCCTCATAACCCTTGAACACACCCATGCCATTCAGAACGGCAACAGACTCAGCGTAATCATCGCTGATGCTCTTGTCATCCTTGAAGGCGTTGGCGCTGACGGCCAGAGACAGAGTCATGACCAGAGCCAGCACCATTGCGAGTAACTTTTTCATAGATGTTACTCTCCTTTCATAAATTTCCATC
>ERZ791805.926-NODE-926-length-11288-cov-2.589513_pt1 | contig 11288 bp, 9 predicted proteins | sample MGYA00510306_ERZ791805 | MGnify/ENA primary metagenome ERZ791805 (study PRJEB30046, sample SAMN00791990) | human gut metagenome | study: EMG produced TPA metagenomics assembly of the A metagenome-wide association study of gut microbiota in type 2... | reverse complement strand
GTTCGTCGCCGAGTTTCCCGACTACGTGGTCTGCGTCACCCACCTCTCGCTTACGCCCGAGGACCAGCGCGCGTCGCTGCCGATCATCCGCACGGTCACCGACACCTGCCGCAAACCGGTGCTGCTGGCCGGGGACTTCAACATGAAGGTCGCCAAAACCGTCCTCGACGGGCTGGGCGGCACATTCCGGCCCCTTTCGGACACCACGCAGATGACCTTCCCGTCCGACAAGCCCTCCATCCGCATCGACTACATCCTCGGCCGCGGACTGCCCGAATCGGCCGTCGTCACCGAGCGGCAGGTGGACACCTCGACCGTCGCCTCGGACCACTGTCCGCTGTGGGTGTCGCTCGCGTGGAAAAAGTAGCCGCCCCCTGCGTTACGCAAATCGCAGGCGCAATCCAGACTTTTCCGCGGCCTTAAGGAGGTAACGCCCCTTTTATCAGCCGGAAGGTTTTACAGACCCGCACGCAACCCAGGTTTGCAGCCATCCGGCTTTTTCGTACCTTTGGGGTCGTAACGACCCTTTTAGCAGCCGGAAGGTTTCACAGCCCCGCACGCAACCCAGGTTTGCAGCCATCCGGCTTTTTCGTACCTTTGTATAAAACCAGATACCGATGCAGATCACCAAAGCCGAATTCAAATGCTCGTCCGAGCGCATTTCGCAGGTCCCGAAGGACGACCTGAAAGACATCGCCTTCATCGGGCGCAGCAACGTCGGAAAGTCGTCGCTCATCAACATGCTCACCGCCCGCACAGGGCTGGCCAAGGTGTCGGGGACGCCCGGAAAGACACGTCTCATCAACCACTTCCGCATCAACGACGCCTGGTATCTGGTCGACCTGCCCGGCTACGGCTACGCCCGCACGTCGAAAACACAGCGCAGCGAGTTTTCGAAACTGATCACCGACTACGTCATCAAGTGCGAAAAGATGCACTTCCTGTTCGTGCTGGCGGACATCCGCCTCGAACCCCAGAAGATCGACCTGCGGTTCATCGAGATGCTGGGCGAAAACGGCATCCCCTTCGGCATCATCTTCACCAAGGCAGACAAGCTCTCGAAAACCCAGCGCGAAAAGAGCGTGGAACGGTTCCGGACCGCACTCGCCCAGCAGTGGGAGGAACTGCCGCCGATGTTCGTCTCCTCGTCGGAAAAGGCCGTGGGGCGCGAAGAGATCCTCGACTTCATCGGCGAATGTCTGCGACAGAACTGACCCCTGCCGTCACGCAACGGGAAGAAACGTCCCGGGGCTACGGAATGAAAACCGGGCCGCAGCGGAAAAGTTTAACCGAATGTTGAAAAAACACGCCCGGGCGGGCGTGTTTTTTCATCGTATTGTTCTATATTTGCAACGTCAAAAAATCCTCGAAATCTATGGCTATCCACAAAATCAAAATTTTCACCGGTCGCGATTCGGAGTATCTGGCCAAAAAGATCGCCGCGAGCTTCGGCACGACGCTCGGACAGTCGGAAGTCCTGCGCTTCAGCGACGGCGAATTCCAGCCCTGCTACAACGAGTCGATCCGCGGCTGTACGGTCTTTATCATCCAATCGACCTTCCCGCCCTCGGACAACCTGATGGAACTGCTGATGATGATCGACGCCGCGCGCCGCGCCTCGGCCCATCAGGTCGTGGCCGTGATGCCCTACTTCGGCTGGGCGCGTCAGGACCGCAAGGACCGTCCCCGCGTGCCGATCGGCGCCAAGCTGGTAGCCAACATGCTGATGGCCGCAGGTGTCGACCGTGTGATGACGATGGACCTGCACGCCGACCAGATCCAGGGATTTTTCGACGTTCCGGTCGACGCCCTCTACGCCAGCGGCATCTTCGTGCCCTACATCAAGAGCCTCAACATCGAGGACCTCTCGATCGCAGCGCCCGACATGGGCGGCGCCAAGCGGGCAAACACCTATTCGAAACTGCTCGGCACGCCGATCATCATTTCGCACAAGGAGCGCGCCAAGGCCAATGTCGTGGGCAAGATGACGGCCATCGGCGACGTCGAAGGCCGCAACGTGCTGATCGTCGACGACATGATCGACACGGCCGGTACGATCTGCATGGCCGCCGACATGCTCATGTCGCGCGGCGCAAAGAGCGTCCGCGCGGCCATCACCCACCCGGTGCTCTCCGGCCCGGCCTACGAGCGCATCAACGAAAGCGCGCTGGAGGAGGTGATCGTGACGGACACCATTCCGCTCAACCCCAACAAGGACCTGCACAAATTCACCGTCCTGTCGGTCGCCGACCTCTTCGCCGACGTCATCGAGCGCGTGCACAACTACAAGGAAATCTCGTCGATCTTCTCCAAATAGGAGAACCGGCTTCCACCCAGAAAATTCCCCGGAACCTTTATGGAAAGGTTCCGGGGAATTTTCCGTTCACGGAAGAAGGACTACTCCGCCTTCTCTCCGCCCTTGGTGCGGCTGCGGACATACTCCGTGGGCAGGCATCCGACGCCCCGCCCGCCGAAAAACGGGTCCCGCGGAAAGGGTGCAAAAAGGCGGGAACCTTTCGTAAGTTCCCGCCCCTGTCATCCGACTTCCGGCTACTTGAAAGGCGAATCCGGCTCGCGGGACATCACCAGATAGAACATCCGGTCGAGGAACGCCGGGGCGAACTTCTTGACGAAGTGCGTGGCGCGCCCCTCGCTCTCCATCAGGCAGAGGCGTTTGCGCCGGAGGATGCCCTTCGCCACGATGCGGGCCACCTCCTCGGGAGTCATCATCTTCGACTCGTTGCGCGGCGTGGCGCCCTGCTGCTTCCCGTCGGCCGTGAGAGCCGAGAAGCGGACGTTCGAAGCGGTGAAACCCGGACAGGCGATCATCACGTGCAATCCCTTTTTGAGGTTCTCAATACGCAGCGTTTCGAGGAATCCCGTCATGGCGTATTTCGAAGCCGAATAGCCCGTGCGGCCCGGCAGTCCGTGCAGCCCGGCGACGGAGGAAATGCCCACGACGGAGCCTTTCGACGCCTGAAGATACGGCAATGCGAACTTGCAGCAGTTGACCGTACCCCAGAAGTTGACGTCCATCAGCCGGTGCAGCACCCCGAGGTCCACGTCGTCGAAAATGGCGCGCATCGAAATACCCGCATTGCAGATCAGCACGTCTATGCCGCCGAACTCCCGCACGGCGGTTTCGATCAGCTCCCGGCACTCCTCGGGCTTCGTCACGTCCACCCCGCAGTAGGCCGCCTGCCCGCCCCGGGCGCGGATGTCGCCCGCAAGAAGCTGCAATTTCTGCACGTTGCGCGCTCCGAGCACCACTTTTGCGCCCTGCGCGGCGTATACCTTCGCCATCGCCTCGCCGATACCCGACGATGCGCCCGTAATGACGATTACCTTATTTGCCAATGTCTTCATATCTTTTTTATTCATGTTTTGCATCTCCGCCCGCCGTTTTCGCGGCGTTCCGCCGCATCTACAAGTCCGGCCCCGCCCCCGCCTTGACGGAAGCTTACCGCATGCGGCCGGAATGCGAGCCTAAATTTCCACCTCCAACCCGTCGTAAGCCAGGTGCACGCCCGGCGGGAGCGTCGCCTCCGTCTCGGCATGCAGGCCTATTTCGTGGGACATATGCGTGATATAGGCCTCGCGCGGCCCGACGCGGCGGATCAGCGCCAGCGCCTCCGCGAGGTTGAAATGCGACGGATGCGGAGCGAAACGCAGCGCATTGACCGCCAGCACCTCCGTACCGCGCAGTTTTTCGGCCTCGGCGTCCTCGATGGTCTTGAAGTCCGTCAGGTAGGCCAGCGTCCCGATGCGGAAGCCCGTGACCTCGAAGCGTTCGGAATGGTGGCCCGACACGGACACGATCTCCACATCGCCGACACGAAACGGCCTTGCGGTGTCGATTTCGTGCAGTTCGATCTCCGGCACGCCGCGGTATTTGTCCTGCGCGAAGGCATAGTCGAAATCCTTGCGCACGCACTCCAGCGCCCGCGGGGCGGCCCAGATATGGACCTTGTGGACGGTCGGCGGGTAATCGACGAAATTGAAAGCCCGCACGTCGTCCAGACCGCCGATATGGTCCTTGTGCTCGTGAGTCAGCAGAATGGTGTCGAGATGCCGCACGCCCGTGCGGAGCATCTGGTAGCGGAAATCGGGTCCGGCGTCGATGACGATGCGCACACCCCGCGTCTCGACCATCGCCGAGGTGCGCAGACGGTTGTCGCGCCGGTCCGCCGACGTGCATACCTTGCAGCGGCAGCCGATGACGGGTACGCCCTGCGAAGTACCGGTTCCCAGAAAGGTGAGTTTCATGGATGCAAATGTAGAAAAAATAGCGCAATTCCCGGCACTTTGTGATGCATTGCTTCATTTTTCGCACCGCATTGCCGCATACGTTTCAAATACGGCTTCCGGTCTCCGAATATCGCGGAACCGACGAAACCGGGATTCCGGTCCGTGCGGGGCAGATGCCGGGCGTCGTGAAAAACGGGGCGAACGGATCGTACCCGAGTACGATCCGTCCGCCCCGCCGGAGGGGTGTGCGGCAGGTGCGCCGCAAGCAGCGGAATCAGAATCCGCTTTCGATATTCCAGACAAAAGCCCGGGACCCCTGCATCCTGGTCGCAGCGTCCATTTCGCGGAAGGCGTCCATCAGCGGAGCCACCTTCTCGTCGTCGACGATGGCCAGGATCGAGGCGTTCATCGAAGGCCACGCGTGCGTGCCGTAGTGGGGTTCGCCGTCGACCGAGCCGCGGCCCTCGGTCAAGGCCCATTTGGTGAAGCCGCGGATACCCTGCTCGTCGAAGATGGCGTTCACCCGGTCGGTCAGCGCCTGGTTGTATGACAAAAATACTGCTTTCATAGTACCGATCAATTTTAATTCAGCTTTTCACTTTCAATGCTTGCTTGCCTGGTGTTCGGCCGAGAGGCGCGCCAGTTTCTCACGCTCCTTGCGCTGCGAACGGTTCACGAGGATCGAGTAGAGCACCGGAACGATGAACAGCGTGAGGATGGTCGAGAACGTCAGACCGCCGATCACGGCAATGCCCATCGGCTGCCACGTCTCCGAACCCGCTCCCGTGCCGATCGCCAGCGGCAGCATGCCCAGAATGGTCGTGAACGAGGTCATCAGCACCGGACGCAGACGGCTCTTGCCGCCGGCGATCACCGCGTCGAAGACGCCCGAGCCACGCTCGATCAGGAGGTTCATGTAGTCGACCATCACGATACCGTTCTTCGTCACGATGCCCACCAGCATGATGGCGCCGATCAGGGCGATCAGCGACAGCGGCGTGGAGGTCATCCACAGCGCGAGGAACACGCCCGTGAAGGCGAACGGAATGGTGAACATGATGATGAACGGGAACTTGAGCGACTCGAACTGCGTGGCCATCACGATATACACCAGAATGACGATCAGGATGAGCAGCGTTCCCAGGTCGCCGAAGGCGTCGCCCTGATCCTCGACCGTACCGCCCACTTCGAGGTCCACGCCGTCGGGCGCGGGATAGTCGGCGAGGAGCTTTTCGACCTCGGCCACCACGTCGCCCAGCGCGACGCCGGCCCCGAGGGTCGACTGGACCGAAATGACGCGCTGGCGGTTCTCGCGCTCGATCATCGGCGCGGCGTACTCCTCCTCGACGGTTCCCACCTCCTTGAGCTTCACGGGGCGGCCCTGCGCGTTGTAGAGCGTGATGTTCTCGACATCCTCGATGCGGTTGCGGAACGGCTCGGCATAACGCACGATGATGTCGTACTCGTCGCCGTCCTCGCGGTATTTCGAGGCCACGAGGCCGTCGATGCGGTTGCGCACGGCCTGCGACGCCGTGGCGCTGCTGATGCCGTAGTACGACAGCCGGTCGCGGTCGAAGACCACGTTGTACTCGGGACGCAGGTCGTCGCGCGAAAGTTTCACGTCGCGAACGCCCTCCAGACGGCGCATCTTCTCCTTCAGGTCGTTGGCAACGGCGTTCGTCACGTCCATGTCATAACCGAAGACCTTGACGTTGACCGTCGCCGAACCGCTCATGCTGCCCGACTGTCCGCCGGGAGTGACCGTGTACTGGCGGATCTCGGGAATCCGGTCGAGATCACCGCGCAGCAGGTCGGAGATGACGTAGATCGACCGATCGCGCTCCTCCACGCCGGTCAGGCGCACGTTGTAGTTGATGATGTGCGAACCGGTGGTCTGCATCGCCGCGAAGGCGTTGTCCGACGAGTTGGCGCCGGCCGACGCCGAGACGAGCACGATCTCGGGGTATTTCGCATAGATGATGCTGTCGATCTGCCGGGCGATGCGCGCCGTGTAGTCGACGCCGACGTTCTGCTCCAGCTCGACCATGGCCGAAATGCGGCCGTTGTCCGAGGGCGGGAAGAACTCGGTGGGAACCCGCGTCAGCAGCCCCAGCGACACGACGAAGACCGACATCATCGAGAAGAAGGTGATCCGGCGGTGGCGTACGACCCAGTCGAGCGAACGGGCGTAGGCGCCGTCGAGCCATTCGAGCGCCCGGTCGATCGGCTTGTAGATCACGCCGAAGCCCTTGTAGTCGTGCTGGCCGCCTTCGAGTTTCAAGAGGTAAGCCGACATCATCGGGGTCAGCGAAATGGCCGCCGTAGTCGAAACGCAGACCACGATCGTCACGATCCAGCCCAGCTCGCGGAACAGGATGCCCGCCATGCCCGGGACCATCGTCAGCGGCAGGAACACCGCGACGACCACCAATGTCGTGGCGATGACCGACAGCCACACCTCGTTGGTGGCGTAGATGGCGGCCTCCTTCGGGTTCGAGCCGCGCTCGATATGCGTCGTAATGTTCTCCAGAACCACGATGGCGTCGTCGACCACCATACCGATGGCGATGGAGAGCGACGAGAGCGAGATGATGTTCAGCGTGGAGCCGGTGGCGAAGAGGTAGATGAACGAACAGATCAGCGACACGGGGATCGTCATACAGATGATCAGCGTCGCGCGCCAGCGTCCGAGGAAGGCCATCACCACCAGCACGACGAAGATGAAGGCGTAGAGAATGGTCTCCGAGAGCGACCCGATGGCGTCGGTGATCTCCTGCGAGCCTTCGAAAATCAGCTCCATCTTGACATCCTTCGGGAGGGTTTTCTGAATCTCCGGCAGGCGCGACTGGATTTCGTGGACGATATTCACGGTGTTGGCGCCCGACTGTTTCTGGAACATCACGCGCACGCCCCGCTGGCCGTTGACGCGCTCGTCCATCGTGGCTTTTTCGAGCGTATCGCGGATCTGGGCCACGTCCGAAAGTCTCACCGTGCGGCCCCCGGCGTTCGACACCACGACCTTGCGCATCTCGTCCGAGAGTTTGAACTCGCCGTCGGCCTTGATGTTGAAGGTGTTGTTGCCCACGTCGATCGTGCCGCTGGGGATGTTGACGTTCTCGGCGGCGATGATCTGCCCCAGCTGCTCGACCGTGAGGTTGTAGGCCTCCAGTTTGGCGGGGTCGACGTTGACCTGCACCTCGCGTTCGGGTGCGCCGATGATCGACACGGCGCCCACGCCGTCGACGCGGTTGAGCACGTTGACCAACTTGTCGTCGAGAATCTTGTTCAGCGCCGGATAGCTCTCCTCGGCCGTGACGGCAAGCATCATCACGGGGATCATCGAGGTCGAGAACTTGAAGATCGTCGGATAGTCGATGTCGTCGGGCAGCTGCGACTGCACGCGCGACACCACGTCGCGGATTTCGTTGGCCCCTTCGTTCAGGTCGGAGCCGTATTCGAACTCGACGGTGATCATCGAGACGTTGTCCTGCGACTTGGAGGTCAGTTTCTTGAGGTTGCTCACCGTGTTGAGGTTGTCCTCCAGCACACGGGTGATGTTGGTCTCGATGTCGGCGGCGTTGGCGCCCGGATACATCGTGATCACCGAGATCTGGGGTATCTCGATCTCGGGATACTGGTCTACGGCCAGGTTCATCAGCGAGAAGAGTCCGAAGACCATCACGCCGACGAACAGCAGGATCGTTGAGATCGGTTTGCGGACCGCGCTTTCGTAAATTTTCATTGGAAAGGGGCTGTTTTAGTCTTTTTTAATATCCACTTTGGCCCCGTCGAAAAGTTTCGACAACGCCGTGACGGCCACCGGCTCGCCCGCTTCGATCCCCGAGAGGATGTCCACGCGGTCGCCGACCTGGCGTCCCACCTTGACCGAGCGGCGCTCGGCAACCGAGTCGCCGACGATGACGTAGAGGTAACGCTCGGCCGAGCCGACCTGCTTCTGCACGGCCACGTCGGGAACCATCACGCCCTCCTTGCTGCCCATGTCGAAGGTCGTTCGGGCGTACATGCCCGGGCGCAGCGTGCGTTTGGCGTTGGGGACCTTGACCTCGACCTTGAAGGTGCGGGTCGTGGGGTCGAGCGCCGGATAGATCAGCGACACCGTGCCCGTGAACTCCTCGTCGGGGAAGATGTCAACGGCCAGCTTCACCGGCATGCCCACCTTCACGTTGGGGAAGTACTGCTCCGAAATGTTGGCGATGACCTTCAGCGGGTCGATCTGCATGATGTGCAGGATCGGCTGCTGGGCGAACAGGTCGCCGGACTCGTAGTTGCGGGCCGTGACGACGCCCGAAATGGGCGAACGCACCTCGATGTTCTTCTTGAGGTTGGCGACCACCTCGCGCTGCACGTCCAGCTGGGCCTTGGCCTGCTCGATCTGCTGGGTCGAAATGCCTCCGGCCTCGTAGACCGGCAGCAGGCGGTTGTAGTCGTCCTCGACGGTCTTCAGCTGCACCAGCTGCTGGGTGTACTGCGTGGGATCGAGCGTCACGACGAGCTGCCCCTCGCGCACCGGATCGCCCACCTCGACGTAAATCCTGTCGATGTGCACGCCCGAAGCCGCCGGAGTGATGTCGTTCTCCTTGTAAGGCTCGATCTCGGAGGTGAAGACCTCCGTAAGCTGCACCGAAGCCTCTTCGGCAACGGCGCTTTTGGTCAGCACGCCTTTGTCTTCCGCAACGGCGGTCACGCCTTTCTTACCCGTGCAGCCGGCGAAAGAGACGGCGGCGATGCACAAAATCACGATTTTTTTCATACGTTCTTTATCCTGTTTTTTATTTATTTCCGTGTTCGCGGCCGACGATGCGGTCGTACTCGGCCTTGGCCGAAAGGTAATCGTAGATCGCCTGCGAGAAGTTCAGCTGCGCCTGCGTCTGCGAGAGCTGCGCGCTGTTGAGTTCGAGGATCGTCCCCGCGCCCGCCCGGTAACGGGTGTCGGAGATCTTGTAGGCCTTGCGGGCCTGCTCGACGGTCAGCTCCTGGGCGTACATCGTCTCGCGGGCGGTCAGCAGGTCGTTCAGCGCCGAGCGCACCTGCACGTCGATCTGCTGCCGGGCGTAGCTGCGCTGGAGCGACAGCTGCGAAATCTGGTTTTTCAGCTCGCGCGACCTGTTCATCTTCGTCAGGCCCGAAAAGATGGGGACCGACAGTTGCAGGCCGACCGAAATCGGATGGGTCCAGAAATACCGGGAATCGTCCGTCGCGGCGGCGCCGCCGAAATTGAAAGGCTCCATGTCGTTACCCGTATAGGAGGCCGACCCGAAGGCTGCGAGCGTCGGCATGCGTCCCGCATTGGCCGCCTTGAGCGAACGCCGGAGAACCTCCTCCTGCAATTCGAGCGAGCGCAGGTCGGAGTTGTCCGTCACGTCGGTGGTCAGCCCGTCCGTCCCGGCCAGCACGTCGTCGCGCAGGGCGTCCAGCTCGCCCACCACCTCGATCTCCACGTCCTCGGGAATCGAGAGGTACATCTTGAGCATCAGCTTGGCCAGCTTGATCGAATTCTCGGTCTGGAGGATCGTGGGCTTGAGGTTGCTCAACTGCACCTGCGCGGTCAGCAGGTCGTATTCCGAGGCCAGCCCGTGCTTGTACTGCACCTGCGTATCGTCGACCGTGCGCTGCACCGTGGCCTCCGACTCGCGGAGCACCGCGAGCGACTGCTCGGCGAGCAGGATGTTGTAAAAGGCCTTCTTCACCTCGGCCGTCAGGTCGATGCGCGAGGCGCGTGCGGCCTCCACGGCCGTGGCCATCTGCGCGTCGTTCATCTTCAGCGTGCGGTAGACCGACGGCGCGAAGAGCGGCAGTGACAGGTCGCCCTGCACGGCGAAGGTGTTATCGGCTCCGAACGAAATGCCGCCGCGCATCTCGGACTTCACGATCGAACGGGTGTAGCTGCCCGACGCCGAAATCTGCGGCAGCAGGTTGCCCCACGTCTGGCGCTTCACGTAGTCGTAACGCTGCACCTCCATCTCCGCGACCTTGACGGTCGGGTTTTCGCTCAAGGCGAGATCCAGCGCCTGGGGAAGCGTCAGCCGCATCTGCGCCGAAGCGCCGGCGACGCCCGCCGCCCAAAAGGTGATGATCAAAAAAAGTCGTTTCATCATTATTCGGTAAAATTATGTTGTCATTATCATTTATGCGGACGAACGGAACGGACGGATATTTCAGTCCCCGCCCCTTCGCGCCGGCTATTGCATCCGGTGAACGGTTTTGGCAGGCTCGTAGCGTTTCAGGTAGTCGTCGACGAGCAGCAGCCCCTTGGTCGTGGAGATGCCGCGGAAAAAATTGCTGATGATCTGCACGAACGCCTCGCGCTCGGTCATGCCCGCGGGCAGAATGAGGTCCTTGCGCACGGTGATGGCCGAAGCCGTGTAGTAAAGCACCGAAATGGCCAGATCGAGATTGATCGTGTCGACGAACAGCCCGTCGGCAATCCCCTTTTCCAGCATCTCCTGCAGGTCGCGGCGGCTCTTGGCGGTGCCTTCGCGCGTCATCTTGTCGTGCACCGCCGGGTAAAACTTGCGCAGGTTGTTCAGCAGCCGCTGGATGACTTCGGCGTTGTCCATCACGCCGCCCAGCACCATGAACATCGCTTCGAGCACGTTGCGCGCATGGGCGCACACCGCGGCGCGCTCGATGCGTTTCTTTTCGAAATAGCGGTCCATCGCCAGGTAGAGCAGCCCCTCCTTGTCGCCGAACAATTCGTAGAGCGTCCGTTTCGAGACCCCCAGCTGCTGCGCGATGTCGTCCATGCGCACCGACTTGATGCCCTGCGAGACGAACATGTGCATCGCCTGTTCTATGATTCGTTCCTTCTGATCCATGATCCAATCCGATTGATACGGATACAAATATACGCGCCAAAACTTATAAAACAAAAAAAGTTTTCTGTTTTTCCCGGTTTTCTGACGAAAACAACAAAAAAGGAGCCTATCAGGACTCCTTCATGCAAAATCGGACGCGGGAAATCGCCCTTCGGCGGGCAGACCGCACGGCGCTTCGGGGATCATGCGGCGGCCGTCCGCATA
>ERZ791805.924-NODE-924-length-11305-cov-17.435111_pt1 | contig 11305 bp, 6 predicted proteins | sample MGYA00510306_ERZ791805 | MGnify/ENA primary metagenome ERZ791805 (study PRJEB30046, sample SAMN00791990) | human gut metagenome | study: EMG produced TPA metagenomics assembly of the A metagenome-wide association study of gut microbiota in type 2... | reverse complement strand
ACCGACTGGGGTATGGTGTGGAATGGCAATGTCTTAACAGCAAAGATTTCGGCGTTCCCCAATCAAGAAACCGCGTGTACATTGTCGGATATCTTGATGAGCGATGTAGAGGAAAAGTATTTCCTTTCACCGAAACAGCAGGAACAGCTCTTGTTCAAAGGCACGGAGGACCGCAAGGAAAGCGCGTCTACTCCCCCGAAGGACTAAGCTGCACATTGGCAGCCAATCCGGGCGGGTTCGGCGGCAAGACCGGACTGTACGAGGTGGGGGTGCCGATCAAGTGCGCCACAAAAACCGGCTACCAGATGGCACAGGTCGGTGACAGCATCGACCTGAGCTACGCCACAGTCAACAGTCGGCGCGGACGGGTGGGCAAGCGAATTGCCCACACCCTCACCACCGGCTGTCGACAGGGAACGCTGAATTTTATCGACCTGAACCCTGACCCTAGAGTTACAGAAGTGGCGCGGTGCGTAAACGCCAGAGTCGGCAACGGCATCCGAACGCATCGCGGCGAATCCTCCGGTGTTCTATGCGAAGGCCGCATCCGCCGCCTGACACCGCGCGAATGTCTGCGGCTGCAAGGCTGGGCAGATGACCGCATCGACACGGTGCTTGCCATCCAAAGCGATAACCAAGCCTACAAGCAGGCAGGCAACGGTGTAACAGTCAACGTGGTAGAGGCCATCGGGCGGCGCATTGCCAAGATGGACGCAGAACTGCGGGGTGAGGCGCTTGCCCCTTGATTTCCGTGACCAGTATTTTGGCTGTGAAATCGAACTGACCGGGATAAACCGCGCCACGGCAGCCCAAACGCTGGCCGACTTATTTGGCACCCGCGCCGAGCATTCCGGTGGTGGCTACGATGCCTACAGGGTCAAAGATTTGGACGGTAAAGAATGGAAAATCGTCCGGGACGGCAGCATCCATCCCGAATGCCGCAGGCGGTCTGTTCTTATCGGGGAAACCTACAAGGTTGAACTGAACTCTCCGAAACTCGAATACGGCGAGATGGAAAAGCTGCAGGAGGTTGTCCGTTCCTTACGCCGCGCAGGGGGCATCGTAAACGACAGCTGCGGAATGCACGTCCATGTGGATGCAAGCAAGCACACGCCGCAGAGCCTCAAAAATGTGCTGTCCATCATGTATTCCAAAGAGGATATTTTGTTTGCAGCACTCAAAGTCAACCCTGCTCGCATCGACAGCTACTGTCAGGCGGTGGATGAGCCGATTCTGGAAGAAATCCGCAAGCTGCCCAGCGGCGCGAGTATGGATCAACTGAAAGATCGCTGGTATCAAGGGCGGGATGGGAGTGATTATCACTACCATTCGTCACGGTACAGGGCTTGCAATATGCATTCTGTATTCTATCACGGTACAATCGAATGGCGCCTGTTCAATTCCACGCTGCACGCGGGTGAAGCCAAAGCCAACATTATTCTGGCTATGGCGATCTCGGCGCAGGGCATCAACCAAAAGTACACGCAGTTCCGGAAAACGCCCATCGGGGATAATCCGGCGTTCACCTTCCGCACCTTTCTGCTGCGGCTGGGGCTGATCGGTCCTGAGTACAAAAATGTGCGGATGCACCTGCTGAAGAACCTGCCCGGTGACAAGGCGTGGCGGCACGATAAGTCGCTATATCCCAGCAACCAACCAAGGTCCCGCACAGGCGAGACCAGATAGGAGAAGAAATGTCTCGAAAAGAATACTTTGCCTATGGCTCTAATCTAAACTTTGAGCAGATGGCTTACCGCTGCCCCGAAGCGACAGTGGTAGGCACTGCCAAGCTGGACGGCTATGAGCTGGCGTTCCGGCGCGGCTACTTGACGATTTTGCCCAAAGAGGGCGCAAGCGTCGAAGGGCTGATCTGGTCTGTCACTGACCACGACGAATCACAGCTTGACTGTTATGAAGGCTACCCGACATTCTATGACAAGGAAACCATGACGGTTACGGATGCAGACGACGCACCGCACGAAATTATGGTTTACACCATGAACGCACCGTACCGCGACCAGCTGCTCCCGGTCAGCAGCCGCTACAATGCGGTTGTTTTGCAGGGGTGTCTGGATGCCGGTATTTCTCCGCAGCAGTTCTATGATGCTGACGAGAAATACCGCAAAGCCTACAAGGCCAGAGCCGCGCCCTGTCCAAAGAAACACGCTCCCGAACGCTAACCAAGCCCGCTGCAACCCGCAGCGGGCTTTTTCTTTTGCAACAAAAGGAGAAACTCATATGAAAAATAAACACAGAATAAAGCAGGGCTTGTCGCTGCTGCTGGCGGGAGGGATTGCGCTCACAAATCTGGGCGCAGCGCTGCCCGCCTTTGCAGAGGATGCCCCTGCCACGCCGGAGACAGCTTCAGCGGCCACACCGGAAACCGCTGAAGCCAATGTCCCGACACCGAATCTTTCGCAGATCACTGAAAATCTGTACGACGATCTGCCGGACGCGCCTACCGGCAGCTACCTTGGCAGCATGGGTCTGCCCGTGGCAACCGGCGAGACAAAAATCGGTATCTCCGCGTGGGTTTCTGACCTGTATGACGGCGTAGATGCCCATATGGATCCTGATGCGCTGAACGCAGATGAGAACACGGTCACAATCGGCAAAACCCCCGGTACGGACTATGTCATTGTTCCGCTGCTGGCGCAGGTCGAATACCCGGCAGATGGTGCAGTATCCGAAATTATACTGCCGGACGGTGTGGAGCTTTTAAGCTACCAATCCACCGATTATGAGCCTGTCCCGGCAGACAAGCGGGAGCAGGCTGAAATCCTGCGCCAGACATACTCGGAGCAGTCGGCAGCAGCAACCGGCCTGTATGTGAAAGCCTCTGCCGATTTTACGGCGCAGCTGGTCTATACGGATTCGGACGGCAGTTCGCAGTCAAAATCTATCCAAGTGCAGATCAGCGAGGATGCCGCACCCACACAGATGTATGCCGGCACCGGCGATGACGGCATTGCCGCCTATGCTGCAGGACCGACTCCGCCGTATGCCACCGGCAAAATCACCAGTATTGCCAAAGAGGGCGGCACATGGCTGATTTGGTTCAACGGTCAGGAAGCCTACTGCTGCAGCCACGGCCTGAACGGGCAGCCCAAGGGCTGCCCCACCTACAGCTTCTCTCATGTGTCCCGCCTTGAACCCGGCCAGTATACCCCCGGCAACCACTATGCAAACCAGGTCAACATCTGGGGCGGTCTTGGTCAGCTGAGTCTGGATATGCTGGATGACCGTCCTGTTGTGGCAAGCCTTGAAGATGATCCTGAAGGCGGCGAAGAACAGCCAAACATCCTTGGCAGTCTTTACGATGAAACCCAGCAGTGGATCATGGAAAACTATCCCGACAGCTACGCAGCGCAGACCTATATTGCTGCTGCAGAAGAACTGGTAAACGGTACAGATGCGCAGTCCGGGGAAAACGGCTACTACACCTACATCTATAACCCGCCTGCAGGGTATGCGTGGCAGGTTGTGGCGCTGGTCGGTGAAGAAATTGCGGGCGGCACTGAGATCCCGGATGTGCCGAGTGTTCCGGAACCGAAGTACTATTCCGCTGCGTGGACAGCTCCTGCGCAAAGCGCCAGCGGAAGCTTTGATCTGACATTCACAGTCAACACCGACAAGTACCAGCTGAACACGCTGGAAAAGGTGGACGGGGCGGTCATTACCGTCACGCCCAGCCGGACCGGCGGCAGCGTGGACGGCGGCAGTTGGCAGATGACCCCTGCCGGGGCACAAACCATTACCACAAGCGGTCACACACAGGATGATAGTTTTCACCTCAACGGCGGCGATGGTTCTGCCACATGGACGGTTCACTATGAGGTGTCCAAGACCAGCACCAGCACGCTTACCGGACAGGAAGGACCGTTCACCAGCCAAGCAGAAGCGGATGCCGCTGCCGAAGCTGCCAAGAATGCGGCCATCGGGCAGCTGCAGAACGAGGCGCAGGGTATGGTGGATGCCGCTATTGCCTCGGCGCGGGCACAGCTTGCGAATGTCACCTTTGCATACGATGAAATCACCATCCCGCATGGCTTCGATTCTACACTCGGTGCGCTGGGCAGCCACCAGACCATTACCGTTCCTGCCAACAGTTCGAACGATTACCCGATGAAAAACGATGAGTGGTCGGTAAAAGTCAGCATTGACAAAATCGACAGTGAAACCAAGCAGCGCATCAAGGGCGATGCCGAGTTTAAGATTTTTGAATGGGATACCGTCAAGCAGTGCTATATCCCCAATGGTGGGTACAACCAATACAAGGTTGAACGCCAGAGCAACGGCACTTACAAAGTCATCAACCATAGCAATTATGCCAATGGTTCTGACAATATCTATTACACCCAGCGCAACGAGGGCAAGTTTGTCATCGTGGAGAGCCGCGCACCCAGTGGGTACTATGGTGACTGGTCGGATGTAAACGCTCCCGGCACAGCTGGTTCCGTGCTGGGCAAGCGGGCGTATGCCTTTGAAATTGCCAAATCATTGGACGCCCAGACGATTTGGCTGGGAAACGCCGATTATAACGCCGACATTACCACGGCCAACAGCGGCGGTACCCTCATCGACACCGGCGAGGGGATTGTCACCATTACCTTTGGCAGTCGCAAGGCAGATAAGACTTACGCCACAGACCCCACCGGAATCGCCAACAACGAAAATTCCTACACCATGCACGCCAATGCCGATAAGATGCAGAACGACCGCGTTCTCGGCAATATTCTGCTGACAAAAGTGGACTTGGACGCCGCGCGGTATCTGGCTGCGGGCAGCAACGGAGATACAACGCTGGAGGGGGCGGTGTACGATCTGTACGCCGCTGGCACCATTGAGCACCCGGACGGTGTTTCGGGTGTGGTGGATTACTCCAAAATCACCGATGCCAACGGCGCACCTATTTGGCACACCACGGTTCTCACCAACGGCGGCTGGGATACCGATTACCTGCCCATTTTGCAGAAAGACCGATTGGTAGCGTCTGCCCAAATCAAGGACGGCAAGTTGGCTTTTGCCAACCTATATATGGGCAGATATTACCTTGTGGAACGCGCCACAGGGCTGGTGCTGCCCATAGATGGCAACGGAAAACTGTACATTACTGGAAAGTACCCACAGCTTAATAAGAAACTGGAACGCACCGGCAAATACAGCAGCCTTGCTACCAAGGGCGGTGAGTACACCGACTACATCTACAAAAACCAGTATTCTGCCGTAGCCGAGAGCCGCAAGCCGGACGGCAGCAAGGCATGGGATGGCTACTATCTGTCTTATGCCAAGGGCTACCTCTGCGATGAGGTCAACCACTACAAAACCCTGTCCTATGCGGATGAATCGACCTACCACATCCACGCCGAGCAGGAAAGTCAAGACGAAGTCCTCAAATCCGGCTTTAGTTTGCAGAAGTTGGTATCCACCACCGGTCAGCCAAGCCCTGCACTGAAATTGGAAGGCGCGGGCTTTACGGTTTACCGCATTTCCAAGTTAAGCAAGGCGGCGCAGTTCAAGCAGAACCCGGATGGCAGCTACAATGCACAAAGCATTTTGGACGCCTACCGCAAGGACAACTATGATAACGCCACACTAAAATACGATTTCACCGCCGAGGGGCAAGCCATTGCCAATATGTTCGAGGACGACACCGATACGGTCAACGCCTATAACGCGACCTTGACCGCAGACGGCGACTACGCCAACGGCAAGGGTAACGGCTGGATGCCTACGGATCAGCCCGCCGAGTATAAGCTGGGAGAATTGTTCACCAACGATGAGGGCATTTTCCGCGTGGAGGGCCTGCCGTATGGGCAATATCTGGTAGTAGAAACCACCATCCCCAAGGATGTGTTCCAGTGCGATCCGTTCATCGTGACAGTGGACGCCAACAGCCCGCAAAGCCGATTCACGATTCCTGCGGGCTGTGTCACTACAGCCACCAATAACTATATGACCTACAACGTGCTGGACGATGAATTGGAGGGCTATTTGCAGCTTATCAAGACCGACACCGAAACCGGCGAAGCGGTCAAAATTGCCAACACAGCCTTTGCCTTGTACAAATTAGATGACAAGGGTAATAAGACCCGCATTTCCATGATCGACCCCGCCAGCGGCAGCGCCACCAAGAAAACGGATGTGTTCTACACCGATGCAGACGGTCTTATGAAAACACCGGAAAAACTGCCGCTGGGCAGATACCTGATTGAGGAACTGCAAGGTCCGGAAGGCTATTTCAATGATTCCGCCTACTCGGTGGAGTTTGAAATCAAGTCTGACCGCGTCTGGCAGGTCGTGGGCAATGCTACCAACGACATGGATGAGTACATCATCACGGAGAAATACTGCAACCACGAAACGCTCGGTCAGCTTACCATCCGTAAGCTGGGCAATGTGCTGACCGACTACCAAGATGGACAGTTCATCTACACGCAGGACAACCTTGCAGGCGCGGTGTACGAAATCCACGCTGCAGCCGACATTGCCACACCCGACCGCCAAGGCACCTACTGGTACAAATCCGGCGATTTGGTGGCAACTGTTACCACCGGCACAGAGGGGCAAGTTGACGAGGTGAAGTTCAGCCCCACCCGCACGCAGGCAACCTACGATTTCTTGAAAATCACCCATGATGGCACCAAAGGCGAAGTGACTGTGACCCTGCCGCTGGGTAAGTACACCATTACTGAGGTTCAAGCACCGTATGGTTTTGTGCTGACCCAGCAGAGCTACACTGTGGAATTCGGCTGGGACAACCAGAAAAATGACATTGTGCTGGCAAAAACTATTGTCAGCCACGAGCAGGACGGTGATAAGCAGTGTTCGTATGATGTTGTGAACGCCAAGGACGCCTCGGAGGCCCACAAAACCGGGCAGATTCTGGTGTTTGAAAATGCCCGCGTTCTGCCTGTGCCGGAGCAACCCGGTGATAAGGTCGGAAAGGTTGGTATTGGCATTTACAAGCAGGACCGCGAGGCCATGACCTATCTGCAGGGAGCCGTGTATGAACTTTATACTGCGGACGCCATTTACGATAACAGCGGTAATAAGCTGCTGGACGCCGGTGCAAAGCTGGCAGAAAGCAGCCCCACCAATGAAAGCGGCTTTACATGGTTTGCTGTGGACATTCCCATCCGCGCAGAAACTTATCCAGATTCCGGCAACAGTGGCAAATACCAGATTGTTGAGGTAAAAGCCCCTGCCGGGTATTTGTTGGACAGCACACCGGTAGATGTGGAGTTCACCTATGAGGGGCAACAAATCGCGTGGCAGGTCGTGGACGGAACAAACACCAACCTGCGTACCACCGTGGATATCTCCAAGCAGGACATCACCAACGGCAAGGAACTGCCCGGTGCAAAGCTGGAAATCCGTGCCGCAGACGGCAATTTGGTCGAAGGCTGGACCTCCGGTAAAACTCCGCATACTGTACGCGGGCTGGAACTTGAAAAAGAGTACACCATGACCGAAACCCGCGCCCCGGATGGCTACGCCGAAGCCGAAAGCATCGTGTTCAAGCTGGTGCAGGATGGCAGCGAACAAAGCAATATGGTCTATGTGAAATCCGACGATGATTGGGTAAAACTCGATGATACCACTGTTGTCATGCAGGACGCGCCAGTACTTGACATCGACAAAACGGACATTGCAGGTAATCTGCTGCCGGGCGCTACGCTGACGATCCGTGATGAAAATAATGAGGTCGTCGACACTTGGACAACTGACTACAAAACGCATCGTATTCCCATCTCGGATGATTCCCTCAAACTGTCGGACGACAGCAAGGAGTACATCTACACCCTGACCGAAGATGCCGCTCCGGCTGGCTTTGAAATTGCCGAATCGGTGCAGTTTAAGGTACAGCAGGCAGACGAAAGTGTTTGTCTGTTCGTCCGCGAAAATGCCGATGCCGAATGGGTGCGCGCTGACAAACGGTTCATTCAGATGATAGACGAAGCCACACCCCGCGAGGACACGCCCACACCGACTCCGGCGCCCACACCGCAGCCGACGCCCGCTGCAACCCCGGCGCCTACTCCTGCGCCTACGCCGCATAAGGTGCAGACCCTCCCGCAGACGGGAGATGGTTTCCCACTGCTGGCTATTGTGGTCGTGTCTCTTGCGTCTGCGACAGGTATCGTGCTGCTGACCGTTAGGCAGAAAAATGCGCTGAAAGAAACTTCTGATGAGGAGGATGCCGATGAAAGTTCTGATCGTTGAACCCGGAAAGTACCCCCGCGAAGCCGACATTGAACACACCCTTGAAGCCGAGCAGACAATTGTCGGCGGCACCATCGAGGCCGTGTACCCTTGGCGGGATAGCGCCTGTATCGTCTGCAACGATAACGGCATTGCAGAAAACCTGCCGCTGAACCGTATGCTGAGCGACTATGACATTATCCACGGCACATTTTTCGTCTGCGGGCTGACCAGCAACGATTTTACTGACCTTACCCCGCAGCAGATGAAGCGCTACGAGGAACTGTACCACGATCCGCAGCTGTTTTTCCTGCTGGGCAAGACCCTGTACGTGGAACACACCACGCCGGAAGAATACGCCCGTGTTATGACCCCGCCGCCGAACACAAAAGAAAGCCACGAAAGATAAGGAGAAAGTACCTATGAACGACATTTTTGCAAACACCGAAACCATGCAGGAAAACGAGCATCCTCGTTTTTACACCGCAGAATCCGTTATGCGCGGGCATCCCGACAAGCTGTGCGACCTCATTGCCGACAGCGTGCTGGACGCCTGTCTGCAGCATGATCCCGCCAGCCGCGTGGCTTGTGAGGTCATGGCAACCCACGGTCACATCATTGTGGCGGGCGAAATCACGACCAGCGCTAAGCCGGATGTATTCAACATCGTCCGCGACACCCTGCGCGATGTCGGCTATGACCCGAAGGCGTACCAAATCGACTGCTACATCCACGACCAGAGTCCCGACATTGCGGGCGCTGTCGAGCCGGAATTGGCTGAGGGAGAGGACGAGGACACCCTCGGTGCGGGCGATCAGGGCGTTATGGTCGGCTACGCCTGCAACGAAACGCCCGAATATCTGCCCATGCCGGTGGTTGCCGCCCAGCGCCTTGTAACGCTGTTGGAAATCTCCCGCATGACCGGCGTTATCCCCGACATCGGTCCGGATGGCAAGGTGCAGGTCACGATGGAATACAACGGCGACACGCCTGTGCGCATCACCACGGTGGTCGTGTCAGTCCAGCACAAGGAGGACACCGACATCAATAAGCTGGCGGATCTGCTGGACGAATATGTGTTCCCGCTGGCCTTTGACGGTATGCCCGCCGATGATGCGGAAATCATCCTGAACCCCAGCGGCAAGTTTGTGCAGGGCGGCCCGGATGCCGACACTGGCCTGACCGGGCGCAAGCTCATGGTGGATACCTACGGCACCTTTGCGCCCCACGGCGGTGGTGCGTTCGGCGGAAAAGACCCGACCAAAGTAGACCGCAGCGGCGCGTATATGGCGCGGTACATTGCCAAAAACATTGTTGCTACACACCTTGCAACACGCTGTCAGGTGACGCTGGCGTATGCCATTGGGCAGGCCGAGCCGGTTATGGTGGATGTGAATACGTTTGGCACCTGTTACGCCTGTGAAGATGATTGTTTGGCTGCCGCCGTGCGTAAGGCGTATGACCTGACCCCGGCTGGCATTATTAAGCAGCTGAACCTGACGAACCCAATCTACAAATATACAGCCGCAGGAGGTCACTTTGGCCGCAAGGATTTCCCGTGGGAAAAGGTCGATAACATGAGCGACTTTATCTCTTACATTCAGTAATGCCCGGCGTAACACAAGAGCAGATTGCCGCCGCCAGACGGATGTCGACGATTGAATTCTTACAAAAATATCGCCCCAACTCGCTCGTGAAAAGCAGCGCCCGCGGCGAGTACCAGTTGGCCGAGCATGACAGCTTCAAGATAAACGGCGAATCAAGTGTCTGGCACTGGAAAAGCCGCGACATCGGCGGCAAGTCGGCGCTGAAATATTTGATTTATGTGGAAGGTGTACCGTTTGTAGAGGCGGTGCAGCTGTTATGCGAGGAAAGCCCGATGTACATCCCCGTGCAGCATGAAGCGGTGGAGCGCGAGCGCCCGCTGTTTCGTCTGCCGAACCCCGCGCTGAATAATGACCGCGTAACGCGGTATTTGCTGGGACGCGGCATCTCACTGCCCACCATCCGATACTGCATTGCGAGAAAAATTCTATACGAAAGTGCAGAATATCACAACTGTGTCTTTCTGGGAAAGGACGCGCAGGGTGAGCCGAAATATGCGGCTCTGCGCGGTATTTATGACTATGGGAAACCGTTCAAGCGTGAGGCGCCCGGCAGTCAGAAACAGTACGGATTCTGCATCCCGCCGATGCAGCGCGGCACTACCGTGGCCGTGTTTGAAGCCGCCATAGATGCCATGGCAGAGATGACGCTCTGCGGCGATGCTGCAGATAAATACCGTTTGTCGCTGGGCGGGGTTTCATCCTCCGGCAAAGAGCCGCTGGCGTTACAGGAATTCCTGCGCCAGCACCCGGAGATCACCACGATAGAACTGCGGCTGGACAACGATGCCAAAGGGCGCATGGCGAGTGTCGGCATCCGGAAAATCTACGCTGACCGCTACGCCGTGCATGACCTGCCGCCCGACATCGAGAATGGAGATTACGCTGATATGGCAAAAAACAACCTGATGGCAAGAACTGCCGCCCACCGCGCAGTTTGCCGATAGAGAGAGATCAACATGAAAGTCAGAAATCGTTCGCCCACTTATAGGGCATAAACAGGAGGTAAATCGTTATGGCTGTGTTCCGTGTACAAAAGACGCAAAATTATACCATTATGTCCAACCATCATCTGCGCAACAAGGCTCTTTCGCTCAAGGCGAAGGGGCTTTTATCTTTGATGCTGTCTCTGCCCGAAGATTGGGATTATACCACGCGAGGGCTGGCGTCCATCTGCAAAGAGGGCGTAGACAGCGTGTGTGCCACCGTGCGCGAGTTAGAAGCGGCGGGGTATATTATCCGCCGCCGCATCCGCGACAAGAACGGTCAGATGCGCGGTATGGAGTACACGGTTTTAGAGCAGCCGCAGCCTCCGGAACAGGACAAGCCTAGCTGTGCCCAACCAAAACAGGCAAAGCCTAAACGGGAAAAACCTGTACAGGCAAATCCTGCACAATTAAATACTAAAGAACAAAAGAAAGAAATAGCTAAAAACGTATCTAATCCTATCCGCACGGCAGATGAGCGGGAGCAGTATCGGGATTTGATTCGGGAAA
>ERZ791805.922-NODE-922-length-11322-cov-2.946836_pt1 | contig 11322 bp, 7 predicted proteins | sample MGYA00510306_ERZ791805 | MGnify/ENA primary metagenome ERZ791805 (study PRJEB30046, sample SAMN00791990) | human gut metagenome | study: EMG produced TPA metagenomics assembly of the A metagenome-wide association study of gut microbiota in type 2... | reverse complement strand
GGCCTACGGAGCGAAGGAGGGCGACCTTTCGGCGATCTTCAACGTGGGCAAGGACTACGTGATTGCCACGCTGACCGAGATCGACGACAATGAGTACGCACCGCTGAATAAGGTTTCGGCCCAGATCCGTTCGCAGCTTCTTCGCGACAAAAAATACGATTATATCGTCAAGAGCCTTTCGGGTTCGACCCTCGCCGAGCAGGCTGCAAGTCTCGGCTCGGAGGGGGAGGACTTCTCCGATGTGACTTTCGGTTCGTTCTACGTGAACGGCGTGGGCATGGAGCCTCGTCTGGTGGGCGCCATCGCATCGGCCGAGAAGGGCGCCCTGTCGGCTCCCGTGAAGGGACTTTCGGGCGTCTATGTCTTCGAGGTCGGGGATGTCAAGACCGACGACAAGCAGACCGCCGAAGGCGAGAAAGTTCGCGCCCAGGCCATGGCCGAGGGTATGGCCCAGCAGTTCGCCATCCCGGCTATCCAGCAGATGGCCAAGATTCAGGACCTGCGCGGCAAGTACTTCTAAACGATTGATTTTACGGTGCATCTTTGCACTTGCTCCTGCAGGGCGCGAATGGGACGTACTTCGGTACACCCATCCGCGCTCTGCTTCGTTTAAGCACAAACCGGCAGCTTTCACCGCAAAGATTGAAAATTAGCGGAGAATTCTCTGCGCAGTCCGGCTTTTTTCGTATCTTTAGAGGCGTAACGGCTCTTTTAGCAGCCGGAGGCCCTGTCAAACCAGGTGCAATCCGGTTTCGGAGCCGTCCGGTCATTCATTCTCTTCGTAATAGGATAAATAAATATTCGCCATGAACAACTTCATCTATCACAATCCGACCAAACTGGTTTTCGGCAAGGGCCAGATCGCCCGTCTGCCGAAGCTCATTCCCGCCGGAAAACGCATCATGCTGACCTTCGGCGGCGGAAGCGTCAAGCGTAACGGCGTCTACGATCAGGTCGTCGCCGCACTCGAAGGCCGCGACCTGGTCGAGTTCTGGGGCATCGAGGCGAATCCGTCGGTCGAGACCCTGCGCGAAGCCATTGCGCTGGGCAAAGAGCGGAAGGTGGACTTCCTGCTGGCTGTCGGCGGCGGGTCGGTCATCGACGGTACGAAACTCATCGCTGCGGGCCTTCTCTACGACGGCGATGCATGGGACATCGTGCTCAAGGGGCAGGCCGGCAAGACCGTGCCGCTGGCTACGGTCCTCACCATGTCGGCCACGGGTTCCGAGATGAACTCCGGGGCGGTCATTTCGCGCTACGAGACCAAGGAAAAATATGCTTTCTACGGCGATTATCCGGTCTTCTCGATCCTCGATCCCGAGACGCTCTATTCGCTGCCGAAGCGTCAGGTAGCCTGCGGACTTGCGGATACTTTCGTGCATGTGCTGGAGCAGTATATGACTACGCCCCATCAGTCGCGGCTGATGGACCGCTGGGCCGAAGGCATCCTGCATACGGTGGTCGAAATCGCTCCCAAAGCGCTGGCGGACGAGCGCGATTACGACACGATGTCGGAATACATGCTTTCGGCGACGCTGGCCCTGAACGACATGATCCGTATGGGCGTGACGCAGGACTGGGCGACGCACATGATCGGCCACGAGCTGACGGCGCTGCACGGCTTGACGCACGGCGCGACGCTGGCCATTGTCATCAACGGTACGCTGCGCGTGCTGCGCGGGCAGAAACGCGGCAAACTGCTGCAATACGGCGAGCGTATCTGGGGCATTGCCGGCGGTTCGGAGGAGGAGCGCATCGACCGTACGATTGCGGCCAACGAGGCGTTCTTCCGTTCGCTGGGCCTCTCGACACGCCTTTCGGAGGAGGGTATCGGCGAAGAGACCATCGCCGAGATCGAACGCCGCTTCACGGCTGCGGGCGATCGGTTCGGCGAGGCGCAGAACGTCGACGGCGCCATGGCCCGCCGGATTCTGGAGGCCTGCCTGTGATCCCATTGCCGGCTGCCGAAAGAACAATCCCCGCAACCGAGGTTGCGGGGATTGTTTGTCATGGAACGCGGGTTTATTCGTCCACCCCGAATGTCGAAACGTTGAGACTGCCCAGCGCATCGACCGTGATGCCGTATTCTCCGGTCTCGACGCCTTTCAGGATGATGAGGTAGGAGCTGCTTCCGAACCGGCGCGAGGTGAAGGGCTGCCGTTCCAGCGTGTTGCGCTGCTGGTCGCCGAAGGTTCCGACCGACGCGTATTCGGCGATCCGCATCTTCTTCTTGACCTTGAACCGGAAGACGCTGATCACCGACATCGGGTCGATCAGGTTGTCCGGAACGCGGATGATAAAGGCGATGCCGTCGCTCTTCCGGAGCCGGACGGGGGACTGCGCGCCTTTCAGCGTCATTTCGTCGATGTGGTTCTTTCCGATGCCGAACAGTTTCTGCCCGGTGGGCGAACGGTGGCGGGGAGCCAGGCTCTCCTGAACGAGCTGCTCGGTTTTGTTGTCGGGCCGGATAGCCAATGCCTGGCCGATGAATTCAGGTTCGGGGAATGTCAGGGTGCTGTCGGTCCGGGTTACGGAGGGTTCCGGTGCGGCGGCTGCCTCCGGAGTCTGCGCCTGCGACCGGATGCAGGCACAGCAGGCAAGCAACAGAATGAGGGTTTTCTTCATGCGAATGGAACGTTGGAATGAATGAATTTGTGTATTTCAGTCGTAAAGATAATGCAAAAACTCCCGTTCCGGTCTTTGGCGGGTGAAAAAAGTCCCTCCCGAAGTGCTCCGGAACAAAAAACGCCCCGGTCTTGCGACCGCGGCGTTTCTCTTGTCGGAGCCGGGAATTTACTCGGCGAGCAGGATTTCGAGGATCTTGATGGCTGCCGTGGCGATCGGCGTACCGGGGCCGAAGATGGCGGCGGCGCCGTCGCGGTAGAGTTCATCGTAGTCCTGCGCGGGGATCACGCCGCCGACGATGACGATGATGTCCTCGCGGCCCAGCTTCTTCAGCTCGGCGATGATCTGCGGCACGAGCGTCAGGTGGCCGGCGGCCAGCGACGATACGCCGACTACGTGCACGTCGTTTTCGACGGCCTGCTTGGCGGCCTCCTCCGGAGTCTGGAACAGCGGACCCATGTCGACGTCGAAGCCGATGTCGGCATAACCCGTAGCGACCACCTTGGCGCCGCGGTCGTGTCCGTCCTGGCCGAGCTTGGCGATCATCACGCGCGGCTGACGGCCCTCTTTCTTGGCGAATTCGGCGCACAGCTCCTTGGCGCGCTCGAAGGATTTGTCGTTTTTCACTTCTGAAGAGTAAACACCTGAAATGGAACGGATAACAGCTTTGTAGCGGCCTACGACCACTTCGCAGGCGTCGGAGATTTCGCCCAGCGAGGCGCGGACCTTGGCGGCCTCGACGGCCAGTTCGAGCAGGTTGCCCTGCTTGGTCTTCACGCACTCGGTGATGGCGGCCAGCGCCTTCTTCACGGCAGCTTCGTCGCGGTTGGCGCGCAGCTCCTTGAGTCGCTTGATCTGGCTCTCGCGCACGGCCGTGTTGTCCACGGCGAGAATGTCGATCGGGGCCTCCTTCTCCAGACGGTATTCGTTGATGCCGATGATCTTCTCCTCGCCGGAGTCGATGCGGGCCTGCTTGCGGGCCGACGCCTCCTCGATGCGCATCTTCGGAATGCCGGTCTCGATGGCCTTGGCCATACCGCCCAGCTTCTCGACCTCCTCGATGCGCTCCCAGGCTTTGTGGGCGATCTCGTTGGTCAGCGTCTCGATGTAGTAGGAACCTGCCCACGGGTCGACCTCGCGGCAGATGTTGGTCTCCTCCTGAATGTAGATCTGCGTGTTACGCGCAATACGCGCCGAGAAGTCGGTCGGCAGAGCGATCGCCTCGTCCAAGGCGTTGGTGTGCAGCGACTGGGTGTGTCCCAGCGCGGCGCCCATGGCCTCGATGGCCGTGCGGGCCACGTTGTTGAACGGGTCCTGCTCGGTGAGCGACCAGCCCGAGGTCTGCGAGTGGGTGCGCAGCGCCAGCGACTTGGGGTTCTTGGGGTTGAACTGTTTAACGATCTTGGCCCACAGCATACGTGCGGCGCGCATCTTGGCGATCTCCATGAAGTGGTTCATGCCGATGGCCCAGAAGAACGACAGGCGCGGTGCGAAGGCGTCGACCGACATGCCGGCATTGATACCTGCGCGCAGGTACTCCAGACCGTCGGCCAGCGTATAGGCCAGCTCGATGTCGTTCGTGGCGCCCGCCTCCTGCATGTGGTAACCCGAAATCGAGATTGAGTTGAACTTGGGCATGTTCTTCGAGGTGTACTCGAAGATGTCGGCGATGATCCGCATCGAGAACTCGGGCGGATATATATAGGTGTTGCGCACCATGAACTCCTTGAGGATGTCGTTTTGGATCGTACCGGCCAGCTGGTCGAGCGTGCAGCCCTGCTCCAGGCCCGTCACGATGTAGAAGGCCAGGATCGGCAGCACGGCGCCGTTCATGGTCATCGACACCGACATCCGGTCGAGCGGAATGCCGTTGAAGAGCACCTTCATGTCCTCCACCGAGCAGATCGACACGCCGGCCTTGCCCACGTCGCCCACCACGCGCGGATGGTCGGCGTCGTAACCGCGGTGCGTTGCCAGGTCGAAGGCCACCGACAGACCTTTCTGTCCGGCGGCGAGGTTGCGGCGGTAGAATGCGTTGGACTCCTCGGCGGTCGAGAATCCGGCGTACTGACGGATGGTCCACGGACGCATCACGTACATCGTCGAATAGGGACCGCGCAGGAACGGGGCGATGCCTGCCGCGTAGTTCAGGTGCTCCATGCCTTCGAGGTCTTCGGCCGTATAGGCGCCCTTGACGGGGATGCGCTCGGCCGTCAGCCACGGCTCCACCTGTCCGCAGCCTTTCGAGGCGCAGCAGCTCTTCTGCCCGCCTGCTTCGTATGTCAGTTCTGAAAATTTAGCTCTCATGATCAGATGCCCATTTCTTTAAGATAAAACTTCAGAGTCTCCAGGACGTTCGACTTCACCGAGATGAAGTTCGTGATGCCCTGGGCCTCCAGTTCGGGTGCGCATGCGGGAGCGCCTGCGACTACGAGAATGGCTTTGCCGGCGAGCAGCTCCTTCACCTTCGGTGCGGCCTCTGCGTAATCGTCGTCCGAAGCGCAGACCACCACGATCTCGGCTTTCGATTCGAGTGCGGCCTTCACGCCCTCCTCGATCGACTTGAAGAAGGTGTTGTCCTGCACGCGGATTCCGGCGCAGGCGAAGAAGTTGCACGAGAACTGGGCGCGGGCGCGGGCCATCGCCAGATTGCCGCAGGTGAGCATGAACGCCTTGGGCTGTTTGCCCGAGCGGTCCACGTGCAGGCGCATCGCCTCGAAGGCCATGGCGCCGCGGTAGGGCGTGAGGACGTTGCCTTCGGCAGCGGGACGGGTGACGGCTTCGGCGTTGATCTCCTTCGGGGCCACCTCCGTGAAGTTGGGGAACTGGTTGGCGCCGAGCAGCGTCTGGCGGCGCGTTGCGATGGCCTTGTCCTTGGCGGCGGCCGAAGCCTCCACGCGCTCCTTGATGAAGCCGGCCTTGTAGGCCTCGGCGTAGCCGCCCTTCTCCTCGATTTCGAGGAAGAGCTTCCAGGCCTCGGCGGCGATCGACTGCGTGAGGTTCTCCACGTAGTACGAGCCGCCTGCGGGGTCTACCACCTGGTCGAAGTGCGATTCGTGCTTCAGGAGCAGTTCGACGTTGCGGGCGATGCGCTTCGAGAACTCCGTGGGGCTTTCGAACGCGGCGTCGAACGGCGTCACCTCCAGCGAATGTACGCCGGCGATGGTGGCCGACATGGCCTCCGTCGTGCCGCGGAGCATATTGACATAGGGATCGTAAACGGTCTGGTTCCAGTCTGCCGTGCGGGCGTGGATGTGCATTTTGCAGGCGCAGTTCTTCGAGGGGTTGTAACCCTTGACGATGTTGGCCCACAGCATGCGCGCCGCGCGGAACTTGGCGATTTCGAGGAAGTAGTTCGAGGTGACCGAGAACGAGAAGCGCAGCTTGCGGGCCGCCAGCTCGGCGTCCACGCCGGCGTCGGTCAGGCGCGCGATGTAATCGTTACCGGCCGAGAGGGCGAACGCCAGCTCCTCGACGATGGTCGATCCGGCGTTCGAGAAGATGCCGGCCGAGACGGTCACGATACGGATGTGCTTGTACTCGCGGGTCTTTTCGATCAGCGAGGCGATCTTCGCGAAGCACTTTTCGCCGTTGGGCGAGCAGAAGTCGCCTTTCTGCGACAGTCCCTTGACCAGCGGGTCGATCGAGAAGGCCACGTGCGCCTCGGAGGCAGTGCCTTCCTTTTCGAGCTTGGCGATCACCAGTTCGGCGATGCTGCCCGTCTGCGCGCCGCAGAAGACCATTTCGATGGCCGGGATCGAGATTCCGGCGAGCAGCTGATCGAGTTCTTCGGCCGTGAAGCCCTCCTTCGCGATCGAGAAGCCCAATGAATCGACGCCCGAGTTGAGGAGTTTCAGCGCCTCGGCGTTGGCCTCCCTGGGACATTTTACCTCGACGGTCTGATGCACGCGCCAGCGATTGTGGCTGCGCGTACCTCTGACGTACGGGAACTCGCCTGCCTGCGAGCCCAGAAAACGGATGCCTTCGAGGTTTTCGGCGCGGTAGTAGGGGCGGACGTTGAATCCTTCTCCCGTACGCCACACCAGCTTGCGCTCGTAATCGGCTCCTTTCAGGTCGGCTGTAATCACCTCTTCCCACTTTTCGGTCGGGACCGGCGGGAACTCGGTGAACAGCTTTTCACGTTTGGTATTTGCCATGACTATTTAGAGATTAGTATGTGTGTAGTTTCGTTCTGTTTCAAAATTGCACGTAAAGTTACAAATTAATTACCGAATTGTAACAAGAAATTGTTACGAAAATAACAGTGCAGCGGAATTTTTCCGGATTTCGCCGCCCGCTACATTTCCGGACGGCCCGGTGCGGATGTTGTCTCCGGTGTGGTCGAATGGTTGAAAAATGGTCTTTATTTCTGCTTATTTTTGGGAAAACGGGAAAATGCATTTTGGGGATTTTTCGTGAAAAATGAGGCTGTTTTTCGGGAAATGACTGAAAATTTCGGGTGTGTGTGGCGAAAAATGGTTGTTTTTTCGGGAAAATGATGAAAAAAACAGCTGTTTTTTGAAAAAACGGTGATTTCGTAAAAACAACGTAACGGAATAATTCGTACATTTGTAGCCGGAACGAAAGATGTACCGCAGCGGGGGAGCGGCCCCGGGTTAGTTAGGTCGGCAGGTCCTGCCGGGAGGCAGTTGTCCGGTTGAATTTCAGGTTAGGTTTTAGTTTGCAATTATCGGGTCCTTCCCCGCGCGGTTTTTTCTACGAACACTAAACCCTTAATCAGTCAGGTATATGTCATCATTACTCAGATTCAAGATGGTCGATGCGGCCATAAATCACACGGCCGTCGAGGTGAAAGTTCCCGAGGGACGCTCGTCGGACTACTTCGGAAAGAAGGTATTTGGACGTGCGGCTATGCGGAAGTATCTCGACAAGCGCACCTATGCGGCCCTGCTCGACACGATGGAAAAACGCACGCCGCTTACGCGCGAAGTTGCCGACAGCATCGCGGCGGGTATGCGCCAGTGGGCGCTGGAGCACGGTGCGGACCACTATACCCACTGGTTTCAACCCCTGACGGGCGGTACGGCCGAGAAACACGACGCCTTTGCCGAGCCGGACGGTCAGGGCGGCGTGCTGGAGGAGTTCTCCGGCAAGCTGCTCGTGCAGCAGGAGCCCGACGCCTCGTCGTTCCCCAACGGCGGCATCCGCAATACGTTCGAGGCCCGCGGCTACTCGGCCTGGGACCCCACGTCGCCCGCCTTCATCGTCGACACGACGCTCTGTATCCCTACCGTCTTCATCGCCTATACGGGCGAGGCGCTCGACTACAAAGTGCCCCTGCTGCGCTCGCTGACGGCCATCGACAAGGCCGCCACGGAGGTGTGCCGCTATTTCGACAAGAATGTCGAGAAGGTCTTTTCCTACCTGGGCTGGGAGCAGGAATATTTCCTCGTGGACGAGAGCCTTTGGGCCGTGCGTCCCGACCTGATGCTCACGGGGCGTACGCTCATGGGACACGAGTCGGCCAAGAACCAGCAGTTGGAAGACCACTATTTCGGGGCGATTCCGACGCGTGTGATGGCCTTTATGAAGGACCTCGAATACGAGTGCCTGAAGTTGGGAATTCCGGTCAAGACGCGCCACAACGAGGTGGCTCCCAATCAGTTCGAGCTGGCTCCGGTTTACGAGGAGGCCAACCTGGCCAACGACCACAACCAGTTGCTGATGACCATTATGGACAAGATCGCCCGCCGTCACCAGTTCCGCGTGCTGCTGCACGAAAAACCCTTCAAGGGGATCAACGGATCGGGCAAGCACAACAACTGGTCGCTGGGAACCGATACGGGCGTGAACCTGCTCGGTCCGGGCAAGACCGCTTCGGAGAACCTCCAGTTCATCACTTTCCTGGTGAACGCCATTTCGGCGGTTTACAAGCACAACGGCCTGCTGAAGGCGTCGATTATGAGCGCGACGAACGCTCACCGGCTGGGCGCCAACGAGGCGCCTCCCGCCATCATTTCGACCTTCCTCGGAACGCAGGTGTCGGCCGTGCTGGACAAGCTGGCCGCATCGAAGGGCGACGATGCCATCCGTTTCGACGCCAAGAACGTCTTCAAGATGAGCGGCATTTCGCACATCCCGACGCTGCTGCTGGACAACACCGACCGCAACCGCACCTCGCCGTTCGCCTTCACGGGCAACCGCTTCGAGTTCCGCGCCGTGGGTTCGTCGGACAACTGCGCCGAGGCGATGATCGTGCTCAACTCGGCGATGGCATACGAACTGACCGAGTTCAAGAAGGCCGTGGACGCCAAGATCGAGGCCGGGGCCAAGAAGGAGAGGGCCATTTACGAGGTGCTCAAGCAGATGATCAAGGCCTGCAAGGCCATCCGGTTCGACGGCAACGGCTATTCGGACGAGTGGAAGGCCGAGGCGAAGCGGCGCGGTCTGGACTGCGAGACGTCGACGCCGCTGATCTTCGACCGCTACCTGGACAGGGAGAGCCTGAAGATGTTCGGTGACATGGGGGTTTTCACCAAGGTTGAACTCGAAGCCCGCACCGAGGTGAAGTGGGAGACCTATACCAAGAAAATCCAGATCGAAGGCCGCGTGCTGGGCGATCTGGCGATGAACCACATCGTGCCGATCGCTTCGAAATACGAGGCGCAGTTGCTCGACAAGGTCTATAAGATGCATCAGATCGGAGGGCTGAACGCCTCGTCGGACATTCTGCTTATCAAGAAGATTCAGGACCATACGGCCTCGATCCAGAAACTCACCGGCGAGATGATCGACGCCCGCAAGGTTGCCAACCGGATCGAGGACCCGCGTGAAAAGGCCATTGCCTACCACGATACCGTGGCTGTCTGCTTCGACGAGATCCGCCGCCATATTGACAAGCTGGAAGAGATCGTCGACGATCAGATCTGGCCGCTGCCGAAGTATCGCGAACTGTTGTTCCTGCGCTGATCGGGCTGATTACGGCATAGAAAAACCGGGAACATTCCTTTCGGAGTGTTCCCGGTTCTGGTTTCATATCTTGCGGAAATTATTCGTCGTCGCGGTACATGTGTTCCACGTAAATGGCGTGTTGCATCGCCTCGCGCTTCGCGATCGAAGGCTTGGTGAAGTACTGGCGGCGGCGAAGCTCCTTCAAGACGCCCGTGCGCTCGTATTTACGTTTGAACTTTTTCAGGGCGCGCTCGATGTTTTCGCCCTCTTTTACCGGCATGATAATCATAATATTCTTTGTTTTTTGTTGTTTTGAATCTGTTTGTTCGTTCTGAAAACTGCGGGGTGCGCATCCTCGATGCATCTTCCCCAAAAACGGTCGTTTTATTCGTCGGCAGGTCCGCTGTCCGACCCGAATTGCAGATAAGGAGCCAGCCGTGCTGCCTCCTCGCGGGTCAATATGTCCTGTTCCACCAATTCTCCAGCGGTACTCCAACCTCCTTTCAACTGTCTTGCTTTCAGCAATTTTCGTAATGCCTGCGGTGCTATGTAGGGGTGTTTCCCCAGCACTTTCGGGCTTGCAAAGTTAATATCAATTTTCCGAATTTTGCAACTATCGCAGTAAATTTGTTTCAAAATTTTTTCATAATTGCGTTCCCGCACTCCCGGAACCTCTGCGAGTTGCTCCGCGCGGACGAATCCGCCGAGCCGTTCGCGGTAGTGCATGATCGCCACGACGGTCCTGGGACCGATGCCCACAACCGAGCGCAGCGTCGCCGAATCGGCCGTGTTCAGCTCCACGGGCTGTTCGATCGGCCGCGCCTTCCGTTCCGGGAAGATGACGTAGGGTTCCAGCGCCGCGGCCACCGAGTCGCTCACGACGTAGCATTCGCGCAGGTCCTCCATGTCGTAGATGCCGCTCAAATCCCGCCAGCGGATGAACGCCTCGGCCTGACGCTTCGACAAGGCCCCGATGGCGCGCAGGTAGCGGGCGCTCACGGTGTCGATGCGGAACGGCCCGGGTGCGAGCGGTTCGGGGAGAATGCGTCCCGTGCGGTATTTTTCGGGTGCGATGGCGTATTTGCGGCCGATGCGCACCCAGGGTTCGAGCCGCCGGTAGAGCGAGTCGCTGATGCCGTAGCAGAGCGTCAGGTCCTCGGGTATGCGGAACACTTTGCCCGCGGCGCGGTATTTCAGCAGGCTCACCGCTTCGTGCTTCGTAAGCCCGAGTCGCCGCAGGTCGTCGAACGAGGCCGTGTTGGGGTCGAAATGCGACATCACGACGCTGTCCGCGGGCAACGCCTCCTCCATCTCGGCCTCGGCGCGGCGGGCCGCTTCGGGGTCGGCTGCCGGGCGTACGAGCATCAGGGCTATGATCAGCAGCCCGGCCAACGGCAGGAATACCGCAATGGCGCGTATTTCGCGGTCGGAAAAAAGTTTAGCCATTGTTCTGTTTATGCGGTCATATGCTTTATCGTTTCAACTGCCGGGAGCATGCGTCGTCTCCCTTCCGGAGGGAGGCCGGGGCGGGGCCATGCTTGTAGATGGCTCCGCAGGCGGCAATGACGGCGGTCGAAAGCGATTTGTACGTCGAAGTGTGTATTCGTTTTGTCTATTTTCCGATCTCCTCCAGTGCCCGCTTCACCGAGCCCCAGCGCAGCAGCAGTTCGCGGGCCTCGGTTTCGTCAAGCCCCGACGCCTCGGCGACCATCCGCGTTCCGCGGGCCACGAGCTTGTCGTTGGTCAGCTGCATGTTGACCATGCGGTTGCCTTCGACGCGTCCCA
>ERZ791805.913-NODE-913-length-11401-cov-2.723162_pt1 | contig 11401 bp, 9 predicted proteins | sample MGYA00510306_ERZ791805 | MGnify/ENA primary metagenome ERZ791805 (study PRJEB30046, sample SAMN00791990) | human gut metagenome | study: EMG produced TPA metagenomics assembly of the A metagenome-wide association study of gut microbiota in type 2... | reverse complement strand
TGCGGGGATGCGCCCCCTTGTGGCGGCGCATGTCGATCAGTTCGGCCGCCCGCTTCACCCCGGCAAAAGCGGCCTCGACAACCGCTTCGGGTTCGCCGACGAAGGTCACGACCGTGCGGTTGGTCGCCTCGCCGGGGTCCACGTCGAGCAGTTTGACGCCCCCGGAGGCCTCGATGGCCGCGGTGATTTGCCGGATCACGGCATTATCGCGTCCCTCGCTGAAATTGGGAACGCATTCAATGATTCTTTGGGACATAGGATCGTCGCATTTAAATTCTTATACTTCAAAGATAAATAATAATCGGGAGAAATCCGAAAAAACCGTAACAAAACAGGCGGCTTTTTGCGAAAAACAGAAAGGCCCGGTGCACAAATGCACCGGGCCAGGATTGCAGCCGGACGAAATCCGGAAACGCTCCGCAAGCGGATGCGCCCCGATTTCCGGGGGCGGAAGCACCCCTGTCCCGGAAAAGAGAGGTTATTTGCCGATGGTCAGCGTCACCCCGCCCGTACACCAGAAACCCGGCAGGCGGATTCCGCCGATGTCGCAGTAGCGCGTGTCGGTGATGTTCGTGGCGTCGACGTAGAGGCGGCAGATGCCCTTCTCCCACTGGAGACGTCCGTCGAGCAGGAAATAGGGCTTGTAGTCGCGTTCTTCGTTAAGGGAGGCGTTGCCCGGTTCGGGGTAATGCGTATAGCTGCCGTTGCGGTCGTAGACCGAGCCGGTCAGCGCAAGCGACATCCGCCGCAGGAAATGCACCTCCACGGCCAATGCCGCCTTGTGACGCATGAAATCCATCGCGCTTTTGGCGATGACGTCCGCGTTCCGGTCGGTCGTGATGTAGCCGTACGAGAGCGTCACGCGGCGCAGGAAGCCTTCCGAAACCGTATAGCCGCCCGCGAGTTCGATCCCGAAGGTATCGAGGCTGCTCGTCTGTTCGGAATGCCACTTGCTGCCCATGTCCTCGCGCCAGACCCAGTCGATGATGTCGCGCCCGGAGCGGTAATAGGCTTGCGCCGAAAGGTTCCAGCTCCGCTTGAGGTAATCCATGCCAAGTCGGTATGTGACTGCGTGTTCCGGCGTAAGATCGAGGTTGTTGATCTGCGCCGGGGAGGTGTAGTAGAGGTCCGTGAAGGTCGGCAGGCGCATCGACTGCCACGCCCCGGCTTCGAGGCGCAGCCCGGCCGCGGGGGCATAGCCCGCCGAAAGGCTCCACAGGGCCGAAGTGCCGTAGGGCGTGAGGCTCACGCCCGCCGAAGCCGCCGCGTCGAAATGCCGCCACCGCTTGGCGTGCCGCAGCCACAGGTTGCCCGTGTGGCGCGCCTTGGCATGGGTGTAATGGCCTTCGGGAACCGAAAGCTTGTCACCCAGATTGGTGCTGTAAATGTGGTTGAAAGCATAGTCTCCGCCCACGGTGGTAACGCCCGCCGCCCAGTCGCAGTCGGCCCAGAGCTTCGCTCCGACATTGTCCGTGTTGTGGCGGTTCATCGCCGTGCCGCGCGTCCAGTCGTAGCGGTCGAAGTTCTTGCGGTAGCTCGCGGCGGCCCCCAGCGAAAAGCGGCCTGCGGTTTTCAGCCACCGCAGCGACCCCAGGGCCGTGGCGGTATGCTCCCACTGGTCGGGATTGTAGGCCGCATAGAAACCGTTGGAGCCGAAATCGCGGTCCTGCCACCCGGCCTGCAAGTCGAAGAACCCGGCCCGCTCGCGGTCGCCCGTACGAATGCGTTGTAGTTGGAGAAATCGGTATTGTGCCGGTAGCCGTCGCTGCGGCGGTACGAAGCCGCGCCGAGCACCGAGAAGCGTCCCGCACTCACCGCGCCCGAAAGATTCCCGTAGCCATAGCCGTACTGGCCGCCCGAGGCTTCGAGGCGCAGGTAGGTGGGCCGCAGCGGCGCGGTGCGGATGTTCACCGCACCGGCGTAGGCTCCAACGCCCGGAACGCCGTCGATCAGTTCGACGGCCGAAATGCAGTCGAGGTCGACGGGCAGCGCGTGGGACTGATGCCCGGTGCGGGCATCGGTGAAATCAATGCCGTTGAGAAGGACCATGGTCTGGTCGAAAGAGCCTCCCCGGATGAAGATGTCGGCCTGCGTTCCCTTGCCTCCGCGTTCGCGGACATCGACCGAAGGAGCAAGGCGCAGGGCGGCTTCCAGAGTCTGGACAGGCGCCGGGGCCTGGGCTTTCCGGTCGAAAAGCGGGGTGTGCGACTGGGCGTTGCGCGCGGGAGCCGTCTGACTCCCGGTGACGCCGACTTCCCGTATCCGCAATGTCTTGAGGACAGCGGTCGTGTCGGCAGTCTGCGCGGACGCACCTTGCGTCGCAAGCAGCAGGATCGACATCCCGACAGAGAGGACCCCGATAGTCACATAACGGTGGAGGCTGGCAAAAACCGACCAGTTTTTGCGACTCCAACGCTTGAAGCAGGGGTACTGCTTTGTTTGGATGTTTTCCATTTGTTTGAAATTTGGGTTAAAAGTGAAAAAACGTCCGAACCGGGTCCGGCTGCTGATCCTCGGTTCGGACGCGCAAAGGTAACAAAAAAAACGGGCTATACAGGCCCGTTTGTGTAAATCGCACAGAAGCAATCAGTCAACCCGCTGTCATTCAGTTGAACAGCGCCTCGACCTTCTCCACGACGTCGTTTTCGTCGGGTTCGAGCGGGAAGACATGGCTCGGCTTGAGATACCACAGCTCCTTGCCCTCCTTGAAGTGCTCCTCGCCGCCGCCCGTGACATTGAGCATGACGGTGGCGTCCTTCTCGATTTTACCCGCGTTCACGGCATTGACGAGCGACGCCAGCGCAACGCCCGCCGCCGAATAGATGTCGACGCCTTCGAGTTCGTGGAACAGCTTGCGGGCCCTGCGCGCCATGGCGTTCGTGGCCACGAAAACCTCGCCGCCGGTGGCTTTCAGCGCATCGAAAAGACCGCCCGTGACGCTGTAAGGCGGACGGCGGTTCGAAAGCACCTTGGCGTCGATGATCTCCGCGTCGCGGCGCGCCTTGTCGTCGTCGTAAGGCAGCAGCTTGCGCGATGCCGCCTGCCAGGCGTCGTACATCGGGACGAACGGGGCGTTCTGCGCCACCATCAGCTTCATCGTATTCCGCCCGAAGCGGCCGTCCTCCACCAGACGCATGTTGGCCTCCCAGGCGGCAATGGCGCCCGTGCCGCTGCCCACGGCCTGGAAATAGTAGTCGGGAATGCGGCCGATGGTCGTCACGGCCGAAAGGACCGTGCAGGCCATGCCGTCGCGGCGCGCGACGTTCTTGGCGCCGCCCTCGGCGTAGAAGCCGGGGCTTTTCAGCGCGATGTCGCTCAAATGGATGGCGTCGAAATAGTCGCCGCCCTTCTCGCACGAAATGAGTTTCACGCAGGGGTTCAGCGGCTGGTCGAACCACAGCGCGCCGATATTGTCGTAGGGAACCGAGAGCAGCAGCCTGATGTTATTGTCCGAGCAGACCTTGGCGAAGGCCCGGGCGGTGTTTCCGGCCGAAGCCACCACCAGCACGCGCCGTTCGTCGGCAGCGGCGCGGCCGCAGACCGAATAGGCCTCGGTCTCCTTGAACGAGCAGGTCGACATCGTGGCCCCGATGGCCGGATACCAGCCGTTGAAGGTGATCCAGAGGTTTTCCAGCCCGAGGTGCGCGGCGAGGCCCTTGCTCTTATAGGTCACGGGAGCCGACGAACCTTTGAGGATACGCCGCACGGGCATCCAGTCCGAGAAACGGTACAGGCCCCAGTCGGCGGGTTTCACGTCGATCTGTTTGCGGGCGTATTTGGTGCGCACGAGCGAAGGCTCCTTGCACTGCGGGTCGGCAAGCATCCAGCCGGCGTCTTCGAATTCGCGGCCCGTGGCGACGCATTCCAACGTGTAGGGGGTAGGTGTGAAATTTTCCATGAAGAGGTTTCGTATATCTGAATTCAATATTGTCTATGACATGCGGTTCCGGAAGTCCTCGTAGCCGAATTCGCGAATGACGTCGGTGCGGCCGTCGCGGCGCGCGATGACGATGGCCGGATGGTGTACGCCGTTGAACATCGTGGTCTTGACCATCGTGTAGTGGATCATGTCCTCGAAGACGACGCGCTCCCCTACCTTCAGCTCATGGTCGAAAGCCCAGTCGCCGCAGTAGTCGCCCGCAAGGCAGCTCGTGCCGCCCATGCGCCACCGCTTTTCGCCGTCGGCAGGTTCATGCGCTCCGATGACGGCGGGTTTGTAGGGCATTTCGAGGCAGTCGGGCATGTGGCAGGCGAACGACCCGTCGAGCATCGCCGTCGTCCCCCCGCCGTTCTCCACGATGTCCTCGACGGTCGAAACCAGAAAGCCCGTGCGCCACGTGAAGGCACTGCCGGGTTCGAGAATCAGCCGCAGGTTCGGATGGCGGGACCTGAACGCCTTCAGCAGGGCGATCAGGCGGTCGCAGTCATACCACGAGGCCGTCATCAGGTGGCCGCCGCCCATGTTGAGCCATTTGATCCGGTCGAGATACGCTCCGAAATGCGTCTCGACGGCCTCCAGCGCCTTTTGCAGATGCTCCGGGCGCGATTCGCAGAGGACGTGGAAATGCAGCCCCTCGACACCCGCCGGAAGTCCGCCGTGCGCCGCCAGCTGTTCGGCCGTGACGCCCAGCCGCGAGCCGGGGACGCAGGGGTTGTAGAGGTCCGTCTCGACGGGCGAATACTGCGGGTTGATCCGCAGGCCGCAGGAAATGCCGTTGATAAGGGCTTTCTGGCCGAAGCGGCGGAACTGCGACAGCGAATTGAACGTGATATGATCGCTGCAATTGAGGATTTCGTCGATATTGGAGTCCGTGTAGACCGGGGCGTAGGTGTGGGCGGGACGCCCGAACTCCTCGAAAACGAGACGCGCCTCGGCAGCGGAACTTGCAGTCGCACCGTCGGAATGCTTCGCCAGCTCGGGAAAAATGCTCCACATGGCGCAGGCCTTCAGGGCGACGATAATTTCGGCGCCCGATTCCCGGCGCACACGGTCGACAGTCGCCAGGTTCCGGTCCAGCAGCTCCTCGTCGAGGACGTAGCACGGTGAAGGCAGTTTCAGAAAGTCAATCATCGAATTGTTTTTAGTTGGATTTCATCCTTCGTTTTCTCCGCTCGGCATAATCCGGGCAAGCCCGGCTCTGCCCTCGCTCAACGAAAACGTCCAAAACAGTTGCAAAAGTAGCAAAAACCTCCTGAAAACCACGCTGCGCAGGCTTGGTTTTCGGGAAAATACGCATTTATACTTATCGCTTGCGAAACCCGGTCCGGAAATAAGCATCGGAGCCGGTCGCCGGCAGGGGCATTTCGGGAAAAGCGGTTCTGCGGAAAACGATACGACAGTTTTGATTTTGGAGGAGCGGAAAATCCCGCTGCGGTTTTCGATCGGTGCGGTGCATCTGTCGTGCATCGTGAAAAATCCCCGGATGGGACGTACTTCGGCACTATCCATCCGGGGATTTTGAGGGATGTGCGGCATCTGCGCCGCAATCTTCAAAAACCTACACTTCGAGATTCACATCGAACAGCTCGTGCCACGGCAGGCCCTGCTCGCCCAGCTCGGCGAGGAACGGATCGGGATCGAACTCCTCGACGTTGAACACGCCGGCGCCGCGCCAGAGGCCCTTGGCCCACATCGAAGCGCCCAAAGCCGCCGGAACGCCCGTGGTGAACGACACGGCCTGCGTGCCGGTCTCCTTGAAGGCTTGTTCGTGGTCGCAGTTGTTATAAATATAGTAGGTGCGCTCCTTGCCGTCCTTCAGGCCCTTGATGCGGCAGCCGATCGAGGTCTGGCCGTGATAGTTGGCGCCCAGCGACTTGGGATCGGGAAGAACCGCCTTAAGGAACTGGATCGGGACGATCTCGACCCCGTTGTAGATGATCGGGTCGATACGCGCCATGCCGATGTTCTGGATCACGCGCAGGTGCGTCAGGTACTCCTGACCGAAGGTCATCCAGAAGCGCGCACGCCGGATCGTGGGATAGTTCTTCACGAGCGACTCCAACTCCTCGTGGTAGATGACGTACGACTCGCGCTCGCCGATGCCCGGATAATTGAGCGGCTTGTGGATCTCGTGCGGCTCGGTCACCACCCACTCTCCGTTCTCGTAATAACGCCCTTTCTGGGTCACCTCGCGGATGTTGATCTCGGGGTTGAAGTTCGTGGCGAAAGCCATGCCGTGGTTGCCGGCGTTGCAGTCGACGATGTCGAGGTAGTGGATTTCGTCGAAATGGTGCTTGGCGGCATAGGCCGTGAAGATGGCCGTCACGCCCGGGTCGAAACCGCAGCCGAGGATCGCCGTGAGTCCCGCGGCCTTGAAGCGGTCCTGATAGGCCCACTGCCACGAGTATTCGAAATGCGCCTCGTCCTTCGGCTCGTAGTTGGCCGTGTCGAGGTAGTTGCAGCCGCATTCGAGGCAGGCGTCCATGATCGTGAGATCCTGGTACGGAAGCGCCACGTTGACCACGATGTCGGGTTTGAACGCGCGGAACAGTTCGCACAGCTGCGGCACGCTGTCGGCGTCGACCTCGGCGGTCTTCACGCGGTTGCCGCCGATGGCGGCCGCAACGGCGTCGCATTTGGATTTGGTACGGCTGGCCAGCATCACGTCCGTGAAGACGGGATTGGCCGCGATTTTCTGCGTCACCACCGTTCCGACGCCGCCGGCTCCGATTATCAGCGCTTTACACATAGAATTATTCGGTTTTAAAAGTTAGATTTCATCTTAACGCCTACAAAAATATCCTTTTATTTCGGCAAAACAAAATCCGCGCGCCAAATTTCACGATCCCGGCCGGCCGAAACCGCCGGAAGATGCCCGGACGCCTATCGCCTGCAGGCGGCAGCCGGCAGCCGGAAAGGCAAAAAACACACTTTTGCGCAAAATTTGCAGGCCGGGTATTGGATTTTAAAAATAAATCCGTACATTTGCACCACCAAAACGGAAACGATTCCCATTTTGGCACACGGAGATTCCGTAGCTCAGCTGGTAGAGCACAACACTTTTAATGTTGGGGTCCTGGGTTCGAGCCCCAGCGGGATCACCAGAGAAAGGAAGGTCGAGGCCTTCCTTTTTTCGTTTTCGGGAAGGAGAGACCGGTTTTATCCGGCCGGTTCCCGCGCATCGGCCGCGTCAGGTCAACGCTCTCCGGAAAGCAGGTCGACGTATTCCCACTCCCGGCCGCCGGCACGTTTGAGTTTCGGAGGCTCGCTGCAACACTGGCTGATCGCCGAGCGGCTGACGCCGTATTTGGCGGCGGCTTCCCGAAGCGTGTCGAACACCTCACCGGTGGTGATGCACCTTACCTTCCGGCTTCGTCGTCGCAGCATCGCCCTAACGGAGCATTTCCGGCAGCCGGAAGAGCGGGATTTCGCGATGAGGCCATACGCCTGCGCCGACCATACATGGCCGCAGGCCCTGCACTCGAATGTCATGCGGGTCTGGCTGTTGACATACTCGGTCAGAGGGACGATCTCCGGATGCAACAGGTTCAATCTTTCGACGAACCGTTCATGCGAGAGTTTCAACCTGCCGGCACAGCTGGCGCATCCCGAACCCCGGCGCAGGGTCGTGGGCGCAACGGACCACTCGTGATTGCAGACCTTGCACCGCACCCTGATTTTATCAGAGGCCCTCGTGTATTCGCCGATAACCTCGATTTTATCATTGATCCCGGCCAGCTCCGCCCGGAATTCTTCGGTGGTCATCCGCCGCGAATCCAGTTCGGCCCTCCTCCGGATCGTCTCCCATTCGCCCGCGGCGAGGTTCGAATCCAGCCCGAACGCCCCGAAAAGGGTTTTCGTCACCGCAACCAGCTTGCCCATATTCCGGCGGGAGGCAAGGTCGCAGGGAGTCACCAGGCAGTCGTCGAAAGGAACGGCCGTTTCATCATAATGGTCATATACGGTTATCAGCCGGATGCCTTTCCTTTCGCACAGCAGGCGCTTTTCCCGATCCCTCTCCACCAGATTCCGGTGCCAGTACCACGAACCGGGTTCCACGGCCGCCCTCAAGGCGGGAATGCAGACGTCCAGTTCGACTCCTGCCGCAGTCTTGTCCCGCGACAGGACTTCCGATTCGCCGAGCATGCGGACAAAGGCGTGGCGGATAAACTGTTCCGGAAAGGAAGTGCATGCCCTGTGGCAGTTCGGACAGCCGCCGCCGTGCAGAACATCGCTCGGCTTTACTTCGTACTCGTATTTGCAGGCGTTGCAGCGGAGAGGGATCGGCGTCGTATAGTTTACATATTTCCCGCCCTCCCGGACGACGAGATTCCGGTCGATTTTATGGAGGCGTTTCAAAAAACGCTCCATCGTCAGCCGCTGGGACGCGCCCCGGCGGGAATGCGCGCACAGCGGACATCCCCGGCCGTTAAGTATATGCGCAGGGGTCACGTCCCATTCGTGTCCGCATTTCAGGAACCGGAACCGGGTCTTTTCGAGCGCTTTCACATACGGGCCGACGATGATCACGTCATCCCTTCTGGATTTTAGCTCCTCCACGAACTCCGCGTGGGATTTCCGCATGGTTCCCGCGCACTTGGGACAACCGTGGCCGCGCAACAGGCTGCCCCCGACCGGCGCCCACTCCCAACCGCATACGTCGCATCTTACGGCAACCCGGGAGAGGCAGTTTTCGTATGTTCCGACGACCGTGATTTTGAGATTCCGCGCCTTCAGGGCACGCACGAATTCCGGGTGGCTCTTTTTCTTCATCATGCGATCGGGTTATGCGGTAAAACGGAAGAGCCGGCATAAGCCGGCTCCCGTCAGTGTGCGATGGATCGGGGACGTTTCAGGTGCGCCCAGGCCGAATGCACGAAGGCGCCGGCAAGACCCTCGTCGAAGACCAGCCGGTGTTTCCAGCGGTTCGCCCACCAGCGGCGGATCTTGAACCGGACCACGCGCAGCAACCCTTCGGGCTGCTCGCCGGAGAACGCCGGGGAGAGGATTTCGTCCAGCACCCGCTTTTCGAGTTCGGCGTCGCGTTCGAAATCCGGGAGCGACGGGGCCTCCAGCCCCAGGCAGTCGACGCAGAGGGCGTTGAGGCAGTTCAGGAACCCGACCATCCGGGTCTCCCGGGCCACGGCGTACAGAGCCGGCCAGTCGATCCGGTCGTGGCAGTGCGCGACGAAGACGCACCAGTCCAGAACATGCCGCAGGCCGATGTTGATCGCCGCGAAATGCACGGCGGCATGGCGCAGCAGGAACAGGGCGTTGAGCTGCTCCGAAGGCAGGTAGACGGCTACGCCCGCAACGGCGACCGACTCGCCGGGCTGCGCGGCATACTGCTTGAACAGCCGTTCGAGACGCGCGTTGGAGGCGTGCGTCTCCTTATTGACAAAGTCGTAATGATTCTCGACCATGATGCCGTCGACGTCGAACGTCGTGTGGTGCTCCTTGTGCACGTCGACCGGAACGCCCCACTCCCGGGCGACCAGCTTGTCGGCCTCGGGCTGACGCCCGAAAAGCCAGATGTCGATGTCCCCGCAGGGACGGTGTTCCGGAACGGGATAGAAAAGGCTCAAGCCGTAGCCCTTGAGCAGCATCATCGGGATCGCATGCTCGCGGTAGAACGCCGCGAGGCGGGCGATGGCCCGCTCCTGCCGGCGGTAGACCTTTTCGATCCGTTCGACGTTGACGGCCCATTGCAGGCGCAGCGCCCTGGGCGGCCGCATCGCTTCGGGCAGGAGCTGCATCCCGTCCCACGCCTGGGCCAGCACGCCCTGCACCGAGGAGAGGTCGTAGATTTCACGCCACTGCGCCGCGTCGGTCCCCTCGAACAGCGATGCGTCGTCCATACGGTTGCGCAGCGTCGCCCGCACGAGGGCGAACAGTCGTTCGGCAGCCCGCGTCATCGCACCATGTCCTCCGGCGCCAACGGCGCATAGGGACCGTCCTTGACCTCGAACAGCACCGTGCCGCTTTCGAGAACCTCCAGCGTGTGCCACTGCCCTTTGGGGACGTGGATGCCGTAGACGCCTTTCAGCGGGTCGAGCGCGAAACGCTGCGTCTGGCGGCCGTGCTCGTCGCAGAAAATCACGTCGAAGCGGCCGCGCAGGATGACATAGGTTTCATCCGTGTGGGGATGGCGGTGCACGGGCAGCACCGTGCCCGGCTCCAGGGCGTTGAGCAGACGCTGGGCCTTGGCGTCGAGCGAGTCGTGAAGGTTGAAATTCATCCGCAGGCGTTCGCTCGTCTTCGCCCGGGCGGTCACTTCGTCCAGAAGTTTATCGTCGAGAATCATACTGTCTATGGTTTGAATTAGTCCCGGTAAAGATAGCGATACTTTGCAAAAAAACAGGCACGGAGATCGGATTTTCGCAAAAAAACCGTACCTTCGATCGAAATTATCCGCCCGAAGACCCGGAGAAAAGGCCCGCGGGCGACGTCAACGACGCAAGAAAATGAAAGGTATCGTATTAGCCGGAGGCTCGGGCACGCGCCTGTATCCCATCACGAAAGGTGTGAGCAAGCAACTGCTGCCCATTTATGACAAGCCCATGATTTATTATCCGATTTCGGCGTTGATGCTGGCCGGCATCCGCGAGATACTCGTGATCTCGACGCCGGCCGACCTCCCGGGATTCCGGCGGCTGCTGGGCGACGGCTCGGACTACGGCGTAAGCATCGAGTACGCCGAACAGCCCTCGCCCGACGGACTGGCGCAGGCGTTTCTGATCGGCGAGGAGTTCATCGGCGGCGATTCGGTCTGTCTGGTGCTGGGCGACAATATCTTCCACGGAGCGGGCTTCACGGGCATGCTCCGGGAGGCCGTGCGCAGCGCGGAGGAAGCGGGCAAGGCGACGATCTTCGGCTACCGGGTCGAGGACCCCGAGCGGTACGGCGTCGCGGAGTTCGACGCCGCGGGCAACTGCCTCTCGATCGAGGAGAAGCCTGCGCATCCGAAGTCGAACTACGCCGTGGTGGGGCTGTACTTCTACCCCAACAAGGTCGTGGAGGTGGCCAAATCCATCCGTCCCTCGGCGCGCGGCGAACTGGAGATCACCTCGGTGAACCAGGCGTTTCTCGCCGGCGGAGCGTTGAAAGTACAGACCCTCCAGCGGGGATTCGCATGGCTCGACACGGGCACGCACGACTCGCTGGCCGAAGCCTCGATCTTCGTGGAGGTGATCGAGAAGCGGCAGGGGCTGAAAATCGCCTGCCTCGAAGGCATCGCCTACCGCAACGGCTGGATCACGGAGGAGAAGATGCGCGCACTGGCCGGGCAGATGCTCAAGAACCAGTACGGACGGTATCTGTTGAAGGTAATCGAAGAATCGAAACGATGAAAGCGATAAAAACGGAGATCCCCGGCGTGGTGCTTCTCGAACCGGAGGTGTTCGGGGACGCAAGGGGTTATTTTATGGAGCGTTTCTCGCAGCGGCAGTTCGACGAACTGGT
>ERZ791805.910-NODE-910-length-11432-cov-4.066714_pt1 | contig 11432 bp, 7 predicted proteins | sample MGYA00510306_ERZ791805 | MGnify/ENA primary metagenome ERZ791805 (study PRJEB30046, sample SAMN00791990) | human gut metagenome | study: EMG produced TPA metagenomics assembly of the A metagenome-wide association study of gut microbiota in type 2... | reverse complement strand
TCCTCCACACCCAAGCGCACGAAAAAGCCGCCATGCGCACAGCAAGAGAGCCAATGCGCACGGCGGCTGAAAGAAAGGATTGCCCGAAAGGGAGGGCTTGGGAGAATGGGTACTACTTTTTGTACGACTGATCTAACAGTGGCAAAATCATTTTCGGGTCTTTCTTGAACTCCTTCAATGAAATCTCATCATTCTCTATTTTCTTTATGACTTCAGGAAAATCCTTTAAAGCAAATTTTAGTTCCTTCTTTATTGCAACTCGTATCCCTTTGATATCAAGCCAATATGCGTTCGCATAGGTGGCATCCTTGGTCAAGTAGTAGTATTTCCAAGTGTCGCGTGAAGTGGTGGAACTTTTGGTGTACGTGTTGTCCGCAAAGGACATCGTATATCCCTTTACGTTCTTGCCATTATAGAAAAGGCGCAAGAAAACAGGCTTCTTGAATGGTTTCGGGTTTTTGTGGAGAGGACCAGGAATAGTGGACAATGCTTGAACCGATTCGTAGACAAGAGGCATAGAATCCATTTCAAGGTTGACGAACTCCACTCTTTTCACCTCTTCACTCGTATAGGTAGTAGTTTCCCCCTTGTACTCTGTGCTAAAGGTAAACTTCTTTACTTCAGGAAGCATGGTGTTGTAGAAACTTGTCATGGAGTAGCCTTCCAAAGTAGTTCCGTCCACCTTGGTTATCCTTACACGATACTGTTCAGACTTCTCCGCTTTTTGTGCATACGCACAGAATACGGAGAAGAATGCAACTAAGATAGCAATGACTTTGTTCATAATCATAAAAAGTTTTAGTTCGATTTCGCAAAAATAGACATTTTATCTCACACCTCCCACAAATCCCCCATAAAAATCATGCTGCGGAAACTTCTCACACCCAATATACAGCGTATCAAAAGCATCCGTGCCATCGGTGCGGTGCTCCAATAAATCCTCCTCCCCGGTTCAGGATTCTTCTCTGTTGACTTGTTCTTGCAAAAGCCGTTTCTTCCGCGTTTCACGCCAGCCGATTGCACCGCAAGAATAAGGTCATCATTGTTCTGGCGATTGAGATAAGGCATGAGCCGCTGCTTGCCAGCGAAGCCTTGGTTGATGAGCAAATACTAACCATAGTCGGCTTATGTTTTGGACAAAATAAACAGGCGCACGTGTCGGATGCACGTACGCCTGTTATATAAGTATATTCCAGCGGAATGATGTCTGATTTTATTTGGCCTCGTTGATGGTGCAGATGCTGACGCGGTTCCAGTCGCTTTCGCTGAACATGTTGCCAACGCCCTGTCCTTCAGCCTTGATGCGGTCGGCGGCGATGTGATATTTGTTGACCAAGATGGTCTTCACTGCTTCAGCGCGTGCGTTGGCGATTTTGGCGTTGACTTCAGCGCTGCCCTCTGGAGAAGCGTAACCTTTGATGCTCACCGTGGCGCTCTTGTGGTTTTTGAGGAATGTGGCGATGCGCTCGATGTTGGGGAGTTGCGAGGCGTCCACTGTGCTCTTGCCCTGACGGAAGGTGACGGTTTGCTCCATAGAGTTGGTTGACTTCGTGATGGTCTCAACCACAGGCTTCTGGTTGCGGGCATCGTTGAGCATTTGCTGCAGCGAGCGGATGTTGGCGTTTTGCTTGGCGATTTCGCGGTCTTTGCCTGACACCTGTGAGCGGAGGTCGTTGATTTTCGCGTTCAAGGCATCAATCTCGCCCTGGTTGTAGGCGCGGAGGAAGGTCATGTAGTGCTGGCCGTTGTTTTTGTTCTTGAAATGGTAGGTTGCGCCTGCGAGCAATTCGATGGCGCTCTTGTTGATGTTGCAAGAAGGACTGGTTTTCCCGTTGTCCATGTTGTAAACGATTGACGGCTTGAGCGACAGCGTCCAAATCTTCTTCTTGCCCAGGTTGAAGTTGAGGTTGAAGCCATATTTGGTGGTCATGTAGTTGAAACTTGAACCAGCAGAGGCGTTATAATAATTACGTCCCCATCCTGCGCCGACAACGGCTTCCACTTCGAAGAAGCGCGGTTTGCCCTGGTAGCCCCAGATGGCGTTGGAAACATTGAATTTGCCGAGAAGGCTGAGGTTTGAAGCGTCGAAGACAGTGGCGCTCTCGCTCACGTTGTTGGCTGCCATAAACTGTGCGCCGAGGGCGAAGACCGGCGTGATTTGCTTGGTGAGCTCAACGCCGTAGGTGGCGCGCATGTTCTTAAAGAAGGCCGAGTGGGTGGTTGGGGTGATGCCGCCGGCAACAACGCCAGCCGACCAGTTGTCGTAAAAGCCCGAACCTTGAACGGTTTTTTGAGCGTTGGCCGTGAGCACCATTGCGCCCATAGCCATAAATGCGATAAACTTTTTCATAACTGTCTGTTATTTAGATGGTGATTTTTGTTTGTGCAGATTGTGAACGCGTGGGGGCTGCGTTAGCCCCGCTTTCTGTTCAACAGATATGCAAAAATAGTACTTTCTTTTTGCAAATGCAAGATACTTTTGGGAAAAAGAAAGTTTTCTCCCTGCCAAGCCGCGCTTGTGGAACGCCAGGACGCTGCGGGCAGACGGAAGGCGCGTCAGAACACCAGTAGGGCCATGAAAAAAGCCACGAAACCTGCTGGAAGTATTCCGCTGGTTTCGTGGCTCGTTTTGTAGTTGAAGGCATGACGGGGTGGGGAATCCCAGTTTTGCCGTTGTTTATTTCAGAATCATCTTGCGAACGCTTCCGTCGCTCATGCGTACAATGTTCACACCCTTGACAGGGGCAGAGTGGCGTTGGCCATTTGGCGTATAGTAGGCCACAGGCGTTGCTTTCTCGGCGGCAGTGTTTTCAACCTGCTCGATGCCAGTGGTGACACTCTGGCTTGGGAAGACAAACATGCCGGGGAACCAATAGTGCTTCAGGCCCGTCATGGGATATTCGGCGAGGAATTTGCCGTTGGAGTCACATTCGTAGACCGTGTAGTCCGTGCTGCCCCAGCTTTTGAAGAGGCTCATGAAGAGGTGGTCTGTTGTGGGGTCAACGCGGAAGCTGCAGCCATAGACAAACCATCCTGCGGCCGTTTTCGTGAGGTCAACGATTTCGGTGCATTCGTTCTTGTCGATGTCATACTTGTAGATGTGGTCGGGACCAGTCCAGCCAGAGGCATAACCCCAGTAGAGCACGTTGTTTTGTACGCTCGCACAGAAAGTTCCTGCCGTCCATGCGTAGTCAACGGCTGGCGTGTGCATGCCGTCGGCGAGCGCCACGCTTTCCGCTTTCATCGTTTCCGTGTTCAGGCGGCAGATACTTGAAGCCGTGTTGGCCCAAAGCGAACCATCTTTGGCGCAGACGATGGATTTATAGGCACCTTCAAAGGTTGCTTCAACCTGGTCGGTTTCGGTGTTGATGACGACAAGGCCGTTTTTGTTGGTAACGGCGTAAACCTTTCCCCCTTTGAGAATCATGTTGCCGCATTCGCCCTGCAATCCTTTGCCGTTGGCGTCGGTCACTTCCTTCGTGATTTCCTGCTTCTCGAGGTCGAGGATGTAGATACCATCGGAAGTGCTCACGTAGGCCTTCTCAGCAGATACGCCCACGAAGCTACGGCCCTGGAAATTGAGCTTGCTTTCGTCGATGTTTTCAATCTGCTTTTCAACGGCCAAGGTCTTGGCGTTGCAGATGGTGATCATTCCGCCAGAGACAGAAGCCCCTGGGTCTTTGGCTGTCTTGGAGATGATGTAGAACTTGTCGTTGAAGATGGCACCATAGCAAGCCGTGCCGCCCACGTTCTCCACCACGTTGTACGACCATTCGCCGTTGGGCGAGAGATAGTTGATGGATGAATTCTGGTGGCCATACCAGTCTTCGTTGACCACTAAGGCACCGTATGACTGGCCTGCGTTGGCCGCATCCTGTGCGAAACTTGCCACGAAGGCAACGAGGGTAAACAAGAAAAGCGTAATTCTTTTTCTCATAATAATTGTGTTTGAATGGTTGATATTTCGATATGATAAAATCTTGTGCATCAGTCCTCTGGCATCATTCTGCAGCCTCTGCGTGGAGGTCTTCTGCGCCGCTGATTTCCGTTGAAGTCTCGCCGAGCCAGCCACACAACTGGTTTTGTGCACAATAGACGCGTACGAAATGGATGCGCGAGAGTTTCACGGGGCGGCGGTTGGCATCTACGGCCCAGTCGATGTTGAAGCTACAGCCGTTGGCATCATTGTTAGGATGGTTGTCGGCATAGCCGTAGCGTAGGGACGAGAGCACCCAGTAGGGAGCTTCCTCCGTTCCTTGGTTCACGCCGTTGGGAGGAAGCAGGGTGCCTTTGAAGGTGAGGGGCGATGAGAGCCACTGGGGAAAATATTCCTGAGCATGAAACTGGTTGCGGGCGAGGACGCCGTTACGGCCTTGGTTGTCGGTCCAGGGAATGTCGGAAAGGGCGTTCGCCGTGTAGGTGATTTCGTAGCCATACACCACCTTGCCCACGCTGTCGACATCCGCACTTCCAGAAAGTTCATACCAAGGGTCGTCTGGCAAGCCGTTGCCGTTCACGTCCTCCGACACCATCACGATGCCCGGTTCGCTGTTGCCCTCAAAGGCATTGCCGCGGATGAGAAAATCCGCTTCGCCGCTGACATTGACCACGGGGTGGTCGAAATGAAACGTGATATAGCCGCCGTAGCCTCCCAGACTCACCAGACCGCCGCGGTCTCCGCCGATGGCTTCGGTGCATTTCCGCGCCATGGCCGCCGCGTCGTCGCCCGCCTCGTAAGTCGGCAGGACGTTGACGTGCTGTCCCGGCGCCGGCACATATTCGTCAACGGCCGCGATGAATTTGCTGCGCTGCGTAGCAGGCGTGTCGGGATTTTCGGGCAGATGAGGTTTGTGGTAAACAAACGCGGCGTGTCCTGGAATGTCGCCCGTGTTGACAGCCCAATCGTAAGAGCCGTCGGCCTTGAAATGCAGTAGGCGTCCGCTCGACACGTAGTTTTTGGCATCCATCAGATAGAAGTCGCGGTGTTCCGGATTGACGATAATCCCGTAGGGCATCTCAATTTGCTGCACTTCGGGAGCCGACGACAAACTGCGCGTCACCACCTCATGCGTCTTCACGTTGATGATGCCATAAGAAATGGTGTTGCTCTGCGTCACCTTGCTGTATTGCACACCGATATAATAAAGAGAGTCGCCCACGATGCAGACGTTGCTCACCGGCACATCAATCATGCCCGCCTTCTTCATCGCGCCGTCGGCGTCCTTTGCCAGCCAATAGAGGCGGGCAGGGGCGTTTTTGTAGTTGCCGCGCGAAACTGTCCACAGTTGCCCATAGCGGTCGGCACGCAGGAGCGAGAGGTTGATGTCGACATCAATTTTGCGCACCTCCTTAAAAGTGTTCAAGTCAATTTCGCTCACCGTGCGGTCGTAGTTGGGCGTGCGGTAGCCTCCGCTGTTTGCCACGTAGAGCTTGTGGCCTAACACGGTGAGCTCTTCAGGCTGATAGCCCACCGTCACCTTGTCGACAATCTGCATCGAGAGCGTGTCAATCTTGTAAACCGCTCCCACTTCAGCATCGGGGCGTATCGCCACAGGAGCCACGTAGGCGCTCACATAAGCGTAAGGGCCGCTAAAGCAAACGCTGCGGCAGTTGGGAATGCTGATTTGTGCCTGTTTCTTGCAGGTGTAGGCATTGAGCACCTCCACTTTGTTGGAGCAGTTGACAACCATCCATAATTTGCTGCCGTAGACTTTGACATCGTTGCCGACATCACCCAGTTCCTTCACCTCGTTGGGGTTGGAAGCGGCGTAAACATTGCGGTGGTAGACCGGCGAGCCAGTTTCAGAAGCGAGGTCAAGAAAATCGAGCGTCGCCTTGTTGCTGCCCATGTTGCCCTCGTTGAGCACGTAAAGGCCAGAGATGTTGCCGTTTTCGGTTTTTCCGCCCGTGATTTCTGTTTCAGATTCAAAAATCAGTTCGTCGTTTCGGCAGGCTGTCAGTGTCAGCAGGGCCAAAGCCAGGAGGAATATTCTTTTTGTCATATATGGGATGTTCTAAGTAATGGTGGATGAGAAAGGGGGAGAGTCCTATCTTATAAGTCGTATTCCAGCGTCAGCATGAAATGGCGTTTCGGCATGGGATAGTTGACAATCACGTCATAGTCTTGCGCCAGCAAATTGTTGACGTCCAACCGTGCCTGCCAGCGTTGCGCTTGATAAGACAAGGAAAGGTCGTGCGTGTACCAGGGTTCAAGATGATTGACACGTATGTTTTCCTGTTGCGAATAGCGTTCCCCCGTATAGATAAAACTGTAGTTGAGGCTCCACGCCTTCCACGTGGCAGCCAGAACGGCGGTGCCGCTGTGCCAGGGAATGTAGGGAATTTGGTGCCGGTGGAACGAGTTTTTCGGGTTCGTCACGTCGCGGGCATCTTGGTAAGTGTATTGCAAGCGGGCGGTGAACGAGCAGTTGCGCGAAGGCATCAGTGTCAGTTCGCCCAAGGCCTCAATTCCCTTGATATGTACGCGCCCCAAGTTGAGCATCGTCCAGCGAAACTGCTGCCCTTTGGGATAGGCCACGATTTTGTCGCCCACGGAGTTGTAATAAGCATCGGTCTGCAAACGCCAGTGGCAGCGCTTCGGCAAACGGCTTTTGGGCGTTTCGAAAGTGACACCAGCATCGTATTGCAGCGCACGCTCGGGCTTCAGCGCCGAACTGCCCATGTCGGCATAATAGAGGTCGTTGAATGTTGGCATGCGGAAACTGCGCTTGCAAAAGGCGCGTAGCGTGAGCCAGGCGTTGGAGAAGGGTACGTAGGAGAGGACAATGGCGGGAGAGAGCGACGGACGGAGGTGTCCCGCTGTACCGATTTCCACCCTGTCGTTGATGTCCTGCGCCACCACCGATGCCTGTGCCTTCAGTCCCCCCGTGTTCACCGAAGAAGCCAGGGCCAGGGCATGCGTCAGGCGGCGCGGCCGGGCAAAATCCGTCAGGTTGGCATCGAGGCGGTTCCAGCGGAAGTCATAGCTCAGGGAAAGCGTCCACCATTGAGGGAGAATTTCATAGGCGTTGGCCCAGGAAGCAAAGAGCTCCTGCTGCCGATAAGTGTTGTCCACATGAATTTGCGTCTCGTCGTTGTTGACGTAGCGTGTCTGATAGTAGGCATACTTCGCCGTCAGACGTGAAGAAAACCGTTCGCCGAAATCCTTGCGTAGGTTGCCTTGCAGGAAGGAATTATGGTCCCATTGCCGTTCCCCTCTGCGCCAGACGTTGCTCACGATGGCACCGGGAATGCCCCGTTCAGAATGGTAGGTGTATGCCTTCATCTGCCACAGCCCCGCCGTCAAGCGTCCGTAGAGATTCTCTTCGGCCCGCACCGCCCAGATGTCGCCGTTGTGGCGCACGGCGGTGGTGTCGTAGGCCACAGCTCCACTGGGTGTCTTCTTGCGATAGCGAAATTTATAGCGCCCGCTCGACATCAGTCCTCCCACGCTGAGAGAATGGCTCAAGATTGGCGAGAGCCGTTGCTCCCAAAGGGCGTTGAGGCGCCACGTGTCGCTTGAGCCGCTCTGTGCTTTCAGTTTCAGATGCCAGGGTTTGTCGGCGGAAAACTGCGGTTGGCGCGTGCGGATATAGACGGTGCCGGCGTTGGAAAAGTCGGAGGCCGTTTGCAGCGCTGCGCTGCGTTGTCCGTTGTAGAGCGAAATTTCCTCCACGTTGTCAAGCGAAAACTGTCCCAGGTCAATCTGCCCGTTTTGCGCGTTGCCGAGCGCAATGCCATCGTAGGCGATGCCCAGATGATGCGTACCCATGCTGCGGATGTTGACGGTTTTGATGCCACCGATACCGCCGTAGTCTTTCAGTTGGAGTCCAGAAAAATAGCGCAACGCATCGGCCACGTTGAGATTGCTCATGCGCTTCAGTGCTTCGCCAGATAGCGTTTGCGGCACCATGATTTCGCGATGCTTCAGTTTGGCGTTGACAACGGCCTCCGAAAGATGGTAAGCGCTGTCGTTGCCCTCAAAAGCCTCTGCAGCATTCAAGGCGCAGGACACTTTGTCGGCCATTGGCCTTTCGGCCGTCGGTGCTGCCGCCTTGGCTTCTGGCAGAGACGTCTTAGTCTCCAGCAGATAAGCCTTAGCCTCTGGCAGATACAAAGCCCAAGCAAGTAGCGCGAACAGAGTCCGCACGTATCGGAATTTTCTCGTCATAAAACTTTTTTGGTCATTGGAAACACCTTCTTGGCATTTCCTTTGCCGAGCCTATGCCTTCCTCGAAGCACAAAAAGTGGCTCACAACCATGTGGCAGGTCTTCTGGCTTGTCCTCATCCAGTTCGTCTTCCCGTGGAAATCTTCTGAAACGCAGCGCTTGCTTTGGCTGGCAATGCTTCCGTTACGCCCACAGTGACATCTTCTGAACCGATGAAAATCAGGACTCACAGCAGCGGGACTGCACAGGTTTTCCACCTGTTTCCCTATTAGTAATGGTGAAAGAATAAGTTGAGCAATTTTGACCTGTATTTTTGTTGGTTTTGGAATTTGGAAGAGGGAGCATAGCGGGCTATGTGACCGATGATAAATTTCAAAAACGGCAAAAATGCAGGTCATAAGAAACAACTCCTTATTTCCTCAAAATTGGTCAAGTTATTTTTTTACCATTACTTATGGCCCGCGTCCCATGCAATGCGGCAAGGGTAGGGGCCACCACTGGCTTTTCAGACGCAAAGTTACAAAAAAAATCGATTGCGGCTGAATGGCCTTCCGCTATTTCGTCCCGTAAGCCTTCATCTTGCTATATGGAGTATGTCATTTTGTGATATAACGACACATAAAAAAAGCAAACGGGGCACTTACTTTGCCATAAATCGCTAATTTTGCAGCAAAACTTAACCCAAGAAAAAGCAAACCAATGGTAAAAATTACAAAGGAAGCTGCCTTGCTGTATCACTCGCAAGGCAAACCGGGAAAGATTGAAGTCGTTCCCACTAAACCTTATCGCACACAGACCGACCTTTCGCTCGCTTATTCTCCGGGCGTGGCTGAGCCTTGCCTTGAGATTCAGAAGAATCCGCACGATGCTTATAAATATACCAACAAAGGCAATCTCGTTGCCGTGATTTCAAACGGAACGGCGGTGCTCGGCTTGGGCGACATCGGTGCCATGAGCGGCAAACCAGTGATGGAAGGTAAGAGTTTGCTCTTTAAGATATATGCCGGCGTCGACGCTTTCGACATCGAAGTCAACGAGAAAGACCCCGACAAGTTCATTGAGGCAGTGAAGGCCATTGCCCCGACGTTCGGTGGCATCAACTTGGAAGACATCAAGGCACCTGAGTGTTTTGAGATTGAACGCCGCCTGAAAGCTGAACTCGACATCCCCGTGATGCACGACGACCAGCACGGAACGGCCATCATCTCGGCTGCCGGCTTGATCAACGCCATTGACGTGGCAGGCAAGAAACTGGAAGATGCCCGCATCGTTGTGAACGGTGCAGGTGCGGCCGCCATTTCCTGCACCCGTCTCTATTGCTCCTTTGGCGCACGCAAGGAAAACATCGTGATGCTCGACTCTCGCGGCGTTATTCGTGTTGACCGCGAAAACCTGACGGAGCAGAAGCGCGAATTTGCCACCACCCGCGACATCCACACCCTGGAAGAGGCCGTGAAGGATGCCGACGTATTCGTTGGTCTCTCGAAGGGCAACGTGCTTTCAAAAGACATGGTGCGCTCAATGGCCAAGAACCCCATCATCTTCGCCCTGGCCAATCCTGTACCTGAAATCTCTTATGAAGATGCCAAGGACGCACGCCCCGACGTGTTGATGAGCACGGGACGTACCGACTATCCTAACCAAATCAACAACGTTATTGGCTTCCCGTATATCTTCCGTGGCGCCCTCGACACCGCCGCCAAGGCCATCAACGAGGAAATGAAGCTCGCCGCTGCACGCGCCATTGCCGATTTGGCACGCCGCCCGGTGCCCGACATCGTAAACCGTGCCTATCACGTGCGCAACTTTACGTTCGGCCCTGATTACTTTATCCCAAAACCTGTCGACCCACGCCTCATCACGGAGGTTTCAATGGCTGTGGCAAAGGCCGCCATTGAGAGCGGCGTGGCCCGCAAGGTCATCACCGACTGGAAGGCTTATCGCCAGCAACTGCGCGAACTGATGGGACAGGAAAGCAAGCTGACGCAAAACCTCTATGACACGGCTCGCCTCTCGCCGCGACGTGTGGTCTTTGCCGAAGGCACGCACCCCACTATGCTTGAAGCCGCCATCCGCGCCAAGGAGGAGGGTATCTGCCATCCAGTTCTTTTAGGCAACGACGTGCAGATTCGCAAGATGGCCGAAGATATGAAGCTCAACCTCGACGGTGTTGAGGTGCTCAATCTTCGCAACGACAGTGAGGCGGAGCGCCGTCAGCGCTATGCCGAAATCCTGGCGAAGAAGAAGCAGCGCGAGGGCTACACGTTGCAGGAAGCCATCGACAAGATGTACGAGCGCAACTACTTCGGCATGATGATGGTGGAGACGGGCGATGCCGACGCTTTCATCACCGGTCTTTACACGAAATATTCCAACACCATCAAGGTGGCCAAGGAAGTGATTGGCATCCGCGAGGGCTATAACCACTTCGGAACGATGCACCTCATCAACTCCAAAAAAGGTGTGCTCTTCATTGCCGACACTTTGATCAATCGCCACCCCGATAGCGAGACGTTGCTCGACATCGCCAAACTTTCGGCTTCAACGGTGCGTTTCTTCAATCGTACGCCGGTGATTGCCATGTTGTCATATTCTAACTTCGGCACGGACAACACGGGAAGCCCCGTGGCCGTACATCAGGTGGTTGACCAGATGCAGCGCGAGTTCCCCGACCTGGCCATCGATGGCGAAATGCAGGTGAACTTTGCGCTCGACAAGGACTTGCGCGACGACAAATATCCGTTCACACGCCTGAAAGGCATGGATGTCAACACCCTCGTGTTCCCGAACCTGACGAGTGCCAACGCTTCATACAAGATGATTAAGTCGATGGCTGAAGATGCCGAAGTTGTTGGCCCAATCCAGATGGGATTGAAGAAGCCTATCCACTTCACCGACTTTGAATGCAGCGTGCGTGACATCGTCAACATCACTGCCGTGGCTGTCATCGATGCCATCGTTCAGGAGAAGAAAGACCAGAAGGCATAAGCAATTGCTTATATATAATAAGGAGTGCCATACTTCAAACATCCGATAGATGCTTGGAGTATGGCACTCCTTGTTTATGTCCTTGGGGGTAGGGGCAAAATGCAGAAAAATCTCTGCGCGATTTTTTACCAAATAACATGGCGGTTGCAGCGTAGCTGCCCCTGAAAGGTAGCGTGTTCAAAATCTCAAAAAAAATCTGCGTTTTTTGCTAAATAATAAAGTGCGACGAAACTCTGGGGCGAAGCACTGTAGCTCACTTTGCTCGCAAAGTGAGG
>ERZ791805.906-NODE-906-length-11462-cov-3.098536_pt1 | contig 11462 bp, 9 predicted proteins | sample MGYA00510306_ERZ791805 | MGnify/ENA primary metagenome ERZ791805 (study PRJEB30046, sample SAMN00791990) | human gut metagenome | study: EMG produced TPA metagenomics assembly of the A metagenome-wide association study of gut microbiota in type 2... | reverse complement strand
AAACAGCAGCCAAAGGGCGTAGAATAATATCTGCTGGCAGAAGTCCAGCAGCTGCGTGCGGAGGTAGACTACCTAAAAAATCTGCAAACCTTGGTTTTGGAAGACGAGCGACGCCAGCACAAAAAACGCAGGTATCTCATGACAGAACTCCCTAATTTTTTATCATTTCGGTTTACAAATGCGCTCTGAGTGTCCTTATCAGTGAGAGGCAAATTTTCCGACTGGGTTGGCCGCAATCACAATCGTCTCACCTGAACATAAGGAGCGTAGCTACATCTTTAGACCGACAAGCTTTTACTACATCAGCAGAGTTCATTCCTCTGGTTTCTCATCCTCTATCAATACATTGCAAGGAAAACCCGGAATGGCATAGCCAAGCACACTGCCCAGTGGGTAGTGCATCTTGATGTCGAGATCAAAGCACTTTAGCAGGAACAAAACATCATGGCAGCCGCCAACTGCATCGAGTTTCTGTTGATCGCTGAGATGGGTAAAGGCTTGAATTCTCTGATCCAGATCAGAAATCTTCCGGGACATTCTTTTATATAACTGCCAAAGAAGAATGTCACGGTAAAATGTCGGAAAATCATCCAAGACTGTTTCATATACGTGGATCATCTCATGCAGCAACACACTGTCATCATTTGCATATTCCGGGCTGATAATAACATACGCACATTGATAGCTCTCTGGATTTCCAATATACTCTCTTAAACCGTCGGGGTAGCCGGTCTCCGCGGTAGGCCAAATTTGTATAGGTGTGTTGTAACCATCGATAAACGCTCCATGTGCTCCATTATCCAAGGGCGCAACAGAGAACCGTACCCACGACAAGGTGAAATCATGCAGCTCTTCCGGCTGAAAATCGAAGGATTCGCCATCCTCTGTACATTCATCAGCATTGTCAATTACACTCGAGTCAAAAAGCATGTCTGCAAAATGTTCTTCAAACTCCGATGCCCGCTCGCAGAGCGCGACATCTTCTTCTGGCGCAGTGTGCAGCCAGTCTCTAAAATCTTCTGACTGTCCGACATACCGTGAAGGCTGGTTTAGCGCATACAGACCTCTTGTCCTATAAATTGCCATATTGTTTCTCCTTTTCGCTCTCAATATTTCCCCGTCAGCAGATAATTCTGGCATAAATGTGACAAACCATTTTTGCTGCCGAGGCATCTAATCTCTTGCTACAATGCAGGCACCCAAAAGTGGGTGCCTGCATTGTAAGTAGTATGATGCGATGCGCGTCTTTCCGCGCGGGTTTTGCTCACTGCTCGAGCTTCGTCCAGTCGCGGTTCGCGCGCAGGGCGGTCCACTGCTCGTCGCCGTTCTTCTCGGTCGCGGCGCGCTCGTAGGTGTGGCTGTTCGTCGCCTCCTGAATGGCGATGTAGAACCAGTCACCGCTCTTGCAGTCGGGGAAGGTCAGCATCACACGCTCGGACAGCAGGTGATCCTCCTCAGAGGGCACACGCTCGAGTACGCGGTTGATCATCGTCACGGTCTCGGCGCGGGTGATGCTCTGGTTGGGACGGAAGCTACCGTCTGGGTAGCCCTCGATCCAGCCATTGCCTGCCGCGAGCTTGATATAGGCCTCAGCCCAGTGACCGGCGATGTCGCTGAAGCGGTCAGTCGTCTTGTCCAGCTTGGCGAACAGGGCGATGATCTTGGACATCTCGGCGCGGGTGATGGGGGCGTTCGGGCGGAACGTGCCGTCGGGATAACCGCTGACGATACCGGCGTTGCTCAGGGTGGAGATGGCGTTGTTGTACCAGTCGCCGCTCTTGATGTCGGAGTACGCGTTCGTGGTCGCCCAATACTGCTCACGGGTCTTGTCGGTCAGCAGACGGAAGAAGATGGTGCTGGCCTCAGCGCGGGTGATGTAGCCGCCCGGCTGCACCGTGCCGTCGGGATAACCCATGATGTAAGCATAGTGATCCGCAGTATTCAGCGCGGGCTTGCTCGGCGTGGGGGTGGGGATCACGGGAATATAGGGAACGTAGCTGTAGGTGTTGGTGATGGTCAGAGGGGTGTTCTCATCGGCCCCTTCAAACTGCCAGCTTGTGACCTTCAGCGCGTCACCTTGCTTCGCGACTGTGATCGTCAGAGTGTAGGGCTTTTCATCATAGGTCTATAGGATGTTCCGCCCTTGACCTCCTGCACAGCATAAAATAAGCCTTTTCGCTTACTTGTGGTAGCTGCCTTGCTCTTTGTGCAGTCTTATCTTAATGATATTGCATCAAAGGAGAGTATATCAAATTACTGCGTCTTATTTTTATTGATTTTGTTTTATAATATTAGCTCCCCAGTCGGCGATTACAGTCCTGCCTTCTGTTTCGTACTATACTCAACAATGGCCTTTTTGAGGATATCCATGGCGCGCTCGAGCTTGTCGCTTTCGAGGACGTAGGCCATGCGGACTTCGTTTTTGCCCTTCCCGGGCGTCGCGTACATCGAGCCTCCCGGGGCCATCATCACGGTCTCGCCGTTGTCGCTGAATTCCTCGAGCAGCCATTGCTGGAACTTGTCGGCATCGTCGACCGGCAGCGCGGCCATCACGTAGAACGCGCCACCCGGCACGTCGAACACCACGCCGGGGATCTCGCCGAGCTTGCGGCAGAGCGTGTCGCGGCGCTTCTTATACTCGTCGCGCACGGCGGCAAAATACTCGGGGCCGACGGTGTAGAGCGCGGCAGACGCGATCTGGTCGAGCGTCGCGACCGAAAGTCTTGCTTGGCAGTATTTCATCGCGTGGTTCATGAACTCCTTATTCTTGGAGATCAGGCAGCCGATACGCGCGCCGCAGGCGGAAAAGCGCTTGGAGACCGTGTCGATGACGATGATGTTGTCACCCGCCCTGTCGGCAAACTCGCCAAACGACTGGAGCTTCTCCCCGCCGTAGACGAATTCGCGGTACGCCTCGTCGCCGATGAGGAAGAGGTCGTGCTTCTGAGCGACATCGACGAGCATCTCCATCTCCTTGTGGCTCAGCACAACGCCGGTCGGGTTGCCGGGATTCGTGACCATGATGGCGCGCGTGTGCTCGTTGATGAGAGATTCGATCTTCTCGCGGTCAGCGTAGCGATACCCCTCCTCCGGGCAGGTCGGGATCGGGCGAATCGATGCACCGCAGGTGCGGGTCATCGTGTTGTAGTTCGGGTAGAACGGCTCGGGAATGAGAATTTCGTCGCCGTCGTCAAGAATGCACTGCAGCGCGATCTGAAGCGCTTCGCTGCCGCCGGCGGTGACGTAGATCTCGCTCTTGTCGAAGTGCATGTCGAGCTTGTCGTAGTAGTTCTGAATCGCGTCGATCAGCTCGGGGATGCCGGGCGAGGGCGCGTAGGCCAGCACCGGCTGCTCGAAGTGACGGACCGCCTCGAAAAACGCAGGAGGAGTCTGTACGTCGGGCTGGCCGATGTTGAGGTGATAGATGTTGACGCCGCGTGCCTTTGCCGCCACCGCGTACGGGTGGAACTTGCGCATCGGAGACAGGCCGCATTTTTCAACTTTGCTGGAAAATTTCATTGTTCGTACTCCTTATTGGCCGAGGTATGGGGTGAGCTTGATTCCATAAGATGTTCTATGGTTTCAAGCTCACCCCCTAAACGCTTACTTTCCGGTTTCGAGATAGCGAATTAACTGTTCACGGTCCATACCAGCAATGCCGAGCTGTTCCATGGTGCGGGCTTCCTTGTAGAAATCGCGCTTGCAGACGGCGCAGATCACATCGACAAGTGCTTTATGCACGGTATACTCAAAGCCAAACTGCTTGAAGAACTCGACGCTCGGAATCAGGCCAAACGGAACATCCTCTGTGATATAGCGATAATCCATGGTCTTGGGCATCGGGCTGTATCCAAAGTGCGGCAGAGAGTGCTGCAGCTCGGAGATTGTATTACCCTCCGCGCCCTGGTGAGCGTACCAGTCTCGAATAATATCCGTCAGGTGGGGGATATCGGTATCCCCTAACACGTTCAGGTTCCGGCGTTCAGCGTCCAGCGCATCCATCAGGTTGTCCAGCGACTTTGTGCAGCACTCGCGATAGAACAGGCGGTCCTCCTCGTTGTCGATGCATGCGGCATTAAGAAGCATGATTGAGGTGTGCATGGTCGTATTGATGTTTGACAGGCCGGTTTCAAGAACATTGTGATATTCTTTGAGGTGAGGATACAGCGTCTTCAGACGGGGCATGACCACATCTGTGTCGCAGGAGGGGAAGCAGGCTGTTCCCATATTGTGTTTGTAGCCGCGCACCCAAACAGAAGAGGGCGTCTTTTTACGGCAGGCATAAATCATGCAGGAAAGCTCGACGAGAGTTACCTTTGCCGTGCATCCGGCACTGCGCATCACGTTATGGAAGTACAGTGCACCACCGAAGTTAGCCGGCGTAAGCACGATAATCTGCCCATCGCGCAGATGCGGAGCACACAGAGAAGCGATCGTATCCATTGAATATGTGGGAACCACGATGAACACAATGTCTGACTCTGCAAGCGCCTCACCGATATCTGTGGTGATCTTATGCAACTTTGCAAATCCGCCCGTCAGACCGTTATTGGCATAGGCCTCCATCTCAATGCCGCCTTTTTCGATCACCTCACTCAGTCCTGCGGCAAAACGTGGAAGCTCAAAAAGCGTAACCTGATTGCCTCGGATCGTTAAGTCAGCAGCTGTTGCAAATGCACCGTTTCCGCCGCCGATCACTGTTACCTTTTCCATAATAATATCCTCCTTGGTTGAATTTTTATTCTTTTTTTATGAATTTTATTAGATTTTTCTGAATTTTGGGCGCTAAAAAGTCCCCTCTTTTCCAGAATGGATTTAATTCCATTCTGGCAAAGAAAGTATTAGAGGAAATATGAACGCATTATGAGACGTTAAGCGGCCGCCTGCTGTTTCTTTTTCTGCACAATGTAGAGCGATGCGATCAGGGCCACTGCCAATGCAAGCAATGCACCGCGCATCGGCATGGTCAATCCATCAAACATCATGAAATAGATAACGGCAAAAATCGCAAGGCCTGTAAAGCGCTGGATGTTCCCGAGATCGCCCATAAAGTACTTCTCAGTGAAGGTTCCAAGGAAATAGATCGCAATGATGGCAAAGACCGCAATTATGCACTGAACCCACCAAGCACCGTTGATAAGCTGAGAATAGACGAAGAGCACAGGCACGTAATAGAAGGTAAAGCCCATTTTAAGTGCAGTGAAGCCGGTTTTCATCGGCTGCCCCTGAGCAATGCCCGCAGCGGCAAAGGCCGTCATACATACCGGAGGTGTGATCGTCGCAAGCTGAGTAAACCAGAAAATCGTCAGATGGACGACCAGCATATCAACACCAAGCGACACGATGGCCGGCGCGGACAGGGTAGCAAGGATAATGTAGCTCGTACTAATCGGTAGGCCCATACCGAGAATATAGGCAATCAGTGCGACCAAAAGAAGGGTGAGCCAGAGCTTCCCCTGCGAAAAGCTGAGGATGATCGCAGAGGTCTTCATCATCAGACCCGTAATGTTGATCATCGAAACAATCAGCGAAGCGCAGAAGATAACGCCGCCGATGGACATCAAGCTCTTGGCGCAGTCTTCCAGTGCAAAAACGATCTTTTTGGCAGATACGCGCGTGTCCTTTCGGATCTGGCCGATCAACAAGATCAAAAGCGCGCAGCCGACACCGCTGAGGAACGGCGTATAGCCAAGGACCAGCAATACGACGAGGATCAGGATGGGGATAAAGAACACACCGCCAGCGTGCATCGTCTGTTTAAGCGGGCGAATGTCAGATGCGGGAAGTCCGTGCAGATTGCGCTTCCTGGCAATCAAATCGACCAAGAAATAGATTGCAATATAAAACAGAATCGCCGGAATGATGGACACAAAGCAGACATCACTATATGGCACGCCAACGGTTTCTGCGAGGATAAACGCGCCCGTACCCATGATTGGAGGCATGATCTGACCGCCGGTAGACGCGCAGGTCTCAATCGCACCCGCTTCCTCTGCGGTATAACCAGTCTTCTTCATCATCGGGATGGTCAGCGTACCAGTCGTCACAACATTGGCAATAGAACTGCCGGAGATCGTACCCATTGCAGCACTGGAGATGACGGCCACCTTTGCCGGGCCACCGCGGCGGCGTCCTGCGACGGAAATGCAGATGTCCATAAAATACTTGTCGGCGCCCACGCACTGGAGGAATGTGCCAAATGCGAGGAATCCGAAAAGCAGTGTCGCAGCCATACCGGTCAGCGAACCGAACATACCCTCGGTTGTCAGATAGGTCTGTTCTACAAATTTAGCAAGCGTGATTCCTTTATAGCGGAACATCGCCGGGCAGTATGGGCCTAAGAACGCATAGGCAATAAAAGCAAGTGTAATGATTGAGATCGAAATACCAAGCGTACGGCGGCCTACTTCAATGATCATAAAAACCAATGCCAGCGCTACCACATAGTCAAGGGTCTGGATCTCCGAAGCAAACGGGACTCTTGTCATAAAGCGTTCGTTATTGCTGACGGTCCATACGAAGGAAAAAATCGACATTGCGACCATGATCCAATCGTATACGGGGACTTTTGAACGATCAAACTTGCTTTTTTTCGTTGTGGGGCACCAAAGGAAAGTCAGCGCCGACATGGAGCAGATGATAATGCTGCGCTGTACCATCGGTAGAAAAACGCCTGCAAACGCGGTATAGAAAATAATGAGTGTGGTCGCGACAGCGATGCCGAAAGCGAGGTAGCGAGGGAAGCCCTTTAGATCTCTGTATTTTCCGTTGGCCTCTTCCAGCAGCTCTTCAGACACATCCGCTTTCTCAAAGTTTTCGAAATCTGGGGCGGTATCCAGACCGCCCGTATTTGTTTTTTTATCTTCGTTCATATAAAACCTCTCTAATATTTGCTCTTAGGAGTAAAACATTTACATCAGACCGATCTCCTTGTAGAAGCGCTCTGCACCGGGATGAAGCGCGATGGCCGTGCCTTCATTCATCGTATCTGGATCAAACTCTGCAAACGAGCTGTGAACACCCTCGAAATACTCCTTGTTTTCATAAATGCTCTTGGTAAGATTGTAGATCATTTCCTCGTCGGCATCTTCGGTCGTAAAGATAACAATGGGGAGCGCGACCGTTTTAATGTCCTCTGTTTGGCCCTCGTACGTGCCGGCAGGGATGGTATAAGCGGAGAAGCCGTTTTCATTAACAAGCTTTTCGATTACTTCATCATCCAAGCTGAAAAGATGTCCATCGGAGCGGGTAACCAGAGATTCCGTGACAGACGAAGCAGGAACGTTCTGCATCGGCATCATGATCGCAACGTGGCGATCCGACCATGCATCGGAGAGGGAACCGCCGTCAGCGTAATACGCCTTGGCCCCCCAGCTTTCAATTGCAGAGATACTGTCCAGACCATACTGCTTGAAAATAGTCTCAATGACGAAAGTGGACGCATTGCCGACCGGATAGCAGCCCAAGGTGTCCTTGATCTTTCCGTTTACAAACTCACCGAACGTATCGATGTCAAGCGTGGTCAGCGGCTGAATTGCCGTGGGCTGCATTGCGCAGATCGCACGCAGATTGGTGTAAGAGGTTTCAAAAGGCGCCTTGCCGTTCTGCGCCGCAATCAAAAACGGGCCATAGCTCATACCGATCTCGGAATCTCCGGATGCAATAACCGGCACATTACCGATAGAGCCGGGGCCGGGGATAGCGGTCATCGGGAAGCCATCATAGTTGTCATTGAACTTATCTGCGATACCGGCACCGATGGTATACCACGAGCCGGTAGCTGCACCGCTGAGAAGCTCAAGATCATTGATCTTGGGTAGACTGTCGGAAGAATCAGTCTGCCCCTGCTCGCCACAGGCAGTGAGCGACAGTGCTGCTGCAACACACAGCAAAAACGATAAGATCTTTTTTTTCATTTCTTTTCCTCCATTTTATTTTCACCGAATTAGCTCGGTCACGCTTATAACAGCAAATTGCGTGCCAACTACAAGCCACGCTTTTAAACAAATTATTGTCTCTATCGATCGCCACATTCGCTTAGTTTCTGTGTGTTTTATACAAGAAACATTGTTTACTACTCTTCCAGCGGCAAATGTGTCTATTTTTTTAGAATCTACGTATATAATTGTTTACATCAATGCAGACTTTATATATAATAACTATACATGGAAACAACGTGTCTTTCAAGGAGGTGTTCTGCCCGTGCAGAAAATTGCTGTTGTGGGCTCTAGCTATTTTGAAAAATATGTAGAACAAATCAAGACTGCGGATATGTTTCCGCAAGTCGAGCTTTTCTTTATTCCGGATAACGGCGCCCCTGCAAATATTGACATCAACTTTGTATTGAATCTGATCGAAGAAAAAGCGATACAGGCGATTGTCCTTGGCCCGTTTGACTATGAGCGCCTTGCTCCGCTTATCTCGATCCCGTGCTATATCGTTCTGCCCAACCTTCAGGATTTTCTTTTGCTACACAACAGGGTAAAGGATTACAAAAAAACTGCGGTCGTTTTATCGCCGCAGTACGAAATTGATCTATCAAGTCTTGAGCAATGCCTTCATATTAAATACAATCGTTTTTTTTATTCCCAGGATGGGGTCAAAGATCTTATTCGGCAACTGAAAGCGGATGGCTATACCGGGGTGATTGGCAACAGTGTCAGCTTGATGCACGCAGAAAAGCACGGCATGGACGGTTATTACTATTTCAGTCGAAAGTGTATCGAAGACGGTATTAATAACGCGCTTCAGATCATCCGCAATATGGAAAGGGAAAATCAATACGTTTCTGAAGTCCGCTCTCTTCTGGAAAGCACCACTTGTGGTGTGATTTATACGGATTCAAACATGACCATTACCTATGTAAATAAGACAGCATTTGATATTCTCCATTGTTATCGGGACAGCGTTTTGCAAAAGCCTCTAACGGATATTCTTCCCTCCAAAATCATCGAACGCTTGCAACGCAGTGGCGGACAGGAAAGCAACATACAGTTGACCATTTTCGATACTGATGTGATCGGTAATATCTTTCCACTCAAAATCGGTAGCAGCTTTCCGCGCATTTGCTTCATGTTTGAAAAAGCCTCCAGCATTCTGGAATCCGAGGCGATGATCCGGCAGGAAAGTAAGAGAAAAAATTTTTCCACACGCTATTCCTTTGAAGACATTATAGGGACCTCCCCCGCCATCCGAAAAGCCATCGATACTGCAAAGCGGTTTGCTATGAGAAATTCCACAGTGCTGATTAATGCGGAAACTGGGTCCGGCAAAGAGCTCTTCGCCCAAAGCATACACGGGTACAGTCAGCGGCGTCATTACCCGTTCGTTGCAATCAACTGTGCGTCGATTCCAGACACCCTGATAGAAAGCGAACTGTTCGGCTATACTGCAAATTCTTTTACAGGTGCCTCTTCAAAAGGCAAAAGTGGCCTAATCGAACTCGCAAATCACGGAACGGTATTCCTTGATGATATCGATGCGCTTTCGCCTAGCTTCCAGTCCAAACTTCTCCGTGTTATGCAGGAACGTGAGATCGTCAGGATTGGCGGCAGCGCACCCGTCTCTGTCGATGTGCGATTTATCGTTGCGACAAACAGAAATCTTTCAGAAATGGTCGCCCGTGGCGAATTTCGAAACGATCTTTATTATCGTATCAATATTCTCTGCTTGCGAATACCTCCTTTACGTGAGCGTCCGGAAGATATCCCTCTGCTTTATGAGCACTACCTCAATTTCTTCGACAGTGAGCTTGCCATTCGCATTCATCCTTATCTTCACCAAGCATTTTTTAAAGCCTTTTCGTACGGCTATCCGGGCAATGTTCGTGAACTCGTCAGCGTAGCAGAGCGGATCACCGCTCTGGCAGAGCCCGAGCGACTTAATGAAGGCGGTTATCTTTCCGGCCTTGTGTCAGAATGCCTAGATATTCAGGCAACGAAAGAGGTCTGTCCGAATATCCCGCTACTGATCAGTGGCAGCTACCGCGAAGATGTCCGTAACGCTGAGTACGCTATATTAACGCACTACTGCAGTGCAAATAATTGTACAATGTCTGAGCTTGCAAAAAAGCTTGGCATTAGTCGGGCTACTCTTTATAATCGGCTACGCGTACAGGGAAAAAGCGAGATCACATGAAACGTTCTTCTGTAATACTATTCCCTCGTCATGAGCAAAAGGCAAGCACTTACTGCAGTGCTTGCCTTTCGCTTTTATTTATTTGTACAATTCCTGATGTACTCCACTAACGCCGCCTTCGGGATTCGCCATACGCGGCCATTCCTATAGCCCTTAATCTTACCTGTATTTAGCAACTCGTACATCGCATTGAATCCGATTTTCAAGGCTTCGCAGGCCTCTTCAACCGTCAAAACATCATCGTAAGATTCAAACATTCGTCATTTCTCCTTCACTACGCCGCACTGTATCCGGAGCGGACACAATGCTGGATCAGCCATACAGCGATCACATAAGCACTCAGGAGGCTTCTTGCCGTTTCTCTGCCGCTGCGGGTTTTGCTTACGACCATACAGGTCCATTTTCTCGATCTGCTGATAAACTGCCGGTTCAGTCCGGCCCAACTCCAGCGCAATCTCGGTGATACCGACGCCACTGTCAAATAAAATTCTCAGTCTCGTCATCTCTCCAGTAATCTCCGGCGCGGTCTGCACGCAAAGTCTGATTGCGCATCGAGCGCACGGATTCTTGGAACGCTTCTTCACTTCTCATAGGTCTGCTTTCTCCTTTTGAATTTTCTTTACCTTATGTTACGTTCCTAAATCGCAAATCGCTTTATTTTTAATTGTATATCATCCTTATGAAGCACCGCGGAGTTGTCCGCGGTGCTATTTCTATTTAAGGAGATATCAACATGAACGTTCTCTTAGTTGAACCCAACCTTGATCCCCGCACCATTGAAATTGACGGCTCTCTCGCGTCCATGCAGTCCCTCGTCGGCGGCCTCATCGAAGCTGTGTACCCGTTCGAGGCCCCCGTCGCCCTGATCTGCAACGACGAGGGAAAATTGGCAGGCCTGCCGCAGAATCGCCCCTTAAAACACCCCGAAACCGGTGAAGTCTACGACATCATCTATGGTACTTTTTTCGTATGTTCCGCGCCAGCCGACAGTGAGCATTTTGAGTCGTTACCAGACGATTTGATTGAAAAATACAGCAAAGTCTTTGCACTGCCGAGCCTCGTCTGCACCTCCTGCGGCAACAAGTTTTACCGTGAACAGCTCTCACCCTTTGACGGTGAGCTGCTCTGTCCCTCCTGCCTGAGCAATCAGACGGTCTACTGCTCCTGCTGTGACCGCCGTATCTGGACAGACGACAATGTGGGAACGGATGCTCAGCCGCTGTGTCAGGACTGCTTCGACGATCACTTTGAACGCTGTACAACCTGCAACGCCCTGATCCGCCGTGGGGACACCTTCTTCCGTGTAGACGAACCGTATTGTCAGG
>ERZ791805.904-NODE-904-length-11481-cov-2.513566_pt1 | contig 11481 bp, 6 predicted proteins | sample MGYA00510306_ERZ791805 | MGnify/ENA primary metagenome ERZ791805 (study PRJEB30046, sample SAMN00791990) | human gut metagenome | study: EMG produced TPA metagenomics assembly of the A metagenome-wide association study of gut microbiota in type 2... | reverse complement strand
TCCACGGGTTGGCCATCTTGGCGATGTACAGATTGGAGTTGCCTTCGATCGCGGGATCTTTCTGGGCCCAGACCAGGTACTGCACGCCGTCGATCACCTCGGTGGTGGCGTCGAGCGCGAAAGAGTCGATCGGGGTGACGATCTGACCCTTTTCCACCCAGTTGTCGGTGGTGGGGTCGTCATCGGTGTTCTCCAGCACGAACATGCGGTGGGTCGGTAGGCCGGAGGCCTCGAAATCCGTTGCGGCGCCTGCGAAGTAGATGTACCAAGCGCCATTGATGCGGTGCAGTTCCGGCGCCCAAATATAGATGCTCGCCGGTCCGGACTCATGCTTGCGCCACACCACCGTTTCGGGGGCTTTCTGCAGGTCGTTGATGTTCGATGCGTGACGAATGGCGATGCAGTTGTATTCCGGGTCGGAGCCAGTGAAGTAGTACTCGCCGTCAACTTTGAGGACCCAAGGATCTGCGCGCTGAAGCACGATCGGATTGTTGTAAACAGCCATGTCTATTCCTTTTCAATCCGCTGTTCCAGTAATTTACAACGTTGAATATATCACTATTACAACGTTGTAACAAATCGGAGGAACGCACCACGTGTTTCTCACATCCGACTCCTCGGAAGAATCGAATCGCAGTACCCGGCAACAGACAATCGCCAGAAAGGGAAAACAAAAACCTCGGCACCGGCAATCCGTAAAAAACCGGACGCAAGCGCCGAGGCACCAATCACTTCCTTTCTTCCAAAAGAAGAAGAAAAAGAAGGAAGGAAGATCACACCACCAAGGAATTCGTGGGCAGCTTGGTGGACTGACGCACCACCAACGACGACGAAACCTTGCGGAACACCTTCTGCTCCGGCTTGAGATCCTTCGACGGCGAAACCCCGTCGATACGATCCTTCAGCAATTTCACCGACAGACGCGCCACCGCCTCAAGACCGGGAGCAATCGACGTCAACGCAGGAGACAAATACTGCGAATCATCGGAATTATCGAAACCGATCACCGAAATATCTTCGGGAATGCGCAGATTGTGCATCTGGATCGCATGCATCACACCGGAGGCGAGCATGTCGTTCAGCGCGACGACGCCGTCGGGAACCACGCCGGAATCAAGCAGCGCGTTCATCACGCGCACGCCATCGCTACGATGCCACATGCCCGACTCGACCACCAAACGCTCGTCGAATTCGACGCCGGCCTCCTCCAACGCCTCAAGGTAGCCCTGATAGCGCAGCGCGGCGGAGCCGACCTTCTCGCCCGGATGCACGCCGACCACGGCCACGCGCTTGCAGCCGGTCTGCAGCAGATACGACGTGGCGCGCTTGGCACCTTCCACGTTTTCCGTGGCGATATGGTCCACCTTGTCGGTGAAGATGCGTTCGCCGACAAGCACCAGCGGATAGTCCACATCCAATTGGTCGACATCATCCTGATCAAGTTCCAATGGACTGTAGATCAGGCCGTCGATCATCGTCTGCTGGGAGCCGTGCAACGCCTCAATCTCGCCTTCGCGCGAGTATTGCGTCGGCTCGACGATCACGCGCAGGCCCAGCTTCTTGGCCTCTTCGATGACCAGCGACGAAAGCTGCGCGAAGTACGGCATCTGCAGATCGGGAATGGCGAGGCCGATGATGCCGGTCTGTCCCCTGCGCAGATTGCGCGCGGACACGTTCAGCGCGTAGCCGAGCTCGTCGATGGCCTTGTTGACCTTGTCTCGCGTGGCCTGCGACACGAACTCGTAGTCGTTGACCACATTGGACACCGTTTTGATCGATACGCCGGCCGCCTTCGCGACCTCGCGCATGGTCACCACGTGCTCGCCGTTGGCGCCATTCTGCTTCGGCATGTCAACCCCTTTTCACCAAAAACGTCTCATACATTCGGACCCAACACCGGCTTTCGCCCCTTGCGGCGCTGAAGCCAACGAAATCAGCCTTTATTGCCGGAAACCACGATTTTCATCGTTATATCAGCATAGTCCGGATTGAGCTCTTCCGCCGCCTGCATGTCCAGTATCGGCATACCCTCCTTGGACCAGTGCACGCGGCGCACCTGGGCGTCGCGGCCGCCATACCGTCCATTCTCGTATTCCGCATTGTGAAATACATAGATGAGATTGCCGTCCTCGTCGTTGGACCACATGCCATGGCCGGTGCCGAGCTGCCATTGCCCGTTGTATACTCCGGATTTCTGCAGCGGATAGTCGAGCTTCGTCCACACGTTCGGATCGGTCAGATCGGCGTCCTGCCCGGCCGGGGCGGTGACCAGACCGGTGGTGTAGTCAATGCCGACCAGCGAGCCAGAATAAATCAGGTAGATCGTGCCATCATGCACGATGGCGTTCGGACCTTCGGCGATCATATTGTCCCACGCGAATTCCGGCACAACGACCTGCTTCGGCTCGCAGGTAAGCCGTTCCGGACGGGCCGGATCGAAGCTGGCGATCCAAATGCTGCCGACCTGCTGCCACGCGTAATACCAGCGGCCGGAATCGCTGATGACGGTCATGTCGAGCGAGATACGTTGGATGGGATTGAGCACGCCGCCGGTCGGTGTGAGAATCGGCTTCGGCACCGTCCAGTTTTCGGGTTCGCGCGGATCGAAATCCGTGCCGTCGGAATGCTGCTTGAGCTGCATGATATGGCAGCTGCCCGTCCACATGTCCGGCTTGCCCGCGCGATCGTTGGGCGTGCCGTCTGGATTGGTGGCCGGCCCATCGAAGCATGGCATGAAGAGCACCGACAGTTTTCCATCGATGACATGCAGTTCCGGCGCCCAGAAGCAGCCGGTCATGGCGCGTCCTTCAGCGTTGTAATCACCGCATTTGAGCAGATCGATTTCCTTGGCACGGCCGCCCGCCGCGTCGGAAAGCGCTTCGATGGAGTCGGCGATGCGCAACGGCATATGCGTGGCGCCATCGTTCGGATCGACGCAGTTGCCGTCGGTATCGTCGGTGGCGATGAACATGAACATCGGCTTGCCGTTGAAATTCCAAGCGAACACCGACGGGTCCGCACGCTCCACGGCAAATGGCACCGGGTATACGGTTTGGCGGATGCGGCCGCTCACCGTGCGCGTGTCGCCCGGCTGGAGCTTGCCTTCGGCGGCGTCCTGCGCAATCGCCTCAAGTTCGTCTTTGTTCCAATCCACGGCACGGGTGGCACCGGAACCGTCGCTGTAGACGAGATCGGCGCGGACCTTGGCGAGTGCCTGCACGGCTTCACGGGCCGCTTCCCTGCTTGCCGCCATGTCGATATGCTGCGTCGCCACCGATGTTTCAACGTTGTAAATACGACCGAATCGTTCGATCAGTTTCGATGCTTCTTCTTCAGTGACGGCAATCACGTTGCCAGGAACGGCATTGGGAATATTGCAATCGCAGGAACGGCTTGATTCCGCCGTTACCACAGCTTCCGCAATATCGATCGGCTCGCCGGATTCGGCCGCGGCGACAATATCGGCAACGGTCGCGACATACGATTTGCCGTCGTTCGACGTCCAGGAAATCACATAACGGGAGGCGTCCGCGTCGAATACGACAGACGGACGATTGACGCCACCGCCGGTACGCAGCATCACCAGCCCAAGCTGCGTGAAGGAGGTCAGATCGTCGCTGACGGCCAACAGGAACGCCGATCGCTCGGAGCCATCCGGCTCGCCGCCGCGCGCGGTACGGGTGGCGGCGAGCGCGAATCGGCCATCCGCAAGGCGGAACAGATACGGGTTCTTCAGGGATTTCAACGTGATGTCGATCCCCGGCATCACCGCGCCATATGCGACGGCATCGGTGGCCGGATGCGCCTCATCGAACGGATCGGCGACGAAATGCGCCGCCGCGACGCACGCTCGGCGCGACTCGGCGGTGACGGCCTGAATAGGCACGCCGGCGGCGAAGAAAATACCGTAATTCTCGTTGAGCGGCTCCCATTGGGCGGCCCCATCGGCACGCAACGCAAGGTGCATGCTATAGGCGATGTCCTCATTATTCGCCTTTTCACGGCCGGTAGCTTCGCGCGTGTAGCACAGCAATTCGTAGGAACTCGACATCGAGAAACCCCTTATGATTCGACTTTTCTTTACAACGTTGTACACTATATAAGAAATTACATCGTTGTACAAATCAATGTCATCCGCAAGGAAGGGGAAAAATGAAATTCCGTACAACAGCAAAGCAGATCGCGGCAGGCATCATCGCCGCAGCCATGCTGGTCGGAACGCTCACCGGATGCTCCGGCAATTCGACGAAGCAATCGTCCGCATCGTCGAAAGCCGAAACCAGCACCGCCAGCATCAAGCGCGGCGAATCGCATGATCCCTCCATCGTCAAAGCCAACGGAAAATACTATATTTTCGGCTCGCATCGCGCTTGGCTCAAAAGCGACGATCTGATCAACTGGAGCACCTTCACCAACAATCTGAGCACCGACTACGAGAAGATCTTCAAAGACATTTGGGACGGCTGGGCGAAGCAGTCCTCCAATCCTGACGTCAAAGGCAACATGTGGGCACCGGACGTGATCTGGAGCGAGACCATGGGCAAGTGGTGCATGTACATGTCGATCAACGGCGCGAACTACCGTTCTGTGATCGTGTTGCTCACCGCCGACGACATCGAAGGCGATTGGACGTACGTTGGCCCGGTGGTCTATTCCGGCTTCGAACGCGTGAACGTGAAGAAGACCGACGTGCCGCAGGTGCTTGGCGAGGATGCCGACATCACCCGTTACACCTCGCAGACCGACACCGGCATCAACGCCATCGACCCGTGCGTGAAAACCGATGACAACGGCGACATGTGGATGACCTTCGGCTCCTGGTTCGGCGGCATGTGGATGTTCAAGCTCGACCCGACGACCGGCCTGCGCGACTACAACTCCACCTACCCCACCGAAGCGAACAAGTCCGACGCCTACTATGGTGTGAAGCTCGGCGGCGGCTTCGGCAACTCCGGCGAAGGCTCCTACCTGCTGCACGACAACGGCTACTGGTATCTATTCGCCTCCTACGGCGCGCTGCAGCAGACCGGTGGATACCAGATCCGCATGTTCCGCTCCAAGGACATCACCGGCCCGTACGTTGACGAAGCCGGCAACACCGCGATTTCCACCAAGGCCATCGGCAACAACTGGCAAAGCGACATCGGCGAGCGCCTGATGAGCTCGATCCAGTGGAGCGGCAACGACAACGCGAACATCGAGGTCTCCCAGGGCCACAATTCCGCGTTCGTTGACGACGACGGCACCGCTTACCTCGTGTACCATACCCGTTTCTCCGGTTCCGGCGAAAAGCATGAGGTGCGCGTGCACGAGCTGCTGCCGACCGCCGACGGATGGCTGGTGGCCGCACCGTACGAATACACGGGCACCAAGGCCGACAAGAAGGGCTACAAGACCGCCGACATCGCCGGCGATTACGAGATGGTGACGCACGACAAGTCCAGCTATTTCAAGGGCCCGAAGAAGGTCACCGACAAGACGAGCACCGACTATCGCGGCGTGAACAAGCCCATCAACATCACTCTGAAGGAAGACGGCACCGTGACCGGCGACCAGACGGGCACTTGGGAGGCCGTGGAAGGCGCCAACCAGATGGCGCTTAAGCTCACCGGCAACGAGGGCGAAGTCACGTATTCCGGCGCGTTCGACAAGCTTCCGCGAGACAAGGATCGCAAGGCAGTCATGACCTTCAGCGCTCTGGGCACAAACGAGTGCATTTGGGGGTCGCAGAAGTGAGTGAAAACGGCACAACAACCGTGAATGCTGCAGTGCAATCGTCTGCAGAACCACTATCTGCGGCACCGGCCATCTCGCCCAACGGCATCGAGCACACGCTCGCCAACGGTCGGGTGGCCGTGCACGATCCCGCAATCGTCGAGGAAAACGGTGTCTACTATCTGTTCGGCACGCATCGCCGGTGCGCGCGCAGCACGGATATGGTGCATTGGGAGCGGTTCGATAACAATCTGAGCCGCGACCCGTACGCGCTGCTCGGCGATATTTGGCAGGCATGGCCGAAACAGGATTCCAATCCCGACCTGCTCGGCAACACGTGGGCGCCCGACGTGATCTGGAACGAGACCATGGGCAAGTGGTGCATGTACCTGTCGGTGAACGGCGACCAGTTCCGCTCGGTGATCGTGCTGTTGACCGCCGACCATGTGGACGGCGACTGGACGTACGTGGGGCCGGTGGTATATTCCGGTTTCGACGAGAGCAACCTGTGGAACACCGACGTGCCGAAAGTGCTGGAACTTGAGCCCAAAACCGATGGCACCGTCGGCTATGACCTGACCCGCTACCTGTCGCTCAAAGACACGCGCATCAACGCCATCGACGCGGCGCCCGCATTGTGCGAGCACGGCGAAATGTGGATGAGTTTCGGTTCATGGTTCGGCGGCATCTGGATGTTCAAGCTCGATCCGAAAACCGGCTTGCGCGATTATTCCGTGCGATACCCGCTGGTCAAGGATTCCTCCGATCCTTATTACGGCGTGAAAGTGGCCGGAGGCTACTGGAATTCCGGCGAAGGATCGTACTTCATTCGTGAAAACGGATGGTGGTATCTGTTCATGTCGTACGGCTGGCTTGGGCGCACCGGCGGATATCAGATTCGTCTGTTCCGTTCAAAATCGCTGCTTGGCCCGTACGTGGACCAGAACGGCAATCCCGCGATTTCGTACGGTGAGATTCCCGACAATCAGGAGCGCGGCACCGGCATTCGATTGACGTCTTCCGTACAGTGGGATGGCGGTCCGGCAGAACTTGCCGATGTCGAAGTCTCGCAGGGGCATAATTCCGCCATTCGTCGGTCGAAGGACGGTCGCATGTTCCTCGTCTACCACACCCGTTTCGCGGAACGCTTTAGCGAGGGCGATGATGAAGATTACGAATCTCACGTACGCGAATTACTGCCAACTTCCGACGGCTGGCTGGTTGCGGCACCATACGAATACCGCGGTTCCGTTGCCGTCGCGCCGACCGGCATTGCCGATATCACAGGCGATTACAACGTTGTACTGCATGATCAGCATACGTTCTTCAACGGCAAGCAAGAGGATGATGGCACGTACGTTGGCATCAATCGTCCGACGCGATATACGTTCCATGAGGACGGGCGGATCACCCGGGGTGAAATCGTAAGTTTCTTCGATACTCCCGACGCGAATCTGCCGAGGTCGACGGACGGGCCGATCACCTGCGGATCGTGGAAACCGCTTTCCGGCGCCGCGAACGGATTCAACTGTTGCGCAAGCGACGCGGAAATCCGATTGGACGACGTGACCTACATTGCACGGTTCGCAACACTCCCCCGCGAGATCGACGGCAAGCCGGTCATGACGTTCTCCGCAATCGGCAACAATGTCTGCATTTGGGGATCGCAATCCTGAATTTCCGAGTTTCCGAATAATCCGGAAAAACTGGAAAATCCGGAAACTCGGGAATCCTATGAAATCAAAAAGCAAAGGGCTTGTGACGTACTCGCAAGTACATCACAAGCCCTTCAGCTACGAGAACCGAAAACCCGCGGAAATCAGCGCTCGGAACGGTTGATGGCCGAAATAATGGCCTTCAGCGAGCTGGTGACGATGGACGTGTCAATGCCGACGCCCCACACGATCCGCGGATCCTCTTCCTCACCGATCTGGCATTCCACGTAGGAGGCGGCCATGGCGTCGGTGCCGACGGACATGGTGTGCTCCACGTAATCCATCACGGAAGCCTCGATGCCGAAGTTGCTCAGCGCGTTCAGGAAAGCGGCAAGCGGGCCGTTGCCCATGCCGGAAACCTCACGCTCCACCGACTCATCAACGCCGACGTTCACGCCACGGTCAAGAATCCTGGCCTTCAGCACGGTATCGGAACCATCTTCACCGGACGACACCGACACCTTCAGCAGCTTCAGACGGCCCCACTGCTCGAGGGAGTCGTCCTTGCTGTCGCCGACCACGGCACCAGCCGCAGTAGCGCCGGACTCTTCGACCGGCAGATACTCGTCCTTGAACAGACGCCAAATATCCTCGTCCTTGACTTCCTTCTTGGTCTCATCGGCGTACGCCTGCACAACCTTGTCGAACTCGACCTGCAGACGCTTCGGCAGATCAAGATTGTGGTTGGTCTTCAGCAGGTAGGCCATGCCGCCCTTGCCGGACTGGGAGTTCACGCGGATGATGGCCTCGTACGTGCGGCCGATATCCTTCGGATCGATCGGCAGGTACGGCACCAGCCACACGAAGCTGTCCAAATCGGCACCGGCACGATCGGCGGCCACCTGACGAGCCTCAAGACCCTTCTTGATGGCATCCTGGTGAGAACCGGAGAAGGCGGTGAACACGAAATTGCCGGCATACGGGTGACGCTCGGAAATCTTCAGCTGGTTGCAGTACTCAACCGTTTTGCGAATCTCAGGAACGTTGGAATAATCGATCTGCGGATCGATGCCCTGCGTGAGGAAGTTCAGACCAAGCGTGACCAGATCGACGTTGCCGGTGCGCTCGCCGTTGCCCAGCAGGCAGCCTTCGACACGATCGGCACCGGCAAGCACGGCCAGCTCGGTGGCGGCCACGCCCATGCCCTCATCGTTGTGCGGGTGCAGCGACAGCACCACGGCGTCGCGCGGCACCAGATTGTTCGACACGTATTCCACCTGATCGGCGAACACGTTCGGAGTGGTCATTTCCACCGTTGCCGGCAGATTGATGATCATCGGATGCTCCGGAGTCGGCTTGATGACGTCGATCACCGCATTGCACACCTCAACGGCGTACTCTGGCTCGGTGCCGGTGAAGGATTCCGGAGAATACTCGTAATACAGGTCGATGCCCTGGGCTTCGCCCTCAAGCTCCTTGCACAGGGTGGCCGCGTCGGTGGCGAGCTTCTTGATGCCGGCTTTATCCTTGCGGAACACGACCTCACGCTGCAGCACGGACACGGAGTTATAGAAGTGCACGACGGCGCGCTTGGCACCCTTCAGGCACTCGTAAGTCTTGCGAATCAGGTGCTCGCGAGCCTGCGTCAGCACCACGATCGTAACATCGTCAGGAATGAGCTCACGCTCGATCAGCATACGGATGAAATCGTAATCGGTTTCGGAAGCCGACGGGAAGCCGACCTCGATCTCCTTGAAGCCCAACGACACCAGCAGATTCCAGAAACGCAGCTTGCGCTCGGAATCCATCGGGTTGACGAGGGCCTGGTTGCCGTCACGAAGATCGACGGAACACCAACGCGGTGCACGCTGCAGTCGCCTGCCCGGCCACGTACGCTCCGGGTAATCAAACGGCACCTGCTTATCGTATGCGACGTACTTGTTGTACGGCATCTTGCTGGGCTTTTGCGGAGCTCCAATATAACGCGCCGGAGGCAGCAGCGGGTCGTTGTTCCCTCCGTTGGACGCCGCGGCGACTGCCGCGAGATCAAACACTGACGATTGGTCCTGACCCATCACTCCTCCTTATCTGTAAAGTCGGATCGGCCTTCTGCCAATCCACATTGTTACGTGCATGTTACCTACCTGCACTGCCGCCCATACTAGCGACAACCAATCCCATATTTTGCCGGTATTCCGCGATATGACGGCATGGTTTGCGATTTTCGCGCCCTTATTTCACCCCATATCCAGATTTGCCGCAGTACAGTGGGCATCATGAGCTTGCGATTCAACAGCGACGGTACGTTCCGGGTGCTGCAAATGGCTGATATTCAGGATGGTCCGGACGTGCGCGAAGACACGATTCGGCTGATCGAAGCCGCTATCAGGAAGGCACATCCCGACCTCATCGTGCTCACCGGCGATCAGATCCGCGGCTACGATCCGGCATATATCGATACGTTTCTACGTCGCCGTGGCGAACAGCCCGGTACGCGCGTGCGCGCGGTCACCGAAATCGAAGCGAAAATCCGCGGCATCAAACGTCATCCGATCGCCAAAACACTGACCAAATCGCAGCCCTCCGACGAACGGTGGATGATCGACGGCATCGGCACCGATTCGCCGAAACTGGTGAAAAGCGCAGGTCGCAACGGTTCTGCCAGCAAGCTGGAATCGTGGGCGGAAGCCATCAATCGCGTCACCGCGGCGTCGCTGCTCGACGAGACACGGCAGAAAGTGCGCGACACGTTCGCCGCGTTTTTGGGGCCGGCGTTGGAATCGCATATCCCCTTCGCAGCGACGTACGGCAACCATGATTTCCAATGCGGCATCCTCGCCGACGAACAGGACGATCTTTACCGCGAGTTTGCCGGTTGCATGAATCCCGTCGCCGGCTCGTCGCCGTTGGCGCTCGAACCGGGCACGTTCGCGTTGCCGATCGAAGCGTCCGACGGTTCGGGGCGTATCACAATGAGCGTGATGATGGTCAATTCGGGCGATTACGCCGACACGGCAGACGCGGGTGACGGCAACGGACGGCAGTCGGTCACCGAATACGCGAAATACGCGGCGAATTCGCGCGGCTGGGATTTGGCCGACTCCGACGGCTACGGCATCCCCTCGCCGGAAGCCGTCGAATGGCCAGGCGCAATGGCGACGGGCAGGCGGTACCGGCGATCGCCTTCCAGCACATTCCGCCGCAGGAATTCTACGATTGCCTGCGCGAAGTGCCCGCCTACACGCCGAACGCCGTGGAGGGCGCGCGCGAATTCGCAGGACATTGCTATGTGCTCAACCGCGATGTGTGCCGACCCGGTTCGCGGCTGGGCGAGGCGATTGGCTGCGCCGACGTGAACGTGGGCGAAGTGGACGCGTTGCGTGAGGCGGGCGGCTATTTCGCGCTGTTCTGCGGGCATGACCACAAGAATTCGTTCGTCGGGCATGTGCACGACATCGATTTGGGGTACGCGCCAACCTGTGGTTTCGAATGCTACGGCCCGAAATCGCGGTTCCGCGGCATCCGGCTGTTTGAATTCCGCGAAGACAATCCGATGGCGTACGTGACGCGCATGCTGACGTGGGGCGATCTGGTCGGCCGTTATTCCAGCAACGAATTACGCGTGTTCTTCGAGGACCATTGCGTGACGGACCTGATTGGCGTGCGCAACGAGCTGCGCAGGCCGCAGGTCAGCGCCACACTGCTGGGTGCGGGCGCGGTGGCGTGCGGCGCGATCGGATACGCGGTTCGGGGGCTGTTGCGCAAATCGCAGTAATGCGATGCTCGTGGCAATCGCAATGATCGACAGCGACTCGGCGGCAGCACCGCCGACAACGCGACCTTATCGAATATCACTCAAGATATTTCGATTGGAAGAAGGCGTCTTGCTGTGATTCGCTACCGAGATTCGTGTCCTCGGCATTCACGATAATCGGCGTTTCCAGCTTTGCGGGCATGCTGTCATACCACGCATGGCTCCAGCCGACGATCGCTTCGCTGAGCTGCGAACTGTCGTATCCCGCCGGATATACCGTGAATGTACCGCAAGGGGCAATGCCGTAGGGGTCGGCAACCGTATATTTACTACCGTTTTTGATATACGTGTCTCCTA
>ERZ791805.897-NODE-897-length-11553-cov-3.003044_pt1 | contig 11553 bp, 9 predicted proteins | sample MGYA00510306_ERZ791805 | MGnify/ENA primary metagenome ERZ791805 (study PRJEB30046, sample SAMN00791990) | human gut metagenome | study: EMG produced TPA metagenomics assembly of the A metagenome-wide association study of gut microbiota in type 2... | reverse complement strand
GGAAGTTGCGGATCATCGCGGTGCCGAACTCCATGTGGTTGACCTCGGGATGGTACTGCACGCCGTAGAACCCGCGCGTTTCGTCGCAGATGGCGACGTTCGGGCAGGCGTCGGAGTGCGCGACGAGAGAGAAGCCCTCGGGGACCTTTTCCATGTAGTCGCCGTGACTCATCCACGTCACGCTCTTTTCGGGAAGACCCTTGAAGAGCTTGCAGTTCGTGTCAAAAAACGTCTCGGTCTTGCCGTATTCGCGCGCGGTGGCGTCGTTTGCGGCGACGACCTTGCCGCCGAGGTGGTGCGCGATGAGCTGGCAGCCGTAGCAGATGCCGAGCACGGGCACGCCCGCGTCAAAGAGCGCGGGATCGACGTGCGGCGCGTCCTCGAGATACACGCTGTTCGGGCCGCCGGTGAAGATGAAGCCGATGGGATTCATCGCGAGAAGGTCTGCAAGCGGCGTCGTGTAGGGCTTGACCTCGCAGTAAACGCCGCATTCGCGCACGCGGCGCGCGATGAGCTGGTTGTACTGGCCGCCAAAGTCCAGTACGATGATGGTCTGATGGTTCATATTGAAATTCTCCTGCCGTATCCAATAATATGGTAAAAGCATCATACCATAGCTTTTCCCATTTTTCCAGCGGTATTGTAAAAATAAAAAGGTCGCGCGGTCAATGGACCGCGCGATCGAGGGAGGCCGCGACAAAGCCGCGGAACAGGGGATGCGGCTTGTTGGGGCGGCTCTTGAATTCGGGGTGGAACTGCGCGCCGACGAACCAGGGGTGGCTCTTCGATTCGACGATCTCGACGAGCGTGCCGTCGGGGGAGAGACCGGCGAGGCGCATGCCGGCGTCCGTGAAGTCGTCGCGGAAGTCGTTGTTGAACTCGTAGCGGTGGCGGTGGCGCTCCCAGATCTCGGGCGCATCGTAGAGCGCGCGGGAGAGCGAGCCCTCTTCGAGCACGCAGGGGTACTTGCCGAGGCGCATCGTGCCGCCCTTGGCCGTCACGCCGACCTGCTCGGGCATGAGCGCGATGACGGGATGCGCCGTCGTGGAGGAGAACTCCGCGCTCGTCGCGTCGTCCCATGAGAGCACATGGCGCGCAAATTCGATGACTGCGATCTGCATGCCGAGGCAGATGCCGAGGTACGGGATGCCGCGCTCGCGCGCGTACTGCGCGGCTAAGATCATGCCCTCGATGCCGCGGTCGCCAAAGCCGCCGGGGACTAAGATGCCGCTGCACCCGCAGAGCTTCTGCGCGATGTTGTCGCTCGTCAGCGTTTCGGAGTCGACCCACTGAATTTCGACGCTCGCGTCGCAGGCCGTGCCCGCGTGGAAGAGCGACTCAACGACGCTCAAATAGGCGTCGTGCAGGCCGACGTATTTGCCGACGAGCGCGATGCGCACATGACGGTGCACGCCGTGGATCTTGTCGACCAGCGCGCGCCACTCGGTCATGTCAGGTTCACCGCAGTCAAGGTGCAGCTTGCGGCACACCACGCGGCAAAGGCCCTCGTGCTCAAGCAGCAACGGCACCTCGTAGAGCGTGGACGCCGTTGCGTTCTGGATGACGCAGTCGGGCTCCACGTTGCAGAAGAGCGCGATCTTGCGGCGGATGTCGTCTGTGATGGGCTCATCCGTGCGCACGACGAGAACGTCCGGCTGGATGCCCTCGCTCAGGAGTTCCTTGACCGAGTGCTGCGTGGGCTTGCTCTTGAGCTCGCCGCTGCCGGGAATAGTCACGATGAGCGGCACGTGGATGAAGAGCACATTTTCGCGCCCGCGCTCGGCCGCGACTTGACGGATGGCCTCCAAAAACGGCTGGCTCTCGATATCGCCGACCGTGCCGCCGATCTCGGAAATGGCAACGTCGGTCTCGCCGTCGTCCATGTCGTAAATGCGGCGCTTGATCTCATCGGTCACATGCGGGATGATCTGCACCGTGCCGCCAAGATAACCGCCCTGACGCTCGCGGTTGAGAACGCTCCAGAAAATTTTGCCCGAGGACACGGAGGATTTCTCGTCCAGCGCCTCGTCGACAAAGCGTTCGTAGTGGCCGAGGTCCAGGTCGGTCTCCGCGCCGTCGTCCGTGACGAAGACCTCGCCGTGCTGATACGGGCTCATCGTGCCGGGGTCGACGTTGAGATACGGGTCGAACTTCTGGTTTTTGACCTTCAGCCCGCACTGTTTTAAGAGACGCCCGAGCGACGCCGCGCAGATGCCCTTGCCCAGCCCCGACACCACGCCGCCGGTGACAAAAATGTACTTCATAGATTTTCTTCCTCCCCTGTCAAAGAAAAATGAAACTGCTGCGATAAAGCAAAACTCCACTTCAAAAAGGACGCTCGAAAGAGCGTCCTTTTTGACTTACACGGAGAAGAGTAATTCGCAGAACGTCGGGTACGGCCAGTATTTCGACGCTGTGAGCACTTCCAGCTTGTCGACGGTCTTGCGCACGTCATTCGTGCGCTTTTCGACCTCGTCGTGGTAGTAGTGCAGGAGCGTTTCGGGCTCTGCGTCGTCGGAGACGGTCTCGAGCGCCGTCTTGAGGCCGATGGTCTCTTCGAGCAGCTGCTCGTTGAGCGAGCCGATGGCGTTGGCGAGCGAGGATTCGACGTGGCAGGTCAGCTCCGGCGCGGCGGCGCGCTTGGCGGCGATGGTGTTGCACAGCGCGGCTTCGTATTCGGAAGCGGCGTTGAGAATGCCGTGCTGGACCATGTCAACAAGCGTTGCGGCCTCGATGCGGATGACCTTGCAGTACTTCTCGATATGAACTTCGTGGCGGGAGAAAATTTCTTCCTTGCTGTAAACGCCCTGGCGCGTCAGCAGCTCAATGTTCTTGGGCAGGATGTAGGTCGGCAGCGCCTCGGCGGTGTTGTGCAGGTTGGCAAGGCCGCGCTTTTCAGCCTCCTTGATCCAGGCCTCTTCATAGCCGTTGCCGTTGAAGATGATGCGGCGGTGGGCGGAGAACGTGTCGCGGATCAGCTTGTGGAGCGCGGCGGTGAAGTCCGGCGCGTCCTTGAGCTGCGCGTAGAATTCGTCGAGCTCTTCGGCCATGATGGTGTTGAGGATCGTGACCGGGCCCGCGATGGACTGCGAGGAGCCGGGCATGCGGAACTCAAACTTATTGCCGGTGAAGGCGACGGGCGAGGTTCGGTTGCGGTCGGTCGTATCCTGCGGGATGGCGGGGAGCACGTCCACGCCGATGCGCAGGGACTTGTGCTCGGGCGCGGTGTAGTCGTTTTCGCCGACGATGGCATCGATGATGCCCTCAAGCTCGGTGCCGAGGAAGACGGAGATGACAGCCGGGGGCGCTTCCTGCGCGCCGAGACGGTGATCGTTGCCCGCGAAGGCGACGGAGCAGCGCAGAAGCTCCTGATACTCATCCACGCCCTTGATGAACGCGGCGAGCACCAGCAGGAACACGGCGTTCTGGCTCGGCGTCTTGCCGGGGGAGAAGAGGTTTTTGCCAGTGTCGGTCGAGAGCGACCAGTTAACGTGCTTGCCCGAGCCGTTGACGCCCGCGAAGGGCTTTTCGTGCAGCAGGCACACAAGGTTGTGGCGCTCGGCGACCTTTTTCATCGTCTCCATGACGAGCTGGTTCTGGTCGCTCGCGGTGTTGGCGTCGGTGTAGATGGGGGCCATCTCGTGCTGGCCGGGGGCGACCTCGTTGTGCTTGGTCTTGGAGAGCACGCCGAGCTTCCACAGCTCTTCATCGAGCTCTTTCATGTAGGCGGCCACGCGGGGACGGAACGCGCCGAAGTAGTGGTCGTCCAACTCCTGACCTTTCGGGGGCTTTGCGCCGAACAGGGCGCGGCCGCACAGGCGCAGGTCCATGCGCTTTAAGTACAGCTCGCGGTCGATGAGGAAATACTCCTGCTCCGCGCCAATCTGCGGCGTGACCTTTTCCGCGTCGTCGCCAAATAACTTGAGCACGCGCACCGCCGCGCGGTCGACCGCGGCTATGGAGCGCAGCAGCGGCGTCTTCTTGTCGAGCGCGTCGCCGCTGTAGGAGCAGAACACCGTCGGGATGCAAAGGCTGCCATCTTTGATGAAGGCAAACGCCGTGGGGTCCCAAGCGCTGTAGCCGCGGGCTTCAAACGTGGCGCGCAGGCCGCCGTTGGGGAAGGAGGACGCGTCGGGCTCGCCACGCACCAGCTCCTTGCCGGAAAAGTCCATCATCACGCGGCCGCCGCCGGCGTTGTTGATAAAGCTGTCGTGCTTTTCCGCCGTCACGCCGCTCAAGGGCTGGAACCAGTGCGTGAAATGCGTTGCGCCATGCTCCAGCGCCCAGGTCTTCATCGCGTCGGCGATCTCATTTGCCGCGGAAAGGGGAAGAGGCTGCCCGCTCTTTAAGCAGCCGCGCCAAACGTCCATGGCGCTCTGCGGCACATACTGCTCCATTGTGCGTTCATTGAACACCAGAGAGCCAAAAAGCTCGGGAATGCGAGTCGCTTCACTCATGATCCAGACCTCCTGTTTCGAAATAAAAAATTTGATAAGTAATGATACTTCATCGGGGCAAGCAGCGTCAATACTTTGTTTTTCCAACTTTCCCCTCACTTTAGTGGGACGGGATGTGCGGTGTGAACGAAATTATGAAAGTGCGGCAACTTTTTCTTGCATGAAGAAAACGGCTGTGCTATATTTAGCCTGAACCCGCCCTTGCCGGAAACGGCAGGGGCGGGCATTATGCTTATGTGCTGCGTTGTGAAAAAATTTTGCGGACAAAAAAGAAAACGGGACGTGAACGCCGGTCACGGCGCTTGCGTCCCGTTTTGCATCACTTGATCGTGTCGCTGTCGTTCAGCACGCTCGTGCTGTAAAGAAACAGCACGTCCTGCGCGGTAAAGTCGATGAATTTTCCGAGCATTGAGGGGGAGAGGTAGCGGATGTCGGCAAGCGTGATCTCGCTGTACCCCTCCGCGAGCAGCGGAAGTAAACTCGCGGCGAACGAATCGCGGAACACGAGGAGCCTGCGCTCCGCCTGCGCGTTCGGATTCTCGATGCGCAGCAGCGACTTCGGGCCCGAGAGGAAAATTTCATACGGGTCGCTGCCGTCCGCCTTTTCGAGCGTGTAAACGGGGAGATATTCGCTGTTTTCGTAGTCGTACACGCGGCAGCCTTCAATGACGCTGTTTGTGAGGTAGGAGAGACCGTCGGGCTCCATTGGCAGTGCCGACTGCCCGCGGTACACACCGTAAAACGGCGTATCAAGCGTGACCTCGGTAAAGTCCACGGTGAGTGAGACGCCCATCGCATCTGCCAGCGCCTTGGCCGTGGGGGCAAGCATTTCCTGCCGCCAGTGGAGGTCGGTGCGGTAATAGGATGAGAGCGACAGCGTGCCCGTCAGGTCGATATAGTCCGCAAAGTCGACCTTTTGGCGCATGAGCGCAAAGAACTTCTCGTAATCCATCGCGGGATAGCCGTTTTCGGCGGCCAAAAAGTAATTCTTGTCGGGGATGACGGAGAGGTAGACGTTTACGCCCGTATCTTTGAGATACGTTTCGTACACGTAGCGGAAGCGGTCGGCCGCGTGGTCGAGCGAATCCTCGTGGATCGTGTCGTCGAGCTTCGCGGCGTAGCCGTCCGCGACGTAGATGCCGTTGTTGTCTTTCTCGCCAAATAAATCGCGGACGGACAGGGCCTTGAGTGTGCGGAACTCGTCGCGCAGCGGGAACTGGTCGAGCGTGTAGCTCTCAAAATTCGACTGGAAGCGTCCGGAGAGTACTTCTTCCGCATTCAGCGTCGGGAACTGCTTGAGCGGGCGGCGCTCGCTTTCCGACACGGCGTCGTCGCTCTTGCAAATGCCCCACAGCGCGAACATAAGCACGAACGCTGCCGCGATGCCGAGGGTGAGGACGTCTTTGATTTTTCGATTCATGCGATGCCCTCCTTAAAAGCGGAAGTAGAGGAACGGGTTGAACGACCCGTCCACTAAAAATGCCGTGCCGAGCAGCAGAGGAATCAGTACAAACAGCGGCTCGAGCACATCGAGCGCCGTCGCTGCGCCTTTGGATTTGCGCAGCTTTGCGACGATCATCTTCGGCAGCGGTGTTGCGCAGAGGATACCGAGCACGAGCAGCGGGCCATAGCTTTTAAGGTAGTAGACCGCCTGCGTGCTCGACAGCGGCAGTCCGCCTGCGCCGAGCATCGCGCTGATGCGCGAGACCGCCTGCGCGGCGCTGTCTGCGTCGAAAAGCACGAAGCCGAGCGTGACGAAAAAGAGCGTGTACACATGGCCGAGCACGCGGTGCTTTTCGAGCACCGGCAGCAGCGCCAGCTTTTCAAGAAGCAGCAGGACCGCGAACCACAGTCCCCACAGCACGAACGTCCACGCCGCCCCGTGCCACAGGCCCGTCGCGAGCCAGACGATCAGAATGTTCAACAGCTGACGCGCCTTACCCTTCCGGCTGCCGCCGAGAGGGATATAGAGGTAGTCGCGGAACCACGAGCCAAGCGACATGTGCCACCTGCGCCAGAACTCCGTGATGCTCGCTGAAATATAGGGGTAGTTGAAGTTTTCAGGGAAGTGGAAGCCCAGCATCCGCCCGAGGCCGATGGCCATATCGCTGTAGCCCGAAAAGTCGAAATAGACTTGGAGCAGAAACGCGAGCGCGTAGAGCCAGACGAAGAGGACGCTCGCGTCCTGCGTCGACTTGTAGGCGCTCGCGAGCGCGCCGAACTGGTTGGCGAGCAGAATTTTCTTGGCAAAGCCGACCGTAAAGCGGCGCACGCCCTCCGCCGCGGCGGAGACGCTGTGCGTGCGGCTTTTGAGCTCCGCGGCGACGTCGGAATAGCGCACGATCGGCCCCGCGATGAGCTGGGGGAAGAGCGAAACATAGGCGGCGAGGTCGATAAAATTTCGCTGCGCCGCCGTTTCGCCGCGGTAGACGTCGATGACGTAGCTCAATACCTGAAAGGTGTAGAAGCTGATGCCGATGGGCAGGCTCAGCTTCAAAAGCGGCAGGGAGAGCCCTGTGACGGCGTTGACGCTGGAGAGAAAAAAGTCCGCGTACTTAAAATAGCCGAGAAGCCCAAGGCTCACAAGGATCGAGAGCGTCAGAAAGACCTTCGACGCCTTTTGCCCGTGGTGCTTTTCAATCAGCAGGCCGAAACCATAGCCCTGCACGATGGAGACGAGCATGAGCAGCATATATTTCGGCTCGCCCCAGGCATAGAAAAAGAGGCTTGCGAGCAGCAGCACCGCGTTTTTCAGCTGCCGCGGCGCTGCAAAGTAGATCAGCAGCGCCGCAGGCAGAAAGTAAAAGAGAAAGGGAACGCTGGAAAAGAGCATAAACTTCTCCGCCTTTCAGAAGATCAAATCAGGCGATGGCCTCGTCGCAGACGACGGCAGCATCGGCAAAGGCCTCGGTGACTTTTTCGCTGAACTGGTCGACAAGGTCCTCCGCGCCGTAGCAGGAGATGACATAGTCGCCGAGCGTCAGGATGACAAGCTTGTCGGGGAAGCCGCACATCCACTGGCGGTTCATGATGTTGTCCTTGAGGTCGGAGACGACACTGTCAACGTCGGAAGAGCTCGCAACATGGAACGCGCCCGCGGTGAAGGTGTTGGCGTTCATCATGTGAGTGAGGGACGCGGCGTCGGAGAGCTTGCCTGCGTCCGCGGCGGGGAAGGAGAGAGAGTAGTCAAGTGCGTCTCCGTCTTCGACGGAGAAGTTACCGGGCGCGTCCTCGGTCATATTCGCCTCATCAAAGTCGCCGCCGGCAGCAGGGAACTTGTCGTCGTCGCTGTAGTTGGCCCATACGGCGTTCAGCAGCTCGAGAGCGCTCGCGGGCTGGCTGTTATTGCCGCTATTGTCATCCGTCTTGCTGCCGCAGGCGGCGAGGGAGAGAGTCGGCCAGCAGCAGGGTGAGAAACTTTTTCATGGGAATTTACCTCCAAAATGTTGTGTGTTGTCAATAGTAATGTGGAATGGGATGCTTACGCCCGCGCGGCGGCCCAATAGCCGTTGGCCTCGTCGTAGCGCAGCGTGACGGCGGGCGCGCCGTCGAGAGAGAGCGTGTAAACCGTACCCGTGTCCGGCTCTTCGATGGTCCAGCAAAGCTGCACCTTGCCGGAGACGGTGTAGGAGGTGAACTCCTCCTGCAGCGAGTAAAGAGGCTGGGTCAGCACGCCATCCGACACCGTAACGGTCACGGCCTCACCCGATTTGCTCTCGATGGTGAGCATCGGACTGAGCGGGCCGCTCAGACTGCCGCGCGCGTCGAGCGCCATCGCTGCGGGCTGACTGATGGGAATGGGGATTGAGGAGAGTGCTGCGCCTTCGACCTTGATCTCAGCCGGTAAGGTGTCGCGCGTCATCGCCAGGGCGGCGGCCAGCACGAGCACAAGGCACGCCGCAGCGGCAAGAAAACGCGGGAGGGCGTACCGTTTGCGCGGCTTGTAGGCGTAGGCGTCCGCGATGAGCTCATCGTCGAGCTCGCCTATGGCGCGGGTCAGAACTTCATGCTTCACAGTATCCCTCCTTGATGAGATGCTCCTTGAGCTTTCTGCGCGTGCGCAGGAGCGTGGTTTTGATGCGGCTCTCGCCGCAGTGAAAGCGCGCGGCCAGCGCTTCGACCGGTTCGCAGTAGAAATAGCGCAGGATGAACATGCTGCGCACCTCTTCGCTCTGCGTGCGCAGAAACGCGCTGATGCTGCGGCCGAGCTCTGCTGCCGTGGCCTCGTCGTCGGGCGAGGACAGGGCGGGTGCGCAGTCGTCCAGCTCGTCGAGCGAGAGCGCGAAGGCGTCGCCCTGCCGCTTCTGCGCCGACCTCGCCTTATAGCGGTTCAGCGCCAGATTGCGCGCGATCTTGCCGAGAAAGGCCGAGAGGATCGCGGGCCTTTGCGGCGGCATTGCCTGCCAGGCGTGTAAGTACGTGTCGTTGACGTTTTCCTCGCTGTCGGCGCGGTCAGATAAAATGTTTTGCGAAATTTTCATGCAATAGCTTTCGTATTTGGCGGCGGTGGCTTCGATGGCGTGCTCGTCCCGCTGCCAGTAGAGGTCGACGATCTCATGGTCGTCCATAGGTTCGCTCCTTTCTGTTGTCTGCCATCATGGGGAAAAGACAACTTTTTTGCCGTTTGCGTTACACAAAAGAGAAAATATTTTTGAAAGTATACCACATTCGCCCGTTTCGTAAAAGGGCGGCATGCTATTTTTGACAAAACGGGAACTTTTTTCCATCCGCGCCGTCTAATATAACAAATCCCGAAACGGAGGTACATCCGACATGAAACGATTCTTAACGCTGCTGCTCGCCGCGGCGATGGTCCTGTCCTTCGCCGCCTGCGGAGGCAACGGAACGACGATCCGAAATGAAAATGGGGAGGACAATGTGAAAAAAGACCCCATTGCCGCGCAGTATTTGCAGGACCTCGCCGTGAAGACGGCGGACTATCCCGTGCTGCCCGCCATGCCGAACGAGAGTGAGCTTGACGAGGCATTCAGCACCATCGACTATGACAAGATGGGCGCGGACGCCTATGAAAAGGCGCAGGAGAAGATCTGGGAGGACTGGGACGCGCGCAGCAATGCCTATTACGATGCGCTCAAGGCGCTGCGCAGCAAGGGCACGAGCTACCCCGCGGCATTCCTGCACTTCACACAGGAGACGGGCACGCTGCTTTCGGCGGAGGAGAACACCGTTCTCTCGCCCGCAAACCTGTATCTCGCCTTTGCGATGCTCAGCGAGACGACGGACGGCGACAGCCGCGCGCAGCTCTTGTCGCTTTTAGGCCTTGAAAATACCGATGCGCCGCGCGCTGCGGGCAACTATGTCTGGCGCAATCTCTACGGCGAGACCTCGACGGGAAAGACGCTGCTCGGCAGCTCTGTGTGGCTGAATGAGAACGTCCCCTATAATGAAGAGACGCTGCAGGTGCTCGCCGAGCAGTACCTTGCTTCGACGTTCTCCGCCCCGATGGGAGATGAGAAGACGGACAAGGCCATCGGCGAATGGATCAATGAGAACACGGGCAATCTCTTGCAGGACGCGGCGGGCGAGATCCAGACGAAGCCCGAGACCGTGATGCTCCTTTTGACGACGCTCTATTTTAAGGACCAGTGGCGCGACGAATTCTGGAAGGATGCGACGAAGAAGGACACGTTCACCGCGGCAGACGGCGAGAAGCAGACCGTCGACTTTATGCACCGCACGGACGACCGCGCCGCGTACTATCGCGGCGAGAACTACACCGTGGCGGAGCTCGGCTTCCGCGGCGGGCAGTCGATGCGCTTTTTGCTGCCGGATGAGGGAACGACGCTCGAGAGCCTGCTTGCCAATGGTGAGGTCGTGGGCGGACTGATGGCCTACGACATGGACGCTGCGCTGCCGAGTGCGGAGATCCACTGGAGCGTGCCGAAGTTCGACGTGGATTCCAACCTGGAGCTGACCGACGCGCTCAAGGCGATGGGCGTCACCGATGTGTTCGACTTCGATAAATCGGACTTTTCGCCGCTGATCGACGAGGAGAAGTTTGACGAGAGCGTCGCCGTGACGCAGGTGCAGCACGCCGCGCGCGTCAAGATCGACGAAAAGGGCTGCGAAGCCGCGGCGTTCACGGCCATCACGGCGGAGGCCACCGCTGCCATGCCCGAGGAACTTCCAGTGGTGGAGATGAATCTGAACCGGCCGTTCGCCTTTATGATCACCGGCGTGGACGGTCTGCCGCTCTTCCTCGGCACAGTGAACAGCCTATAAGAGTAAAGCTGGCGCGACGGCAGTAAAAAACAAATGATGCAAAAATGAAAAGGAGAGAAACGATGAAGAAATTATTTGCCTTTTTGCTCGCCTGCGTGTGCGCACTGGCGCTGTTTGGCTGCGCGGGAGCGAATGATGACAAATCGGACGGTGGACCTGAGGATGATACGACGCCGCTGACGGAGACGCAGATCGAAGAATTCAAGGAGATGTTTGCCTCTGAGACCGATGTGATGGATGAAACGACGGGCGAATACCGCTACACGACCTCAACGCCGGTGAGCTGCTTTTTCACCTCGCATTACAACGATCCGCGCGATATCGACCTTGCAGAATTTTTGCGGTACTGTCCGCTCAGCACCACGTTGGGAGACGCGGACGTGGAGGAATTCCACGCTGTACTCGACACGCTGGGAATAGAGGATGCGGAGAGGTTCAAGGTGCCGGATGACTGGGCGGTCCCCGTGCGGCGCATTCCCAAGAGTGACGTTTCCGCGCTTTTGATGCAGTGGGCGGATATCACAGTGGACGATCTGCGCAATCAGGAGGACGCGATATACCTTGCGCAGTATGACGCATTCTATGAGTATACGAGCGATTTCGGCCCCGGATATTTTATTCCGGTGGGCGGCGAGCAGTACGGCGACAGCATCCGGCTGTGGAGCGCGCCGCGCGGCGAGAACGGCGAAGGAACGCACGATGAGTTGACGCTGGAAGTGCGCCCAGACGGGAGCTATCGCATTGAAGCGTTCCGTGAAGTCTGAAGCAAAAGGGGGCCTTCTCTCACGTGAGAGAAGGCCCCCTTTTGATCCCCCAAGAGAACGGCAGGGGCGTTTCGATCTCGCCCCTGCAC
>ERZ791805.866-NODE-866-length-11826-cov-3.005947_pt1 | contig 11826 bp, 10 predicted proteins | sample MGYA00510306_ERZ791805 | MGnify/ENA primary metagenome ERZ791805 (study PRJEB30046, sample SAMN00791990) | human gut metagenome | study: EMG produced TPA metagenomics assembly of the A metagenome-wide association study of gut microbiota in type 2... | reverse complement strand
CGAGCGTGATCGGAGACGGGCGTTTGTGGATTTTCTGCCCGAGTTTTTCCCGGACAAGGTAGTAACTAGCCTGGAGCGTGCGGTTTATCTCGGTCAGTCCCCGGCGCGGCGGGAAGATTTTCATGGTCATCTCCCGGTTCCATTTGCGGGTGAAGAAACTGCTGTAATAGTCGTCCTCGGGATTTACGAGATATTCGATTGTCCCCTCCCATTCGATGCGGTTGAGCAACAGGTTGGGTTCGGATACGTAGAGCATCTTGAACGGCAGCGATTGGTAGGGCAGGTAGTTGAGAAAGACCTCGCCGTAGTTGTTGCGGTAGTTACCCGGCATCTTCTCCTTTTCGTAAAATACGAGTTTGTCTTCGATAAGCAGGATTACCCAGCGGTGCGACTCCTTGGGAAACATCAGTTCGCCGAGCATGCTCGGGGTCTCGACATACCCGCGTTTGCCGACCCGGACCATCTCTTCGATGAACCGGGCGGGATTGTCGGCATGTTCGAGGACCTGGTTGCAGATCACATAATCGAAAGTATCTTTTTCGAACGGGAGTTGTTCGCCGTCGGCCTCGATGAATTGCTGGTGAGGGTAAATCAGGACTTTCCCGCAGCGATGGGTGTCGTCGTGCGGAAACTTGTCGGCTATCACATCGGAACGAAACATCGGATCGTGTCCGGGACCGATTTCGAGTACCTTATCCCTGCGCTCTTCCGATCTGAGATCCTGGCGTCCCAATGGATGACGGGTTATCATAGAGTGAGTTTGATGTGTGTCCCCGCAAATATAGGAAAAAACCTGCGTAAAAAATAAATCGGCTGAATATTTTCGGCCGATTTGTAAACGATTTTGTCCGAATTGTGGGCCTGCTCCCGGAATCGTCGTCTAATGTTCTCTGTTCTTGAGGTTTATGACGCGATTGATCCCCGGAAAATAGTCGGTGTGCGGCGCTATTTGCCGTTGACGAAATCGAGGATCGCTCGGGCCGTGGTTTCCGGCTCCTCCAGAAATCCCATGTGACCGCTGTTTTCGAGCCATACGATCCGGGCCTGCGGATGCCCTTCCACCAGCTTTTCGGCCGCTTCGACAGGGATGTAGTTGTCCTTGCGTCCGAGGATGAAGAGCTGGGGAACCTTCGAGGCGCGCAGCATCTCGTTCCGGTCCTTGCGGGCGATCATGCCGTTGAGCAGCGCTACGATTCCTTCGTCCTCGGTGACGGCAACCTGTTCGGTGAGGTCCTCGATGTAGTCTTTCATCCGGGTGCGGTTGTCCTCGGCGAAGCCCGCTTCGGGGGCCACGCGGGCCAGCGCATCCTTTTTCCCGGCCTTTACGAGGGCGATTTCGCGGCGGCGGTTTTCGGCCTTCTCCGGCGTGTCGGCGTTGGGTGTCGAACTTAACAGCACAACTCCGTCGAGCATGTCGGGATGGCGTTCGCAGAAGGCCAGGGCCACGTAGCCGCCCATCGAGTGCCCGACGAGTGTGCAGCGGGGGATTCCCAGCGCCCGGAGGGCGTCGGCCACCGTGTCGGCGAGGAACTCCATCGAATGCTCCTCGCCCGTCACGACCGAGATGCCGTGACCGGGCAGGTCTAACGTAACCACGCGAAGCTCTTTGTAGAGGAATGGAACGAAATCCTCCCAGACGAGCATTGATTCGAGGTATCCGTGCAGGAGCACGACGCATTTGTCCCCTTTCTGGGAGTCGCAGACGTGCAGGGCGGTGGGACCCGCCATGATGAATTTTTCGATCATTGAATCTGGATTTATTCCTCCTCTTCGTCGAGGTAGTCGAGAACGGACTCGCGTTTGAGGGGCAGGATCTCCTCCTCGTCCTCTTCGTCGAAACTGCTGTAAAGCGCGTGGCGCTCCTTGCCGCTCTTGCGTATCGGTTCGAGACGTTTGGCTTTCCGAAGTTCATCCGCGTCGTGTTCGCGGATTCCCTTTTGTGTTTTCATGGGGAAATGAATGGTTGGTTTTAGAAATTTTCGCTGTCGAACACTCCTTCGAAGACGCGGCGCGCCGGTCCCGTCAGGCGGATGTCCGTATAGGTTTGTGTTCCCTGTTCATGCGAAAACCGTACCGCAAGCGCTCCTCCGGGTACGGTGATGCGGAAATCGGTCGTGTGGGGCTGCCGTGCGAAGGCCGTCACGATGGCCGCGGCCGTGGCTCCCGTGCCGCAGGCGAGGGTCTCGTTCTCCACGCCGCGTTCGTAGGTGCGCATGCGGATCGTGCCGTCGCCTGTGATCTGCACGAAATTGACGTTCGTGCCCTGCGGGAAGCGCGTCGTGTCGCGGCGGATGGCCCGTCCGCGGCCGGTTACGTCGACCGCTTCGAGGTCGTCGACGAATTCGACGTAGTGCGGGACGCCCGTGTTGAGAAACCACCAGCCGTCGCCCGTGCGGATCTCCCGCACGGCGATCATGCCCAGCTCGATCTCTCCCGAAGTGCCTTTCAGGCGGCGGATGCGGGCGGTGTGAAGCCCGTCTGCGGCATCGAAGAACTTGGTCTCCCCGCCGATGCCCCGGTGTTCGGCGAAAAGCGTGAAGCAGCGGGCGCCGTTACCGCACATCTCGCCTTCCGACCCGTCGGCGTTGTAATAACGCATCGAACAGTCGATCTCCGCGTTCCGGGCGAGGGTCATCAGCCCGTCGGCTCCGATGCCGAAATGACGGTCGCACAAGGCTGCGATAAGTTCCGCACGGGGCGTGAAGCCGCCTTCGCGGTTGTCGATCAGGATGAAGTCGTTGCCTGCTCCTTCGTATTTTGCAAATGCCGTCTGCACTTTTTGAATGGTTATGTCTTGGCAAAAATAGTAAAACTTCTAAAAGTTTTGCTAATTTTGTGAAAAATATCCGCCCGGGCGTGCAACGGCGGGCGGATTGTATTGTTTATGCCAGGATTCAAAAAACAGACCTTTATGAAAAGTGTGCTTTTCAAGCATCGTTCGATACGTAAATTCCGCCCGACGCCCATTCCCGAGGAGGTGCTGCGCGAGTGTCTCGAAGCTGCCTCGCGCGCTTCGACGTGCGGCAATATGCAGCTCTATTCGCTGGTGGTGACCCGCGATGAAACGCTCCGCGAACGGCTCGCGCCGTGCCATTTCAACCAGCCGATGGTCCGCCAGGCTCCGTGCGTGGTGACCGTCTGCGCCGATATTCACCGTTTCACGATGTGGTGCGAGCAGCGCGACGCCGACCCTGCCTACGACAATTTCGCGTGGTTCCTGAACGCTTCGACCGACGCCCTGCTGGCCGCGCAGAACCTCTGCGTCGAGGCCGAAATGCACGGGCTGGGCATCTGCTACCTCGGCACGACGATCTACACCGCGGGCGATATTTCGCAGATACTGGAACTTCCGAAGGGGGTCATTCCGCTCACCACCGTGGTCCTGGGTTATCCCGACGAGTCGCCCGAACTGACCGACCGCCTGCCGCTCGAAGCCGTGGTCCACTACGAGAAATACACCGATTACACGGCCGCCGAGATCGACGAACTGTGGGCCGAGCGCGAAGAGTCGGAGCTTACCAAACGTCTGCTGGCGGAAAACGGCCTCCCGAACCTGGCGCAGGTCTTCACCCAGCGGCGTTACGTGCGCAAGGACAACCTCGCCATCTCGGAGTCCTATTTCGCCCTTTTGAAAGAGAAGGGATTCTTCAACAACTGACGCCGTGCGGGGATCGTGTCGCATACTCGCCGCCGCGCTGCTGGGCCTGCTGTGCTCGGCGTGCAGCGTCACGCGCCACATTCCCGAAGGACAGTATTTTCTGCAAAAAGTAAAGATCGAGGACGACCGGTCCACGCCGCGCAAGGAACGCATCACGGCTTCCGACATGGAGAAGTACGTGCGCCAGACTCCCAACAAACGCTTCCTCGGGACGAATTTCTACGTCTGGCTCTACGAGCAGGCCGACCCTGCGAAGGACAACCGCTGGAACAACTGGAAGCGCAAGATCGGGCAGGCGCCCGTGACGCTGGACATGGGGCTGACCCAGAAGAGCGCCGAAAACCTGAAGGTCTACATGGACTCGAAGGGTTTTTTCTCCTCGCAGGCGACCTATGAGGTCGACACCGTTTCGCGCCGCAAGCGTGCGACGGTCACTTTCCGCACGCGCCAGGGCGAGCCTTACCGCATCGACTCCGTTTCCTACGAGTTCCAGGACAACTTCCTCGAACAGATCGTGCTGCCCGACACCGTCAATACGCTGCTGCATACGGGCGATATTTACGACGTGTCGGTCCTCGATGCCGAGCGGGAGCGCATCGCCGCCTACCTCAAGGAGCGGGGGTACTACAATTTCTCGGTCAACAACATCTCCTACGCCGCGCGGATGTTCGAGAAGGAGCGGCTGATCGACCTGCGGCTGATCGTCAAACAGTACCTCACGGGCTACGACGAACGCGGACTGCCCGTGATGGACAACAACATGGTCTACCGTATCGACCGGATCAACATTTTCCCCGATTACGACCCCACCGTCGCACGGACCGACACGACGCTGCTTTCGCGGCTCGATACGGTCTACTACCGCGGTCTGAACATCATCTACGAGAAACGGCCCAACCTGCGCCCTCCGGTGCTCCGTCAGGCCGTGCCGCTCTATCCCAACTACGTCTACAACTCGTCGCAGGTCAACCGCGCCTATTCCGACTTGATGGCGCTGGGGTATTTCAAGAGCGCAAAAATCGCCTTCGAGGAGCAGCCCCGGTCGGCCGACGTCACCGACATCGTCTCCTTCATCGGCGCTTCGGCCGATTCGACGCAGACGCTCTACACGCGCGAGGGCTACCTGACGTGCAACATTCTCTGCACGCCGACGCTCAAGCAGAGCGTCAAGGTCGATCTCGAAGGCAGCACCACGTCGAGTTTCTACGGCCTGAAGGCCACCGTCGGTTATCAGAACCGCAATATTTTCCGCGGCGCCGAGTCGTTCGACCTCTCCTTCACGGCGGGTTACGAATTTATGAAGGCTCCCGACGCCAGGCGCAAACGGGCCACCGAATTCGGCGTCACGACCGGACTGACCTTCCCGCGGTTCCTCGTGCCCTGGCGCACGGGCCGTTTCCGCACGGTGAACCAGCCGAAGACCAAGGTCGAACTGTCGATCAATTTTCAGGACCGCCCCTATTACGCCCGTACGCTTTCGAGCGCCGGCATCACCTACATGTGGACCAACAGCCGCTATTCGTCCTTCTCGCTGCGGCCGATCGACATCAACGTGGTCGACATGACTCGCCCGGTCGATCCCGAATTCCTGGGCAATACCTCCAACAAATACCTGATCAACAGTTTCAAGACCCAGTTCATCGGCGGCCTTTCGTTCGGCTACGGCTATAACAACCAGCGCAAGAACCTCGGCGGAAACGCCACGAACATCCGGTTCAACGCCGAGACCGCCGGCAACCTGATCGACGCCGTCGAGCACGCCTTCTTCTCGCCGGCCAAGGGAAAGGAGCAGTATACGATTTTCGGCATCGAGTATTCGCAGTATTTCCGCACCGATTTGAGCGTCAGCCGGAAAATCATGCTGGGGGGCGCTACGGCGCTGGTGGGACGGCTTTACGGCGGTGTGGCGATGGCTTACGGAAACTCTTCGTCCGTACCTTTCGACCGCCAGTTCTATTGCGGCGGCAGCAACGGCATGCGCGGCTGGACGCCCCGAACCCTCGGGCAGGGTTCGGGGGCCAATCCCCACAACGATTTTCCGGTCCAGACGGGCGACGTGAAGCTGGAAGCCAACCTCGAACTGCGCTTCCCGGTCTGGGGCATGATCCACGGCGCGACCTTCTTCGATCTGGGCAACATCTGGTATATCCGGCACTATTCGGGTGAGTCCGAAGATACGGTGTTCCGGTTCGACCGTTTCTACAAACAGCTGGGATTCAACACGGGACTCGGCCTGCGTTTCGACATCAAGTTCGCCGTGCTGCGCCTCGACTGGGGTATTCAGCTGCACAATCCCAACAACCCCTCGGGCGAGCGGTGGATCCACAATTTCAAGTGGAAGAACACGGCGCTCAACTTCGGCGTGGGTTACCCGTTTTAACGTTCGGCTTTTACTTCTTCGCCTTGTACTGCGACGGCGACATGCCGGCATTGCGCTTGAAGTAACTGCCGAAGAACGACTGGTTGGGGAAATTCAGGTAATAGGCGATCTCCTGCACGCTCATGTTCGAATATTTGAGCAGCGTCTTGGCTTCAAGGATCACGTAGTTGTCGATCCATTCCGATACCGATTTGCCGCTGATGCGCTTGATGAGCGTGGTGAGGTATTTGGGCGTGATGCATAGCTGCCGGGCGTAGAATCCCACGCTGCGTTCGTGTTTGTAGTGTTCGCCGAGCAGCTCGGTGAATTGCCTGAAATACTCCTCCGCACGGTTGTGTATCGGGCTGTCGACCTCGGGATGCTCCGTGAGGTAGTGGGTCAGGATGTCCCCGACCTTGTAGATCGTCGCGGCGATCAGTCCGCCGATGATCTCGCTCGAAAAATCCGTCTCGGAGCCTTTCAGTTCCTGTTCGACCATCGAGATAAAACTCCGGAGCGACTGGCTCTCGGCGTGCGTGAGTTCCATGCAGGGGAGCGAGCCGAATTGCAGGAAAAGCGGCATCATGCGTTTGGTGTCGATGTTGATGCGCTTGAGAAAATCCGGGGCGATGACGATAAGATGGGCCTTGAAACGGTTGTTGGATTGTACTTGCAGGATGTGCTTGGGGCTGAAGATGAAGAGCGAATCCTTTTTGAGCCGGAATTCCTGAAGGTTTGACGTGAGTGAAGTCTCGCCTTCGGTTCCGACGCCGATAATGAGAGCGTTCAGGCGGCTCGGGAACCGGAATATCTCCATTTCCGATGCGCTGTTTGCGGCGATGCATTCGCCCATAATTCCCGGACGCTTTTCGCCTCCGGCCATTGTGATGAGTTCGTTTAGGGTAAAACTCGATATCGGCATTTCTGAATTCGTCTGGTTCATAGTTTCGCTTAAATTTCGACAAATATAATAATGATCAGTCGGGTATCATTCAAAATGTTCGATTCTTCAACCTTATGAACACTACCGCGCGCTTTTCGACCTGCGGGTCTCTGAAAACGAAAGCGCCGACCTCACGGGTCGGCGCTCGATGCTCTGTCGGCGGACCGATCCGCATGAAGATTTATTTGGCGGCAGGCGCTGCTGCGGGCGCGTCGGTGATGCCCAGTTCCTTTTTCACGGCAGGCGCGACGTCCGTCAGCGTAGCCTCGTCGAAGTAAGCCAGCGATCCCGTCGACGTGTCGAACACGACCAGAAATCCGCCTGCGGCCGCTACCTTGTCGATGGCGCTTTTCGCCTTGTCGATGATCGGGGCGAGCAGTTCGTTCTGTTTCTTCTGGTAATCCTGCTGTGCGCGCTCCTGGAACTCGCGGGTGCGGGTCTGCATATCGTTCAGTTCCTTCTCCTTCACCTCCTTGATGGCGTCGCTGAAGGTGTTGTAGTTTTTCTGGAAATCCTGCAACTTGGTGTTGAATTCGACGTTCATCGTCTCGATGTTGTCCGACAACTCCTTGGCGAAGGTGTCCATGTTCTCCTGCATCGTCTTGGTCTCGGGCATCGCCATGATGATTTCCTGGGTGTTGATGCGTCCGAATTTCTGGGCGAAGAGCGATGTGGCGCCCATCACCAGCACAACCGCAAGGGTCAGTTTGATTGCTTTTTTCATACAGTTTTATCAGTTAATGTTTTGATGTCGGTTATTTCTTGAGCGCGTCGATCACCTGCTGCGTCCGCTCTACGGAAGGATTGGTGTAGAGCAGCGTGGGGTTGTTCGCCGAGTCGAGCACCAGGTCGGCGCCCGCCTGGGCGGAGCCGCTGTGGCCCTTCACGGTAAAGCCCGCCTGCTTGGCGTAGGCCTCGATGGCGTCGAAGACCTGTTTCTGGATCGGGGAGATCACCTCGATACGTTTTTTCATCAGCGTGCCTTCCTGTCCGAACAGGCTTTCCTGATACTCCTGCGCCTCCTTCTCCTTGTTCAGAATGGCGTTTTCGCGGGTCTGGCGCGCAGCGGCCGAGAGCGAGGTTTTCTGGCTCACGTAATTGTTGTAAAGCGCCTCGACTTCGGCAAACTTGGCGTCCACCTGGTCCTGGTACTGCTTGGCGAGCTTATCCAGGTCGGAAATAGCCGTATTGTAGGCGTCGATTGATTTGAACACTTTCTCGCTGTTGACGATTATGTAGTTCTGCGCCGCGAGTGTCCCTGCCGTCAGAATAAATGCCGCAATTAAAATCAGCCGTTTCATAATCCTGTTGTTTTTAAGTTAATATTCAGCCGGTTTCCCGGATTGCTGCTATAAATATAACTCTTTTCTTTCAAATTTATTGCCACGCCCCGTTTTATTTGAGCTCCCTTTGGCGAGGGGGATTCAGGGGATTTTGAATGCCGGTCCGCGGGTGCGGCCGTTCGGATCATGCTAAAATTGTTGTCCCAGAACGAAGTGGAACTGGCTGCCGCTCTTGGTCGAGGAGTTCGCCGGAGCGTCGAATCCGTAACCCCAGTCGATACCGAGCATACCCACCACGGGGAGGTAGAGGCGGACGCCGAAACCGGCCGAACGCTTGATCTTGAAGGGCGAGAACTTCTTCCACGAGTCGAATGCGTTACCGCCTTCGAGGAATCCCAGCACGTAGATCTGCGACGAGGGTTTGAGGATGATCGGGTAGCGAAGTTCGGCGGTGTATTTATTGTAGCCGCGCGAGTAGTTGCTGCCGGGGTCGAGCGCGCCGTCCTCGTAACCGCGCATCGCGATGATGTCGATACCGTATATATTGTATCCCGACATGCCGTCGCCGCCGACTTCGTAGCGTTCGAAAGGCGAAACCTTATACTTGTTGTAGCTGCCGAGGTATCCCATTTCGGCCTTGAGCATCAGCACGAGGTTCGAGTTTTTCAGGAACGACTGGAACCACTGCGCCTTGAACTGCCATTTGTGGAACTCCACCCAGCGGTAGCGCTCCTGGTTGGCCCGGTCCGCCTCTGCGGAGGTCGAGTTGGAACTGTTGGCGATCTGCTCCAGTTTTTTGTAGTCCTTGCCGTCCCAGAGCGAGTAGGGAAGCGTGGCCTGCACCGAGGCGCTGAACTCCGAACCGCGGCGCGGGTAGATCGGCTGGTCGACCGAATTGCGGCCGAACACCAGTTTGATCGATGCCAGGTTGGCCGCGCCGTTCGTCATCACGAACGACGACCAGTTTTTCAGCGCGTAGCGTTCGTAGCTGGCTTCGGCGTAGAACGTGAAATAGGGATCGGGCCAGTTCAGACGCTTGCCCAGACCGGCGGCGACGCCGTAGGTCCGGAAATACTGCGTACTGGTCTGCCATACGTAATAGGCGTTGTTCTGCTCCGAGAAGTGTGCCGAGAGGGTGAACGAGTTGGGTTTCTTGCCGCCCATCCAGGGGTCGGTGAAACTGAACGCGAAGGCCTTGTAATACGTACCGTTGGTCTGTGCCGAGAGCGAGAGCCGCTGGTTCTGGCCCATCGGGTAGGGGCGCCATGCACCTTTCTTGAAGGTGTTCTTGATCGAGAGGTTGTTCAGCGTGATGCCGACCGAACCCACGAAGGTTCCCGAACCCCAGCCGCCGGCGATGTTGAACTGGTCGGAAGCCTGCTCTTCAAGCGGCCAGTTGATGTTGACCAGCTCGTTCGAAACGGGCTTGATGTCGGGCATGATGGCCTCGGGGTTGAAGTGTCCCATCGAACCCAGCAGGCGGATGGTGCGCATCAGCAGCGCGCGGTTGTAGAGTTCGCCCGGACGGGTGTCCAGCTCGCGGCGGATCACCTCGTCGTCGACGCGCTGATTGCCCGTGATGCCGACTTCGTTGATGGTGAACTGCTTGCCTTCGAAGACCTTGACTTCGATGTCGATCGAGTCCGGGGCGATGATCGTCTCGGCGGGTTCGATCTGCGACATCAGGTAGCCTTCGTTCTGATAGAGCGACGACACGGATGTCGCTTCGGGATCGGTCTCCTTGCCGATGCCCAGCTGCTTGTGCATCGTCTTCTTATCGTAGATGTCGCCCTTCTTGACGCCGAACATCTGTTGCAGCCCTTCGGTTTCATAGACCGAGTTGCCCACCCACGAGACGTTGCGGATGTAGTATTTGTTGCCTTCCGACACTTCGAGGTCGATGCCCAGCCGTTTTTCGTTGATCGGGTAGATCGAGTCGCGTATGATGGTGGCATTGCGGTAGCCCCGCGAGTTGTAGAAGTCGATCAGCAGCTCCTTGTCCGCCTCGTAGTCGTTCTCGTTGAGTTTGGTCCCCTTGAAGAAGTTGATCGACTTCTGGTGGGTCTTTTTGAACGTGCGGCGCAGGCGCTTGTCGTTGAACTGCTCGTTGCCGACGAAGTTGATCTTGCCGATCTTCACTTTCTCCTTGCGGTTGATCAGGAAGGTCACCGTCACGGCCTGTCCCGGGCGCAGCGTGTCGTTGTCGATACGCACGTCCACCTCCGTATTGCGGAATCCCTTTTCGGCCCAGTAGTTATGGATGAGCTTCTTGTTCTTGTCGATGACGTAGTCCGAGAGTTCGCTTCCGCGCTTGAGTTTGAGCTTTTCCAGCAGGTCCTTCTTCTTGCCCTTCGAAATGCCCTCGAACTCCCAGTTGTAGACGCGGGGACGCTCCTTGAGGAAGACCTCCAGGTCGAGGCTGTCGCCCTCGATCTCGGCGCCGATCTTCACGTCCGAGAAAAACCGCTGGCTCCAGAGCCGTGAAATGGCGTTGGAGATGAAGTTGCTCGGCAGGTAGACCGAGTCGCCTGCGATCAGTCCGGCAGACGACTTGAGGATCTCGGGGTTGAGGTATTGCACGCCGTGGACGTTGACGTCGCGGATGTAATAGAGCCTGGGTTCGCCCTCGCTTCGGAACATCGGGGCGTTTTCTGAAATCGCAGGCTTCGGAGCCGCCGTCGTGTCCTGCGGATTCTGCTCCTGGGCGAATATATTCGAGCAGCATAGCACGAGGGCAGCTGCTGCCGTGAATATCTTACCGGAATAATTCATCTATTAAATATAGTCTAAAGTCATCTATTTAACCAGTCCGAAGCGGCGATCGCGCCGTGCGTATTCCTCCATCGCGCGGTCGAACTCCTCCTCCGTGAAGTCGGGCCACAGCACTTCGGGGAACCACAGTTCGGCGTAGGAGGCCTGCCACAGCAGGAAATTGCTCAACCGCTGTTCGCCGCTGGTGCGGACGATCAGGTCGGGGTTCGGGTAGGGGGCCGTGTAGAGCGCGGTGCTGATCGTCTCTTCGGAAATCTCCGACGGGGCGATCTGGCCGGCCTCCACGCGTTGCGCGATCTGCTGCACGGCGTGCGTTATTTCGCTCCGCGACGAATAGTTGAGCGCCAGGATCAGCGTCAGCGTCCGTCCTCCCGCGGTCTGCTCCTCGGCCATGGCCAGGTAGCTGCGGACCTTCTCCGAAAAACGGCTCCGGTCGCCGATCATGCGCACCTCGACGCCCTGGCGGATCAGTTCGGGCGTTTCGTTGACGACGCTTTTGCAGAAAAGCTCCATCAGGGAGTCCACTTCCTCCGCGGGCCGTCCCCAGTTTTCGGTCGAGAACGCATAGAGCGTCAGGTACTTCACGCCCCAGCGCGCCGCGGCGCGCAACGACGCCCGCACGGGTTCGACACCCGCTGCGTGACCTTCGTAACGCTCCTTGCCGCGCAACTCGGCCCAGCGGCCGTTGCCGTCCATGATGATGGCGACGTGTTGCGGTATGCGTTTCTGATCGCTCATATTAGGGCACAAATATAGGGAAAAATTCTGTTAACTTGTGGAAAAATGCGATAAATGATTAACTGCGGATGTC
>ERZ791805.847-NODE-847-length-12012-cov-2.815589_pt1 | contig 12012 bp, 10 predicted proteins | sample MGYA00510306_ERZ791805 | MGnify/ENA primary metagenome ERZ791805 (study PRJEB30046, sample SAMN00791990) | human gut metagenome | study: EMG produced TPA metagenomics assembly of the A metagenome-wide association study of gut microbiota in type 2... | reverse complement strand
GTACCGGCCACTTAGCCCAATTAGAGCAGGAAGAACTGCAAAACTTTGTACTGCCCCGATTGGAACCGTTTGGAATTTGGCACTTGGCGCTATTGCTGGTCGGCTCCGAAGAGTTTCCGGAATTCACCAGATTTCGGCTTCCGGTCCAATAGGCGCAAGTGGCGCAGACCTTGTTTGTTTTGGAATAATGCATAAAGACATCTCCTCTCATAGTATAGCATCGGTTTCGATGCTTGCATAGATGTTACCATAAGGGGGTGTACAAAAGTCTGTATTGCTGTTCTGACTATACAGAGATGTTATTTATACCTGAGGCGGCTTCGCTCAGCACGCCATAGACCTCTGCCAAAGCACGGACATACTGCAGAAAATTGCGCCGCAGCTCACTGTCCTCCTCCGACGGCAGGACCGGCCTCCGCATCATACGATGAACAGCCCTCCATACCTGAAGCCTGCTGCCGGGATAGGCTTCTCTCAGTTTCTCGACCACGCGGCTCTTCGCCTTCTCCACGGCGGACTCCTTCATCATGTGATACATCCCGATCTCTTTCAAGGTCGCCTCCGGGTATCCGAACACGCCGCAGGCTTTGCCGAGAATGTCCCTGTCCTTCTTCGGCAGGGCGTCGAACAGCTCCCGGAGAAGCTCGATGCAGACCTTGCGGTACACGGCTCGCTCCGCCGAAACGGAGAGCATCCCCGGCATCAGCCGCTCGTAGGGATCGGCGTCATAACCCTCCGGGACAAGATCATGCACACCGAGGAAATGGGTGTTGTAGCGAACATACCGGCTGACACGAGCCTCGGAGATGCCCAACTCCTCCGCAATTTCGCCGGTATCCTTCCGTGCAACATGATACAGCCTCTGTGCCTGCCGGACGGCAGCCATCTCGTCCTTGCTCAACGCCATACAGCCAATATTCTGCTCCAGCCAGCGGGTCATGCGCCCCCTCAAATGCGGGTAAAGATAGGTGGTGAGCGCGGCGCGGCTCTCGTCATATTCTCTGCTCTGAATCCGTGTCAGAAGCTCCACGGCGCCCTCGCCGCAGAGATCGTCCAGAATCGTTTTCGTATACGCGGAACACTGATTCGGATGATGCTGCTCCATTATCAGGCAGTTGAACTCCGCCGCAGCTTCCTTGGCGATGCCGCGGATCAGACCGATATTTTTATGGTACCGCTTTTCCAGCGCAGCATCATCGCCGTCATAATATTGGCAAACCAGTTGCTCGTTGGTCATGATTGCTCACCCGCCTTTTCCTTCGGCGGACGGCCCCTCGGATTGGCCGTTCTGGTGATCTCACAGTGCTGGTAAACGCGCTCAGAGGAAATACGCTGCTCGAAAGCCTCCACGGAGATATTCGCGTCGCGCAGGGCATCATAGAGCAGATCCCGCACATAGTCCTTGGCTTTTCTTGCATCCTCTTGTGAGATCGCACCCCGCTGCATATCCTTTGTGATGCGGGCAAAGGCGGTCACCTTGACTTTGACCTTGGGAATGTCCTTCGCCAGTTCCTTCTGCAACTCCACCGTGCCGAACTGCCGGCAGGTGTAGCCGGGCGCATGGGGACACGCCCCTTCGCAGTACAAAGCATGGACACCGCTCTTGAGCAGAAAATACCGTCCGCAGATGATGCAGCGGCGGATGTTGTGCCCGCTGTTCAGCGCCAGCATATAATCCGCTTTCATCAGTGCCTGCAAGCTGTCGGTCACATGCTCCTGACAGATGGCGACAGAGCCGTCCGGCAGTGGCCGCGGCACATAGGAAAGCTCGTAGGCATCGTGGGTCGTATAGCAGTCGCCGCTGTTGCGGATGGGATTGACGATCAGCTTCTCTGCAATGCGTTCATCATTGTAGAAGCCGTAGAGTGCTGCGGCATAGTCCTCCGGGCTGTTATGCTTCAGCTTGGACAGACTAAAGCTGATGAAATTCCGAATAGTACCGTTGAAAGCGCGAATGTCGTGAAGATATGTTTCATAACGGCGGATGTACTTTTTGTAATCACGCCATGCGTCCTTGGTAGGACCGATGGTACGAAGCATTTCGTAATAAAAGGCATCGCCTTTTTCTAAAGCTGCTTCGCTCGGATGGAACAGGTCAAGCGGAACATCCTTGACCATTTCACTGCGCGCGGAGATTTCATTCGCCACGCGCTCAAGTCGTTTCCGTTGTATCTCTTCTGACGGCTCATGCTCCTCTTTCGGAAACAAACCGAACTGCCCCGTGACCTCCCGTATGACAGAGAAGAAAGCGTCCTCGCTCTCGTCCAGCAGCAGGCGGAACACAGCGTAGCGGCGCAGTACCCCACAGAGTGCTGTCAGCTCCTCGTTCAGTTTCCACCAAAGCTCTATGCTCTCGCTCTGCTCATATTCTTCCGCAAGGCTGGTGACCTGCTTCATGTGTTTGCTCATGGGTCGGTATTCGTCCGGCGACAAATTCAGCAGATCGGCGGTCAGCATACCGGCAGTGAACTGCTGACCGTATAGCTCCAGCGTACTGCCATAGGTGTAGAAAATGATACTGCCCTCCATGCGTACCCCTCCTGCTAAAATCTGTCCTACTTGACTTTTAATCTGTCCATGCTTTTTCTCAGCATAGCATAAATTCCTCCACAATACAAGCAGAGGGAAGAAACCACGCGCCGTCCCGTGGTAACGCCCCTCTGCTTTTTTCGCTCTCATCGTTCCGATGGGAGCAATATTTTTAAGGAGGAAATGAAATTGAAAAAAGAAAACCGATTGCTGACCATCGACGGAGAAACGCTGATGAGTCAGCCGCTCACGCCGCTGAACTTCGTGGTGGACACGCTGTTCTCTCAAGGTCTGCACATCCTCGCAGGCTCACCCAAGGTGGGAAAGTCCTGGCTGGCGCTGTGGCTGGCGGTCACGGTGGCGAAGGGCGAAGCCGTTTGGGGCATGGGCGTGAAGCAGGGCACTACGCTCTACCTCTGCCTGGAGGATTCCACCCTCCGCATCCAGAACCGCCTGTTCGAGATCACGGAGGACGCCCCCGCCAACGTCCACTTCTCCACCAACAGCGATACCCTTGGTAAGGGTCTGGAGGAACAGCTCTGCGCGTTCCTCTCTGAGCACCCCGACACGGTGCTGGTCATCATCGACACACTGCAAATGATCCGCGGCGCCGGTTATGACAACACCTACGCCAACGACTACCGTGACCTCTCCGTGCTGAAGCACATTGCGGACACTCATGGCATCGCCATTCTGTTGATCCACCATCTGCGAAAGGAGCTTGCCGATGATGTGTTCAGCCGCATCTCCGGCACGACGGCCATCAGCGGCGCGGTGGATTCCAGCTTTACTCTGGTGGAAGACAAGCGCGGCAGCGGCAAGGCGACACTCTCCTGCATTGGGCGCGACATCGAGTACCGGGAGCTGACGCTGGAGCGCAACGCGGAAAATGTGTGGGAGCTGGTGTCGGACAGCCGGACGCAGCCGGAGCTGCTGGGCGGCCGGATCGTGATTCTCCTCTCTGAGCTGATGCGTGACCGCGCGGAATTTATCGGCACTCCCACGGAGCTGTCCGCGCAGATCGACCCTGCGGGCAGCGAGGGCATCACGCCGAAGAAAGTGTCTCGCCTGATCCTGCAAAGCGTTGCCGCACTAAGCAAAATCGGCATTTCCGCCGTGGTGCGCCGCAGCAACGGCAAGCGGCTCATCGAGCTGCGCCGTGCCGAAAGTGACGATGCACAGGGTACCCAAGCTGTTGACCCTATCGACCCTGCCGATGTCTCAGGCGGTGAAAACACCCCGTGTTTCGGCGTGTGAGCCGCTGTGTGCGCGGTTCGGGGCTGGGGTGGTGTGTGTACCCGACGAGGGGAGATTCAGCCCGCGCGGGGCGAGCACTGTGGCGGCATAAAAACGGCGAATACGCCGCCGTGACCCACGGGCGTCCAGCGTTTCAGCAGCATGAAGCGCACGCCGAGGGTAGTGATACCACCCCCATACAGGAACGCCGAAAAAGCGCTGTGTGTAGGGGAAATAATCCCTTGAAAGCCGGATGAAGAAACAGTTCATTTCTCTGCCGCAGATGGAAAATTCCTCTGCGTAAACCGTTATTCCCGATAGGCGCAGAGAGTTTCTGTTACGGGAGATTTTATCACCTCCGTTGGAGGTGGCCAGCATCGCATTTGTCTGGTCTGCGGCGAAGCCGCTGCCCTGCCAAATGCACCGAGCGGGCAAAGACCTGCACCCAAATTCCGGGCGGAAGCCCGGACCCACTTTTAGCTACGATTGGAGAAAAACATGAAAAAAGATATCAAATTCAGCACGCGCATGGCATCCACCGACCGTGAGAAGATCAGGGCGCTGGCGGCGAAGGCCCACATGTCCATGAGCGACTACGTCACCGCCTGCTGTCTGGGAAAGCAGGTTGTGGTCGTCGATGGACTAAAAGAAGTGCTCAAGGAGCTGAAGTCCATCGGCAGAAATCTGAATCAGCTTGTCACTCTGGCGCACATGGGACGCGTCACGGTGATCAATCTGGACGGTGTACGCCAGGCGTTCTCTGAATTCTGCGCTGCTGTCCGGCTGATCCTTGAACGAAAGCGGTGGTGAAAAATGGCGATCATCAGTTTCACTAACTACAAGCGGGGCCAGACCACCGGATGCATGGGAGCCGTGATGCGGTACACCATGCAGGACAAGAAAACCGAGTTCGATGGACAGCGGTTGGTCACAGGTATCAACTGCCAGTCGGAATCTGTCTACGCGGACTTCATGACCACCAAGCGGCTGCATCACAAAACCGACGGTGTGCTGTTCTACCACATGGTGCAGAGTTTCCCAAAAGGCGAAGCGGTCGATCCGGTCACCGCTCATGCGGCGGCACTGAAGCTGGCTGAGTACTATGAGGGCTATGAAGTCCTGGTCTGCACCCACACAGACCGGGAACACATCCATTCCCACTTCCTCATCAACTCCGTCAACTTCGATACTGGGAAGAAACTGCACATCCCAAAGCAGCAGCGCAACGATCAAGTCTGCATGGAGTTTTCTCTCCCTGTGTTCCAGCCTAAAGACAGGAAGCAGAAAACCAAGACCATGACGGTCGGCGAGTATCACACGGCCGCCCGTGGCCAGAGCAAAAAACTGCAGCTCATGAATATCATCAACGACTGTATGCGCCACGCCTCCAGCCGGGAGGAGTTCATTGCGCTGATGGAGAGCGAGGGCTACAAGGTGCGCTGGGAAGCATCCCGACGGAACATCACCTACACCACACCCAGCGGCTGGCAGTGCCGTGACCGCCTGCTGTTCGGGGACAAATATCTGAAAGAGAATATGGAATATGAATTCAGGATCAGAGCAGAAATTATCCATGGACGAGCTGTTGGAGAAGAACCGACCCGCGCAGATGGTACAGACCACGCCGCAGCCTCCGGCGCAGGAGCTGACACTGCCTCCCAAAGTGCATCCTACGAAAGCGGAGTGGGAGGATCTGCAGAGCGAACTCTGCACACTGGAGTACCACACCGAGAGACAGACTGGCTATCTGAAGAAGGTCAGCGAACTGCTGGCGCAGCTCCCGACCCGGACACAGATGGACGAACTGCTGAAAGCGGTGAAGCATCTGGAGCAGATGAGCGAACAGGCTGGGAAACGGAACGAGAAACATTTTTCTCTGCCCGGCATCAGACTGCCCAGACTGCGACTACCGCACCTGGATGGCCCCACATGGGCGGTCCTGCTAATGGCGGCGGCAGTGCTGCTTCTGCTCTGGTGGGGCTTGGACACCGTCTGGAGCAGCTCCAGCCTGCTGAATCTGTGATTCCTGCGCGGCACTACACCGACAGAAAGGTATTGCAAAAAGAACGGGAAAAGAAAATCGCCCTCGGTCACAAGGCGGATGACCACGAGGACGAGGTGAGCTATGACTGGCAGCAGACCATGTGAGGTCTGCTATTTTTATTGTCCGAATTGGCTTCGGGAGAAAGGAACTCTATGGGTAGAAAGAGAAAAGAATCCAATATTGCAAGCGTCATGTACTCCTATGTGGGTACGGACGATCAGTTTGACGATTTCTTGAAAATGATGATCCACGACTATCTGTCTGTGGATCATCCATATACAAATCAGCCCGCTGATTTTGTTGCTAAAGTAGAAACAGAAGTCGCCTGATTTGTTTTGGTAGCTATTCAAAAAATTGTGTGCTATGGTGTGTCGTGCATGATCGGCACACCATAGCGGAAAGGAACGGTTATGAAAGTCTGGCTCTATTATCGGCTGTCCAGAGATGAGGATGAAGAACTGAATTCTCTGAATAACCAGCGGAAAATCATATATAACTTTGCCGTCAGCAACGGCCACGAGGTGGTGGGCGAATCCTTCGATGACAATGTCAGCGGTATGCACTTCAACCGTGAGGGAATCGACAAAATCTATGAGGTGGTCGAAGCGGGCAAAATCGAAGCAATCATCGTTAAAGACCTGTCCCGCCTGGGCCGTCACCGGACGCAGACCGCACTCTTTATCGACTACCTCCGTGAACATGATGTGCGGGTCCTGTCCGCAACGGAAAATATCGACACTTTCAATGAGAACGATGATCTCATCATCGGCTTCAAAGGGCTGGTCAACGACTTTTATGCCCGCGACGGCAGCCGCCGTGTGCGAACCGGCTACCGGCAAAAGCAAAAGGAAGGTATCGTGACCATCCCGCCTTTCGGCTACTTCAAGGATAAGAACACAAAAAAGGTCGTTGTCGTAGAAGAAGCCGCCGAAACGGTCCGGCTGATTTTCTCCGCCTATGTCGGCGGCAGCGGCATGAAGGCCATTGCCCGCACACTGAATGAACAGAGGAGGAAAACGCCGGCACTCATGCAGGCGGAACTGCTAAATAAGCGCCTGCCCAACACCCAGGATGGCATTCTCAAAAAATATCTGTGGGACGCAACGATGGTGGCGCGAATCTTGAGAGATGAGAGCTACATCGGCACCCTGATCTGCCACAAGAGCGAGCGCAATAAAATCAATAAGACCTTCCGCTTCACAGACCCGGAGGAGCAGTTCCGGCATGAAAATTATCTGCCAATAATTGTGACTCGTGAGATATGGGAGCAGGCTCAAGCGCTTCTTACAGAGCGCAAAGAGAAAAATGTCCGTGCGGGCACCAATCGGGGCATCCTCCGGTACGGTGGATTACTCCGCTGCAAGGACTGTGGCCGAACCTTTATCGGGAAACGTATCAAGCTGAAAAGCGGGGAACGGGTAGCCTATGTCTGCGACACCTACCATCGGTATGGCAAAGAACACTGCTCCTCTCACATGGTGGACGAGGAAACATTGGACAGATTGATCGGCGCGGAGATCCTGCGAACAAAGAAAATGTATGAGGAAAACTGGTCGCGGATGGAATGGCTCATTGAGAGATGGACGCCGAAAGCTTCCACGGCCAGTGCCAAAATAAGTAAACTGCAAGAGCACATTCTCTTACTGGAGGAGGAAGTGGAGGTGATCCTGATGGAACGCATTCGGGATAAGGCCAACGCGGAACGCTACGACCGTATGATCGCCAAGCGCGAGGAGCAGATCGCGGAGGTCAAAAAGCAAATCGAAGAATTGCAGAATATTTCAGAAATGCTCCGCAGCCGACAGGCCAAGCTGAAGCGGGACATCAGCCTGATCGACGACATCCTGCGAGAGGGCAAAATGTCAGAAGCACATCTGAGAATGCTGGTAGAGAAGATACTCGTTCATGAGGAGGATGGCAGGCTGGATTTGGAGATCCGGCTGAAAGCGCCCTTCCGTGACCATTTGGATGTCTTCGAAAACGGAGCGCAGACAGATTGCTTCCCCTCCGCAGATTTTGACTATGACAGGTTGGGAGCGGTGATCTACGGCGATTATTATGCGGGGTAGGTGATACCGGATGCGGGTATGGCTCTATGTGCGGCTTTCTAACGATGATGACCGTGAGATGAACTCTCTGCTAAATCAGCGGGAGATCTGCCAGGCGTTTGCCGAGCAGCACGGATATGCCATCGCAGGACAGTCCTTCGATGACAACATAAGCGGCATGAGTTTTGACCGCCGTGGGCTGGACGAGCTCACGGCGGCTGTAGACGCTGATATGATTGACGCTGTCATCGTGAAAGATTTATCCCGGCTTGGCCGCCATAGGACCCAAACCGCATTGTTCATCGATTATCTGCGGGAACACCAGGTGCGCGTGATCTCTGCCACGGAGGGCGTTGATACATTCCGCGACGAAGATGACTTGATCATCGGTGTCCGTGGCCTGATGAATGATTATTATGCGAAGGATATTGGCAAAAAGATCCGGGCGGGATACCGCCAGAAGCAGAAAGACGGCATCGTGATCACGCCTCCCTTCGGCTACTGGAAAGACAAAAACGCGGGGCAGATCAAGGTTGACACAGAAGCGGCGGTCACGGTGCAGCTCATCTATTCTCTGTACTTGCAGGGGTGTGGGCAGAAAGAGGTCGCCCGGCGGCTTAATGCTGCGGGGCGAAAGACACCGGCGCAGCTCCGGGCCGAACGGTGCGGCAGAGAAGTGCGACAAACGCACAAAACCCGTGACGGTCAGTTCCTATGGACATATGCCAGTGTGAAAAACATCTTGGTGGAAGAAGCGTACACCGGCGTGCTGAACAACCACCGCAGAGAATACAACAACGGTAAGGCCAAGCATATAGATAAAACCGACTGGTATCGTCATGAGGGATTCTTCCCCGTAATCATAGGAAAACAGGAATGGGAGCAGGTACAGGCGTTACTCAAGCGGCAGGCACGACCTGCAAACGGCAATCAGGCCAAGCACCGCTATGCGGGACTGCTGACCTGCCGTGAATGTGGGAATGCATTCATTCCTATGATCCGCTGCTGGAACGGCAAGAGCCGGGTGGAATATGTGTGCCGTGGATACCACCGGAATGGAAAAACCTATTGCGCCTCCCACCGTATTCATGAGGAGGTGCTGGATGCTGCGGTGCAGAAGTATACCGAAACTGTGCGAGAGCAGTGTGCCGTGGAACTAAAGAAGCTGGCACAGCTGCAAAAAATGTGGGCGTTGAGGAAACCAATCCTCGACGCCCACATTTTGTCGTTACAAGGGAGAGTGCTGGAGTTGGAAGAAGAGATAGATGAGATCGTGATGGAAAGAATAACTACTTCGCATCAACATCAGTAGCGTTGTCATCGCTTTCGGTCAAACAAATTGAGCGCTTACTAACATAGCCGGTATAGCAATTTTCCAAAGGCTCATCATTTATCATAACTTCATAGTAATACGGCACTTCCCCTATGATAATGACGTTCTGGTTCCGCTCCATGTGGTATATGACCTGTGAAGAGGGGCATGGATCTTCGTACACTTTAGCAGGTGACAAGGCGTGTCCGACTGCAGAATACACGATATTGGCTGCGACGTTAATCAAAATGGCAAAAAAGATTTTCTCAAGTACCCACGCAATTACGGGGTGTGTTTGAGAGAATTTTTTAATCCGTTCAGCAAAACATTGTTCCCAGTTTTTCTCCGAAAGCAGAATCTCTTCCACTTCATCTGCCACAATTTTTTGTTCATCCTCAGAAAGGATGTGGCATTCTTCAGCAGCCTCTCCGATAGTATATTCCTCTGCCAAGGATGTCAGTCGAGTTAGTTCAGCAACCCTTGCCTTAGTCAAAGGTTCGATTTGATACGGGATACTATTGGATATGACGCGTGACCATTCTTGGATACGTTCACCAAGCTGAACTTGCAATTGCATTGGGGCAACAGTGTCTATGGCTATTTGAAACTGTTGAAGCGCAGATACCATTCCGGACATATCTATTTTTGATACAATTTCTTGAGTGCGGTATAAGGCTGCCATGCTCTGACTATCAAATGCACTTGAGATTTTGCTAATGTTACGAATTGCGGGGAAATCTAACGCAGCAGAGAGATTTTTTGTCAATGCGGCATAATCCTGTTGCGTGTCCAGTAAAGGACGAGTCATTAAATCTATCTGCCGTTGAATACGATTTAACATTTCCAAATACGGAGGGCCTTCATAAAATGCTACCATAGTTTTCGACATATCCCCATCGCTCCTTGTAACCTAACATAATGGTAAAGTATATCATGGATACAATGTATTTACAAGGAAGTTATCAATATATAGATTATTTTCTTTGAATATGCTCCGTATATTGTGCTTTTTGTCCTATATACCTTGCTGTTACAGGGTTTATAACAGTTATACACTGATGTTGATAATGTCTCTACGATCTAACATTTTCTGAATCGTTGCTCAAAGCACCTTTTTGTGATAAAATGCTCATGCGATTATTTTAATTGCTGGACAGCGCAAAATATCTAAAGGGAGGTCGCTTATGGAGCCTTTAAAGCAGTGGGTTTGTGACGTGTGCGGAAAAATTATAGAAACCCCTGATGATGGATATGTTGTTTGGGGTGAAAATGCAGAAGGAAAAATTGATAAAATACGAATCCTGCATAAAAATAATCATGTAGGCAATTGTAAAGTGGGCTGTGACCATGACCGCCGCTATTCTATGTCTTTACCACTTGAATCTTTTTTAGGTGATGAGGGAAAAGTTCATTTTTTATCGATGATTGATCCAGGCCCAGATTTTAGGGAAGATTATAGAGAACATATTGCTGATAAGAGATTGCTACTGGAGACCTTTCGTCGGTTACAATTACCCTATTACGAAGAGGCACGGCTCTATTGGGATAAGGCGAAAGCAGATGGCTATTTTGATGGAGCTAATGAAATCTGGACTTATTTGCCTCGCACGCTTAAGAGTCTGGTAGAAGAGTATTCCTCTGACTAATAGTAATTATATGGCGGAAAACTGAAATATGGGCGCCAAGGCAACCAATCCTCGACGCCCATATTTTTGCGTTACAGAAAATTTTAAAAGTAGAGCAAGAAATCGATGATATTTCCATGGAATACTTAAAAGGAAATCGTTAGGCTTAAACAATTGTTGGAGGAACCCTAAATCCCATTTCACCAATGCCAAGTACACGATTAAAATAGAATAATGAGAGTTCGCTTTGGGGTAGATCCTTAATGCGATTATACTGCGTTAAATCCCACCCATTAATTTTTGCACGCTCGGCATATCGCTCGCAGGCTCCAATAACACTGTTTGCCGCATGCTTTTTGCTAATTCCTTTCTCAAGATACAGTTTCGACGCATCAGCCACCGCACGCCAAATAATTCCATAAATTTGTGATACAGAAAAGTCATTTAGCATGATTTCAAATGTCTTATAGGTTTTATCTCCTGGCGTAAATTCAAAGTTAACCTTGTCCAATTGGTATTGCAAGTACTCTATGCATTCAGCAACCGCAATTTCTCTCCACAATACAAGTGCCTCGTTAGCGCAATCTGCTGAATAATAACTGGGGTTCAATATCTCTGTAAACAAATCCTGCTTATTAGGAGGAAATACTAAATTCAAGAAATAGGTAACTTTATATGTGTAAAATGTATTTGGAAAGTCTTCACTATCAGTAGCAAAAGCCTCCAATGGAGATTGCGGGCTCACAGCTATAATTTGATCATGTATTAAATTTGAGTACAGCTTTTTTCTCAAATCATCTGTAGGTGTTAAAACCACTTCTGACTCCGAGTAAGGCACAATCTCATATAGATTTTCTTTTAGCAAAGCTCTGCATAGAGCACCTAAAAACACTTTGCTTTCAAATGAGAGACTGGAGAAGTCAACTGGCGTTCTGGCTCTTGAGTACACTTCTTGAATTTGTTCTAACTGCTCAATTCGAAGTAGCCGTTCTTCCTCGAGACAATTTTTGCATCTGCAGTGTGACTGGAAAGGTTTGTGACCGCAAATCGGACAATATAGGTCTCGCTCATACTTAGGAAAATCTTTCGTTGTTTTAGAAGGACGATTAATCACTAAGAATTCATCACAATACTCACAAGAGTAATTTTGGTAAACTTCCGGAGGGAATAGTTTATATAACTCTGATGCATGAACAGAGATATTATATTCTTTTATCA
>ERZ791805.829-NODE-829-length-12179-cov-5.666859_pt1 | contig 12179 bp, 10 predicted proteins | sample MGYA00510306_ERZ791805 | MGnify/ENA primary metagenome ERZ791805 (study PRJEB30046, sample SAMN00791990) | human gut metagenome | study: EMG produced TPA metagenomics assembly of the A metagenome-wide association study of gut microbiota in type 2... | reverse complement strand
GGCGTCGATGCACGCGCAGCTCGATGCGCCGGTGCTGGCCGTGTGTCCGGATGAGGCGGCGGCTGAGCTGTTTCAAAAAGACCTCTCCGCCCTGCTGGGGCAGGACGTGCCGCTGCTGACGGCGCGCGACTATACGTTTTACACGGTCGAGAGCGTCTCGCGCCAGACGGAGCAAAAGCGCCTGAGCGCGCTTTATGCGCTCGCTGCCGGGACGGCGCCGGCCGTGGTGTGCACGGTCTCGGGTCTGCTGCAGCGCGCCATGCCGAAGAAAAAACTGCTGCAGGCGGCCTTTGAAATTCGCGACGGCAGCTCCCTGCCGCCCGAGGACGCTGAGGATGCACTGCTGCGCTGCGGCTATCTGCGCACGGCACAGGTCGAGGGGGCGGGCCAGTTTTCGCGCCGCGGCGGCATTCTGGACTTTTTCTCCCCTGCGTATCCGCAGCCGGTGCGCGTGGAGTTCTGGGGCGACGATGTGGACTCCATGGGCTTTTTCGACCCCGAGAGCCAGCGGCGCACCCAACCGCTGGAAAGCTGCCGCATCCTGCCGGCGGCGGAGACGCTGCCCCCGCTGTATCCTGGCGGCAGCGCAGCGCTGGGCGAAAAGCTGCAGAAGCTCGCCGGACGCGCCGCCGCGAAAAAAGACAACGACACGGCGCAGAAGCTCGCCGAGTCCCTGCGTGCCGACGGGGAAAAGCTCTGCAATGACTGCGTGCTCCCGGCGGCCGACCGGTATATGGGCTTCGTGTACGACGCGTTTGCCACGGCGCTGGACTATCTCGCGCCGGAGGCGGCCGTGCTGATCGACCAGCCGGCGCGCTGCGCCGAGCGCGCGAAGGAGTACACCGCGCAGCTGCGGGAAGATGTCGCCCTGCTCGTGCGCAGCGGCACGATGGCCGCACGCGCGGAAACTTTCTACGAGCCGTTTGCCGACATGATGCGCAGAGTTCAGGCCTGGCCCATCGTACTGGCTGACGGGCTGCAGCTCGGCCGCAGTCCCATCGAGGCGCGCACGCTCGTGAGCCTGACGGCAAAGCAGCTCCCGTCCTACGGTGGCAGCAGTCAGACCGCTGCGGACGATATTGCGCACTATCAGAATCTCGGCTACCGCGTGGTCGTGCTGGCGGGCGATATGCGCCGGGCGCGCATCTTGTGCGAGTTTCTTGACGGGCACGGCATCCATGCCGCGGCAGCCGAGCACCCGGACGCGCTGCCGGAGCCGGGGCAGTGCCTCGTCACGGCGGGCAGCCTCTCGGCCGGCATCGAGTTTCCGTATGCAAAGCTCGCCATCCTCACGGACACGCAGATCGCGGCGTCCGGTCTGCGGCGGGCAAAGCACAAAAAGCAGTCCAACCGCGAGAAAATCAACTCTTATACCGACCTCTCCGTCGGCGACCTTGTCGTGCACGAATACCACGGTATCGGCCGCTTTGCGGGCATCGTGCAGATGCCGGTCGACGGTGCGGTGAAAGACTATATCAAGATCAGCTACGCCGGAGCGGACACGCTCTATGTCCCGGCGACGCAGCTCGACCTCGTGAGCAAATACATCGGCGCGGGCGAAGATCGGCCCGTGAAGCTGTCCAAAATGGGCGGCACGGAGTGGGCGCGCACGAAAACGCGCGCCAAAGCGGCCGCAAAAAGCATGGCCAAGGAGCTCACCGCGCTCTACGCCGCGCGCAGCCGCACGAAGGGGCACGCCTTCGCGCCCGACAGTCCGTGGCAGACGGAGTTTGAGGAGCACTTCGGCTATCCGGAGACGGACGACCAGCTCCGGTGCATCGATGAGATCAAGGCCGACATGGAAAAGCCCGTGCCCATGGACCGCCTCCTGTGCGGCGACGTGGGCTACGGCAAAACGGAGGTCGCCCTGCGCGCGGTCATGAAGTGCGTGCTCGACGGGCGGCAGGCGGCCATTCTGGTGCCGACGACCGTGCTTGCCCAGCAGCACTATCAGACGGCTGTGCAGCGGTTTTACGGTTTCCCGGTCGAGATCCGGATGCTCTCGCGCTTTTGCTCGCAGGGGCAGATCCGCCAGACGCTCGCGGACATGCGCAGCGGCAAGTGCGATCTTGTGATCGGCACGCATAAGCTGCTGCAAAAGAACATCGAGTTTAAAAACCTCGGTCTGCTCATCGTCGATGAAGAGCAGCGCTTCGGCGTGGCACACAAGGAGCACATCAAGGAGATGAGCCGCGCGGTCGATGTGCTCACGCTCTCGGCCACGCCCATCCCGCGCACGCTGAACATGGCCCTGTCCGGCATCCGCGATATGTCCACCATCGAGGAGCCGCCGCAGGATCGCATCCCGGTGCAGACCTTCGTCATGGAGCACGACTGGAACGTGCTGTGCGACGCCATGCGCCGCGAGCTGCAGCGCGGCGGGCAGGTGTTTTACCTGCACAACCGCATTGAAAACATCGAGCGCACCGCCCTGCGCATCTCGAAGATGCTCGACGGCGCGGTCGTGGACGTGGCGCACGGCCAGATGAACGAGGAGCAGCTCTCGACGGTCATGGAGCGTATGGTCACGGGCGAGACGCAGATCCTGGTCTGCACGACGATCATCGAGACCGGCATCGACATCCCGAATGTGAACACCCTCATCATCGAAGACGCCGACCGCATGGGTCTTGCCCAGCTGCATCAGCTGCGCGGGCGCGTGGGCCGCTCGAACCGGCGCGCAAGCGCGTACCTGACGTTCCGGCGCGGGCGCGAGCTGAGCGAGATCGCCGAAAAGCGCCTGAGCGCCATCCGCGAGTTTGCGGAGTTCAACTCCGGCTTCCGCATCGCCATGCGCGACCTGGAGATCCGCGGCGCGGGCAGTCTGCTCGGGGCTGAGCAGTCGGGCCACATGATCGACGTCGGCTATGACATGTACCTCAAGCTGCTCGAGGAGGCCGTACTCGAAGAGCGCGGCGAAAAGCCTGAACAGCGCGCCGAGTGCGCGGCCGACCTTGCCGTGTCGGCCAACATCCCGGAGAGCTATGTGCCCAGTCAGGAGCAGCGCATGGATCTCTACCGCCGCATCGCGCTCGTGCGCACGGAGGCGGAGGCCGACGACCTCATGGACGAAGTCATCGACCGCTTCGGCGACCCGCCGCCGAGCGTATACACGCTCGTGCAGGTGGCACTGCTGCGGGCCGACGCCGGCAAGGTCGGCGTGACGGACATTTCGCAGAAAAACGGCTGTTTGAAGTTCCTGCTGGCGCAGTTCGATATGCAGAAGGTATCGGCACTGTACGCCCGGCCGGAATTCAAGGGCCGCTTGAAGGTGGATGCGGGGGCAAAGCCGGGCGTCATTCTGCGCCTCAAGACCCGCACCCACGTGATTGAACAGGCAAGAGCGTTTGTTTCCGCATGGGCAGACGCCCAGGGAGACCGCGCATGACACCCATGTGCAACGAAACGAAAGGAAGCGTTTGCTGATGAAAACCAGAATCACCGCCCTGCTGCTGGCACTCGTAATGGCCGTATGCTGCCTGACCGGCTGCACCTCGACCCGCGTGCGCAGCTACTCGGAAGAGAGCAGCGATGCCTCGACCAACAAGTATGCCGCTGCGCTGAATGCTTATAAGAGCAATAAGAAAGTCATGACCATCAACGGCAGCACCGTATATTGGAACGAGTATGCCTATTTCCTGTGCGCCATCATGGCGAACATGGAGCGCTACGGCATGCAGATCACGGACTGGAGCGCGGTCTACAATGAGAGCACGGGTGAGACGTACAGCGACATCGTGACCAAGAGCGTCGTCAACAACGTCGCCTGGAACCACCTCATCGAGACCAAGGCGGCGGAAAACGGCGTGACGTTTGACGCGGCGGGCGAACAGTACGTGCAGGATACGATCAACCAGACCATTCAGAACGTCGTGGGCGACGGCGGCACCGAGGCCGAGCTGAACGAAAAGCTCCAGTCGTACTACATGGATCTGGACTTGTTCAAGTACTTCACCAAGACGCAGTATCTCTATAACGGTCTGGCCAGCAAGCTCTTCGGCGAAAACGGTGCGAACATCTCCGACGAGGACGTGCAGGAATATGCCGAGACCAACAGCTACATGACGGCAAAGCACATCCTCTTCAAGACGACGGACGACAGCGGCACCGCCCTCTCGGACGCGGACAAGGCCGCCAAGAAGCAGCAGGCCGAGCAGGTCGCAGCGCAGCTCCGTGCCGTGACCGACCCCGACAAGCGCGTGGAGCTGTTTGACCAGCTCATGGAGCAGTACAACGAGGACACCGGCGAGAGCAGCTACCCGCACGGCTATTGCTTCACTTCCGGCACCATGGTCACGGAGTTCGAGGACGCCTGCAAGGCGCTCGAGCCCTACGAGGTGTCCGGCGTGGTGGAGAGTCAGCACGGCTACCACGTCATTCTGCGCATGCCGATCCAGGGCGACGACCTGGTCATGAGCAGCGACGGCAACCAGCAGACGCTGCAGATGCTCGTGGCGCAGGATCAGCTCGGCAGCCTGCTGACGGGCTGGGTGGACGAGGCGGACATCAGCTGGGAGCCGAAGTTCCGCAGCATCGACTATGCGGCCGTGTTCACGCCGAAGCAGAGCTTCTGGAAGCGGCTGGACGTGTTTGACTGGTTCGAAAAGTAACGGGAAATGCGAAACGCCCGCCATCCGAACGGATGACGGGCGTTTTTACGAATTTTCTCAGGCGTGCCTGACCATGCCGGCAATCTTTTTCATGAGGCCGGAACCGAACTTCTCATCGAAGTAGTTGAGCCACGCGCGCACGGTGTCGATCGTCTCGGGATCGCCGAGCCAGTGGCGCAGGATGATATTGCGGTCGGTGCTGCGCAGGAGCTTGGCCACTGACACAAGGATGGCGTATGCATCGTCGATCTTGCCGAGCAGCGGGAAAGAGTCCGGCACAAAGTCCAGTGGCGAGAGCACATACAGCAGCGCAAGGCCGAGGTCGAGCTTGCGGCTCGAGGGCACATCGGGGTCGAGCATGAGCTTGCAGACAAGGTAGGCAAAGTCCGGCAGCGTTGTGAGATAATCGGCCGCCTTGCTGCCGAGTTTTCCGGCCACGAAGCTGTTGGCCTGATAACGTGCGCGCTTATAAAAGCGGTCAAATGCGTTGTCGTCCATGTAATAGATGTTTTCTTTGGTCATGATCCTGCCTCCTGGTTGGAGATGATTTCTGTCTATTATAGCGAAAAACCGGCCTGGCTTCAACCGGTTTGTGAATTTTTTCGGAATCGATTGCCAAGCGGGCCGATCCGGCGTATAATGCAGGAGCATTTCAGGAAACGGAGGCTGAGCCTATGATCCGCTTTTTCAACGGCCGCACGCTCACGATGGCGGACGGCGTGTCCGTCACGACGGACGAGGTCTGGACCGACGGGGACAAGATCGCCTACATCGGCCCCGCACCGGAGACGCTGCCCGCATTTGAGCGGCAGATCGACCTCGGCGGCGATCTCGTGATGCCGGGCTTTAAGAACGCGCACGCGCACGCCGGTATGAGCTTTGTGCGCTCGTATGCCGACGATGTGCCGCTGCAGCCGTGGCTGTTTGAGCAGATCTTCCCGCTGGAGGCCAAGCTCACGCCCGATGCGGTGTACGCGTTCACCAAGCTGTCCATCCTCGAGTATCTCACGAGCGGCATCACGGCCGGCTTTGATATGTACTATTTTCGCGAGGCCATCGCGCAGGCGAGCATCGACTGCGGTTTCCGCACGGTGCTGTGCGGGGGCGGCGGGAGCGCGCAGCAGCTCGAAGCGGAATACCGCAAGTTCAACGCCCTGCATCCGCTGATCTCCTATCAGCTTGGCCTGCACTCGGAGTACACCTCGAGCATCGCCGAGATGACCGAGGCCGGCGAGCTGGCCCGCGCGCTGCACGCACCGGTATTCGCGCACAATGCCGAGACCGCGCGCGAGGTGGCCGAGTGTCAGGACCGCTGGGGCAAGACGCCGACGGAGCTGTTTGCATCCCTCGGCCACTTTGACTACGGCGGCGGCGGGTTCCACTGCGTGCACATGACGGAGCACGACCTGGAGATCTTCCGGGATCGCGGGCTCTGGGCTGTCACGAACCCCGGCTCGAACGCCAAGCTCGCCAGCGGCATCGCCCCGCTCGAGCAGATGCGGGCTCTGGGCATCCATATGGCCATCGGCACCGACGGCCCGTCGAGTAACAACGCGCTCGATTTCTTCCGCGAGATGTATCTGGCCGCCGTGCTGCAAAAGCTGCGCTGCGGCGACGCGGCCGCCCTCCCGGCGGACGATGTGCTGCACATGGCAACGGTCGGCGGTGCGCAGGCCATGGGCCTGACCGACTGCGACGTGCTCGCCCCCGGCAAGCAGGCGGACCTGATCGTCATCGACCTGCAGCGGCCGAACATGCAGCCGGTGCACAACGTTGCGCGCAACCTGGTCTACAGCGGCTCGAAGGAGAACGTGCGCCTGACGATGGTCGCCGGGCGGGTGCTGTATGAAAACGGCGCGTTTTTCGTCGGCGAGCCGGTGCAGGACATTTACCGCGCTGTGGACACGGCCTTCGCCGCCATGCGCGCGGCGCTCTGATTGCTATTCCTGCGGGCTGTGGGGCGGCGCACGCTGCCTGAGGTGATATGCCCGAAACGATAAAAAGTCCCGGAAACTATGGTTTCCGGGACTTTTTGCTGCCCTGCGGGCTTTACGCTTTTGTTTCTAGCACTTTCACGCCGTGCATGATGATCTCGCCGGCGAGCACGGCCATTTCTTCGGGCGTCTGCTTCATGCCGTTGTCGATCCATGTGAGCGCGAGCGACATATTGCCCGACACGATGAACGAGCAGAAGTAGTCGAGCATCACGGGGTCGTTCGGATAGTAATACGCGAGGAAGTCATACAAAAATTCGTCGCGCAGGATGTGACAGATGCGGTCAGTGAAGGCAATATCGCCGTTTTTACCCAGCAGCACATGGCACAGATCGGAATTCTGCTCGATGTACTGGTACAGCTCCATCAGGTACGGGTAGGTCTTGCCCTCGGAGTCTTTCGCGTTGTGCCGGCGGCACACGGCGACCAGCCCGTCCGCCAGCTCATCCTCAAGGCTGGACAGCAGGTCGTACACGTCCTTATAGTGGATATAGAAGGTGCCGCGGTTGATGTCTGCGATCGCTGCCAGCTCGCGCACGGAAATGTCCTTGATGCTCTTGTCTGCCATGAGCTTCATCAGCGCAAGCCGAAGCTGCCGTTTCGTCTTTCGCACTCTGCGGTCTACAACTTTTTCTTCCATTCGCCGATTCCTCCTACCTGTTTTTTTGTGATCTTTACATACATGATACCACCAAAACGAACAATAATCAACATTTCGTTGCGTAAAAATTGTGATTTTTTTCGAAATTTTCACGAAGTTTTCAAGAAAAAGCGGACAGAGTGGTGAATAATCACATTTTAGTTGCTCATCTGGCCTGCAATTTGGTGACCAGGCGGGCATCGGAAAACGCAGTGGCAAAATGGCGCGCGATATGCTATGATGGGGGCAAACCCCGAAAAGGAGCACAAGAACATGTTTGAAAACGGAACGTTCGCGGTCCTCGGCCCGGACGGAAAACAGGTGCAGTGCGATGTGCTGTTTACCTATGACTGTGAGGACAACGGCCGCTCGTACGTCGTGTTCACGACCGGCGAGGGTGCGCAGCAGCGGCTGTTCGCCAACCGGTATGACACGCGCGCCGATGGCCAGCTGGCGCTGCTCGCGCTCGAAAACGAGCAGGAATATGCCATCATCAAGCACTGCTTTGCCGAGCTCAAGGCGAAGCTCGCCGAGCAGGCTGCGGCAGAGCAGGCGGCACAGGCCGCCGCACAGGAGGGCGAGCCCGAAGCATGACTGACCCGTTTCACCCGCTGAGCGTGCGGGACATCCCGATGCTCACGCGCTATTTTGCCCGGCAGGATACCCGCCTGTGCAATGCCTCGGCCGGCGCGGCCGTGCTCTGGCAGCCGTATTTTCAGGACGCGGCGCTCGAACTGGACGGCACGCTGCTGCTGCGCGAGCAGTTTCCCGGTCTCGGCACGGTGTTTTCCACACCGATCGGTGAGTGTGTGGGAAACGCATACGATTTTCTCGTGAAATATTGCCGTGAAGTGGGGAAGCCCCTGCAGTTTTTCCCCGCTACGGCATCCGATGTGGAAAACCTGCGTGCGCGCTTCGGCGCTGTGGAGGTCACGACGGTGCGCGACTGGTTCGACTATCTCTACGACGCGCAGGACATGGTGACGTTCCGCGGCCGGCGCTTCAACGGCCAGCGCAACCATATCCACCGCTTCCAGCGCCTGTACCCCGACTGGGCGTTTGAGCGCATCACGGCGCAGAACCTGCCGGAGGTGTGCGCGTTTTTCGATGATTTCACCCGCCGCTATCACAAGGACAGCGACAGCGCGCAGGCGGAAGAGGGCTGCGTGCGGGAATTCCTGCGCGACTTTGACGCTTACGCCCCGCTCGCGGGGCTGCTGCGCGTGAATGGGCGCGTGGCCGGTTTTTCTGCCGGTGAGATCGTAGGCGATACGCTCATCATCCACATTGAGAAGGCGGACATCGCCTACGAGGGCGTCTATCAGGTGCTGGTCAACGAGTATGCCAAGTGCTTCGTCACGCCCGACGTGCGCTACATCAACCGCGAAGAGGACGTGGGTGACGAGGGGATGCGGCGCTCGAAGGAATCGTATCATCCAGTGCGCCTGCTCGAAAAATATCTGGTACGGATCCCGGCACAGCCGGAGGAAGGAGAAACTGCCATGCAGGAAGTCTATGAATTTCTGAAAAAATGCGGCACGTATTATCTCGCCACCGTCGAGGGCGACCAGCCGCGCGTACGCCCGTTCGGCACGGTGAATCTGTTCGAGGGCAAGCTCTATATCCAGACCGGCAAGGTCAAGGCCGTGTCGAAGGAGATGGCGGCGAACCCCAAGGTGGAGCTGTGCGCGTTTGACGGCGAGACCTGGCTGCGCGTGAGTGCGACGGCCGTCGAGGACGACCGCGTGGAGGCGCGGCAGGATATGCTCGACCACTATCCCGAGCTGCAGAGCATGTACGCTGCCGGCGACGGCAACACGCAGGTGCTCGCGCTGACAGACGCGACTGCGACGTTCAGCTCCTTCACCGCCGCACCGCGCACGGTGCGCTGGTAAGCGCCGAAATGAGCGTAAAAACGGCCCGTCGGGTGTCCCCGGCGGGCCGTTTGCTGCAGATGGGCGATAAATTTTCGGAAATTTTGCGCCTGTCGCGGAAAAACTTCAAATTTTCGTTGCAATGCCGGTTGTGAACGGCGGCGGCACGTGCTACAATCGAGCCAGAAATTCATAGAAAGAAGGAGAGCGTTGATGGCACAATTTTTGCTCTCGTGCGAGTCCACGGTGGATGTCCCCTTTGCGTATATGCATAGCCGCGGGATTCCCGTCATTTTTTATTCGTACATTATCGACGAGCAGCCGTACCCGGACGACATGGGCCGTGACCCGGAGGCACTGCCCCGGTTCTATGCGTTTCTGGACGCGGGAAAGCTGCCGAGCACATCTCAGATCAACCAGTTTGCGTACTACGACTACTTTAAGGAACTGCTCGAGCAGGGCGGCGACGTGCTGCACATCGCTTTCGGCTCCGGCATGACGCAGTCGGTGAACCAGGCATATGAGGCGGCCGAGCAGCTGAGCGCCGAGTTCCCGGGCCAGCGGCTGGAAGTGATCGACTCCCTGTGCAGTTCCTCCGGCTATGGCCTGCTGGTCGACGGCGCGGCCGATCTGCGCGACGCGGACAAGTCCATGGACGAAACGATCGACTGGGTGATGGCCTGGCGCAAGCGCGTGCACCATCAGTTCTACTCGACTGATCTGCAGTATTTCCGGCGCGGCGGGCGTGTGTCCGGCCCGGCGGCGACGATCGGCTCGATCCTCGGCATCTGCCCGATCATGCGGCTTGACGACCGCGGCCGCATCATTGCCTACGACAAGGCACGCGGCAAGAAGGCCGCCGTGCGCACGACGGTCGATATGATGGCGGCGCACGCCGTCGGCGGGACGGACTACAGCGGCAAGTGCTGGATCTGCCACTCCAACTGTCTGGAGCAGGCCGAGATCACGCGCGACGCTGTGCGTGCACGCTTCCCGCACGTGCAGGAGATCCGCATCTTCGATATCGGCACGATCATTGCATCGCACGCCGGCCCCGGCACGGTGGCGGTGTTCTTCTTCGGCGACGAGCGCGCGCCGGAATGAGCACGGCAGAAAACAGGAGACCGCCCGCGATCCGAAACGGATCGGGGCGGTCTCCTGTTTGCATGCAAAGCAGAAAGGCTGATATTAGCCGATCAGGCCCTGAATGTAGTTCACCGGCCACTGGCAGAAGTCCTTGACCAGATAGAGCTTGTCGCGGATGGCGAAAGCGGTGTTCTCGTCGCAGAGCGACTCGAGCTTTTTCTTGATAGCCTTGGTGTTCACCTCGAGCAGCTCGCTGGCGCTCGACAGGATCTTGCCGCCGTCGATCTCCTTGATCGAGGTCCAGAGTTCGGAAGCGTACTCCTTGACGCCAACGCTCTTAATTGCCTGAATGCACATACCTATTCCTCCCTTAAAATACTGGTGCTCCCGGCCGCGCATCCGGCGGCCGAAAAACAAGATTGCTCTTATCAACAGTGCTCTCATTCTAGCACAAAGCCGTGGGATTGTCAAAGAGGAATACAGAGAAATGTGCATTTCCCCATATTTTGTGGTCAATATGCACAAACCGGACAACAGGTAGCGGAAAATTCGACCAGTTCCGGTGAAAAAGCCCGTGCGCGGGTGCTTACGCTTCGGCGATGACCTCGCATTCGACGAGCACGTCCTTGGGCAGACGCGCGACCTCGACGCAGCTTCTGGCCGGGAACGGCTCGGAGAAATACCCGGCGTAGATGGCGTTGACGGTGGCGAAATCGTCCATGTTCTTGATGAACACCGTCGTCTTGACGGCCCTCGACATGTCGCTGCCGGCGGCCTGCAGCACGGCGGTCAGGTTGCGGAAGACCTGGTGGGCCTGCGCCTCGATGCCGTCAGGGATGGCGCCGGTGGCGGGATCGATGCCGATCTGGCCGGACGTGAACACAAAACTGCCGGAGACCTGCGCCTGCGCGTAGGGGCCGAGCGCGGCGGGGGCGTGATTGGTAGCAACTGTTTTCATGATGATGACCTCCTATCAGTCGATTTTTACGTGATAACCGGTTTGAATGAGCTGGTCGAGCACATGGTCGCCGTGCTCCTTGCCGCCGACCTCGCAGGAGACGTGCACGTCGATCTCGTTGGGATTGAGCCCGGCGGTGAGACGGTCATGCTCCACGGAGAGGATGTTCGCGCCGAGTGCGGCGATGTCGTTGAGCAGTTTGCCGAGGCTGCCGGGTCGGTCGAGCAGCGTGACGGTGAAGCGCAGCCGGCGGTGGCGGGACACGAGGCCCTGCTCGATGATGCACTGGATGAAGCTCACGTCGATGTTGCCGCCGGAGAGCAGGCACACGACGTTTTTGCCCTTCACGTCGACCTTGCCCTTGAGCACGGCGGCCACGGGCGCGGCACCGGAGGGCTCGACAATCTGCTTGCAGCGCTCCATGAGCAGCAGCACGGCCTCGGAGATCTCGAGATCGCTGACGGTGACGACGTCGTCGGCATATTTCTGGATGAGCGGGACGGTGATGTCGCCCGGCGCCTTGACGGCGATGCCGTCGGCAATGGTGGCGACGGCATCGGTCTGGACGTAGCTGTGCGAATGGAACGACTGCGCGATCGCGTCTGCGCCCTCGGCCTGCACGCCGATGACCTTTACGCGGGGATTGATCTGCTTGATGCACGCGGCCACACCGGCAAGCAGTCCGCCGCCGCCGGCCGGCACGATGACGATGTCCGCCGTGGGCAGGTCGCCGAGGATCTCGAGGCCGAGCGTACCCTGACCAGCAATGACCTCGGGGTCATTGTAGGGGTGCAGGAACGTGGCGTGCTCCTGCTCGCAGATCTCGCAGGCCTTGGCGTAAGCGTCGTCATAGCAGTCGCCCGCGAGCACAACGTTCGCGCCGTAGCCCTCCGTGGCTTTCGCCTTGGCGATGGGCGCGGTCTTGGGCATGACGATCGTGGCCGGGATGCCGAAGCGGTGCGCGGCGTAGGCCACGCCCTGTGCATGGTTGCCGGCCGACGAGGCCACGACGGCCCC
>ERZ791805.811-NODE-811-length-12364-cov-3.527500_pt1 | contig 12364 bp, 10 predicted proteins | sample MGYA00510306_ERZ791805 | MGnify/ENA primary metagenome ERZ791805 (study PRJEB30046, sample SAMN00791990) | human gut metagenome | study: EMG produced TPA metagenomics assembly of the A metagenome-wide association study of gut microbiota in type 2... | reverse complement strand
AAGTTCGCCACATATTGGGGAACGTACAAGACGGTGGGTTTCGGATGGTTACGTTCTATTCTTATGCCCTATATCTTTGTTGGTTTTGATATTTGTCACCAGTCGTATAGCCCGCCGCTGCCTGGCTTTGCTTCCTCTGGAGCTATGGGGAAAACGCATATAAAAAGCCGTGCCATCTTGCAGTGTCCTACAAGATGGCACGGGGCTTTATGGATGTGGGAGATAGGTGGTTATTCTAATATTTGACCACCTGCTTACAGATTTTACTTCGTCAAATATTCGGTCACATTTTTCTCAATACGTGCGGCCAAATCCTCATCGTTTTCACAAACGAAGGTCTCGCCCGTGATGTGTTCGTAGAGTTCGATGTAGCGATCGGAAATGCTCTTGACGATTTCGTCGGTCATTTCAGGAACCGTCTGTCCTTCTTTTCCCTGGAAACCATTGTCCATCAACCATTCGCGAACAAACTCCTTGGAGAGCTGACGCTGGGCTTCGCCCTTTTCGAAACGCTCTTCATAGCCTTCTGCATAGAAATAGCGGCTGGAGTCGGGCGTGTGGATTTCGTCCATCAGATAGATGGTGCCGTTGTGCTTTCCAAACTCGTATTTGGTGTCAACGAGAATCAATCCGCGCTTGGCGGCGATTTCCGTGCCACGCTGGAACAAGGCCAAGGTGTATTTTTCGAGCACAGCGTATTCCTCTGGAGATACCAATCCGCGAGAGAGGATTTCCTCCTTTGAGATGTCGGCATCGTGTTCACCATATTCAGCCTTTGTGGTCGGCGTGATGATGGGTTGCGGGAATTTTTCGTTTTCTCTCATTCCCTCTGGCAGTTTCACGCCACAGATTTCGCGAACACCTGATTTATATGCACGCCATGCGCTGCCGCAAAGATAGCCGCGAACAATCATTTCAAGAGGATAGCCCTCGCAGAGGACACCAACCGTGACCATTGGATCGGGAGTGGCCATCTTCCAGTTGGGGCAGATGTCGGCTGTGGCATCCAAGAACTTGGCTGCAATCTGGTTCAACACCTGGCCTTTGAAAGGGATTCCCTTTGGAAGAATCACGTCGAAGGCTGAAATACGGTCGGTTGCCACCATGACCAAACGGTCGCCGAGGTGATAGACGTCACGCACTTTTCCGTGGTACACGCTCTGCTGACCAGGGAAATTGAAATCTGTTTTTGTTAAAGCACTCATTGTATTACGTTATTGTTGGGTTGTTCTTTCTGGTGTGTCTCCGTTGCAGACACGGGGTAGTGCCTGTTGTCTGCCACTTCCTCAAATTAGTCTTCTCGGGAGGTTTCCTCCGCCACGCTTCCCTCCGGCTTCGCTGTCTCCCCGCTTTTCTGCTCTGAGAGACGGGTTTCCTTACGCAACGCACTGTCACGGTCATAGGCCTCCACAATGCGCGTTACGAGTTTATGGCGCACGATGTCGCGCTTGTTCATTTCGATGAAAGCAATGCCAGATACGCCCGAGAGGATGCGCACGGCCTCGATGAGTCCAGATTTCTGCGAAGGCGGCAAGTCGATTTGCGTCCGGTCGCCCGTCACAATCATCTTAGTGTTCCAGCCCATGCGCGTGAGAAACATCTTGATTTGCGCAGAGGTGGTGTTCTGTGCTTCATCGAGAATAACAACGGCATCATTCAGCGTGCGTCCGCGCATAAAAGCCAAGGGGGCTATCTGAATGACATTGGTGTCTAAATATTCCTGCAATTTTGCGGCGGGAATCATCTCCTGGAGCGCATCGTAGAGCGGCTGAAGATAGGGATCGATTTTGTCTTTCATGTCGCCCGGCAGGAAGCCCAATTTCTCGCCGGCCTCCACTGCGGGGCGGCTTAAAATGATTTTCTTCACTTCCTTGTTTTTCAGGGCGCGAACAGCCAGCGCGATGGCCGTGTATGTTTTTCCAGATCCGGCCGGACCGATGGCAAAGAGCATATCGTTTTCATTGTAGGCCGTCACCAAGCGGCGCTGATTTTCGCTTCGCGCCGTAATGGGCTTGCCGCTGGTGCTGTAAACAATAACATCGCCCGACGCTTCATCATTGACATGATGGCGCTTGACGATGTTGACGACGTCTTCTTCCGAGAGAAGATTATATTTTGCACAATGTTTTTGCAGCGTATTGAATGTCTCCTCAAAAGATGCCATATCCTCCTCACCTCCCATAGCCTTGATGACGTTGTCGCGGCCGATGATGCGCATTTTGGGATAGAGGGCTCTCAGCAGGCGCAAGTTGGCATTATTGACGCCGAAAAAGACGGCGGGGTCCGCTTCTTCAAGGAGATAATGTTTTTCTATCATACGGGTATCTATGGTCTTTTTTCTGTAAGGAGTTGGATGAACAGGGCGAAACGGTTGAATCGTCTTTTATCGGCGATTTCCAAGCGCCCCCTAAATCTGGCTTATTCTCTTATTAGACGCCTGCAAAATTACACTTTTTGTAGGAGAAAACAAGCGATTTTTGTACTTTTGTATGCGATTTCTAAAATTTTACTTATGAACAACGGATACCATCTCACGAGGTTATACATAAAAGGCGCCGTTGCCTGCTGCTTGCTGATTTTGCTTGCCGTGCGCTGTGGCGGTTGCTCCGACAATGCTTGTTTTCTAACAAAGGGAAGATTGCCAGCAACAGACGACACCATCATCATCCACAGCCGCCACGTCGACCGCCTGCTCTCCATGCCACGCAAACCGCTCGTACTGAAGCATGCCGACGGCACACCGGTGAAGAATAAGATTCGGGGCGTTGGCAACTACAAGGACTGTTTCCCCGACATGAACGACGTGCAACTGGCAACGGCACAGCGGCTGGGAATCTCGCAGATTGCTGACAGGGAAGAGGCGCAGCGACGCAAGAAAGACCTCGTGTACATCAACGACAACGCGTTTTACAGGGTGCAACATCTCTCCCACTCCATCCCTTATCTTGTTCCCCGCGCCCAGCGTCTGCTCAATGAGATTTCGCGTTGCTTCATCGACTCTTTGCAAAGGAAGGGCTATCCGTTTCACAAAATCATTGTCAGTTCGGTGCTCCGCACGGACAAGGACGTAACAAAACTGCGCCGCGTCAACAGTAACGCGTCGGAAAACAGCTGCCACCGCTTCGGCACAACGTTCGATATCTGCTACAACTGCTTTTATCGCGTTGCAGACGAAAATGACAAGGGCGAACGAAGGATATACGACGGACGACTGAAGGACATTCTCTCTGAGGTGTTGCGCGACCAACGCATGATGGGCACATGCTACGTTCGCTATGAATCGCGACAAGCCTGCTTTCACATCACTGCGCGCTGAGGCAACAAAAAGCGAGGTTAAAGGAAGTCAGATTTTCTGCCCAAAGCATTCTTTTTATAAGCGCCCTTGATTGGCGCAAATTTAGGCTTTGCCACATGACACAAAAAACCGTTGGAACTCAAAAGACAGTTCCAACGGTTTTTCTATGTATGGATTGATATTTACACATCACTCAAAATATTCTTCCTGGCGATGGTTGGACCTTCCAGCGTCCATGCCCTGACCGCCATGCGGCGTCTCTGTGGCTTCACCTTCGCGGCGCTTGTGTGTTGCCCCTTCGCCTTGTCTGGCCTCGACAGCGTCGCCAGCCTCAATATCATCACCGCCATGATGGAGGGAATCGGTGCTGAGGGAGTCGTTTCTGACTGGGGCCTGATAATAGGTACGCTGATAGGTTGAAGGGTCTATATCTGCCGGAGCGGGGGGATATTTCTTCAAATAGATGGGGGCCAATGCTGGATCCTTGAGCACCTTGTTCATGAAGAGGCCGAAAATCGGCAGAGCCGTGCGGCTGCCCTGTCCCAAACGTCCGGAACGGAAATGAATACTACGGTATTCACCGCCCACCCAGGCGCCACCCACCAAAGCGGGCGTGACACCAACAAACCAAGCATCGGAATGGTTGTTGGACGTTCCGGTCTTGCCGCCGAAATCAATTTTACCATTAAAGGAGCCCATATACATCGAACTGCCAAGGGCCTGCGAAGTGCCGCCACCATCTCTGACACCAGCCTCCAGGAGTTTCTGCATATAGAACGCAGCACGGGCATCAAGGGCCTGTATTGTCTGCGGTTGGGCTTCATAAACAACCGTGCCGTTGCGGTCAACAATCTTTGTTACCAAAACGGGATCGACATGCACACCATTGTTGGCCACCGTGGCATAGGCATTGACGAGTTCGAACAAATTGACATCACTCGAACCGAGCGGCAGAGAAGGCGTTGCGTCGAGCTTCGACTGGATGCCCATTTCGTGGGCGGTTTCCACTACATTCGGTATGCCCACCTCCTGGCCGAGTTTCACGGCGATGGTGTTCACACTCTGTGCAAAGGCAGAGCGCAGGGGCAGGTTGGCATTAGAGAATGTGCCGTTGGCGTTATGTGGCTGCCAAACGGTGGTGGTGTCTTTCCTCTTATCATAAACCTCCATGCGGATGTAGGTGTCTTTCAGACGCGCATCGCTTGGCGTCCAGCCCTGCTTCATCGCTGTGGCGTAAACGAAGAGTTTGAAAGTTGAACCAGGCTGGCGCATGGCCTTCACCTTGTCGTATTTCCACGCCTTGAAGTCAATGTCACCGACATAAGCACGAACGGCACCTGTTGCAGGTTCCATAACAACAAAGCCAGTGTGCATAAACTTCACCATATAGCGTATGGAGTCCATTGTGCTCATTTCCTCCGTGTGGCCGCCGTTATAGTCAAAGAGTTTGACGCTGTGGGGCTTGTTGAGGTAATAATTGACAGAATCAGGATTTTCCGGGAAACGCGCCTTTAGGATTTGATAGGCTTCCGTGGTGCTGGCAATTCGCTCGATGAAACCAGGAATCAGATTTCCCTTCTCATCGCGCCACGGGTCGCCGATACCGCGCCAATGGTTGTCGAAACTCTGCTGCACTTTCTTCATCTGCTCATTGACAGCTCCCTCAGCATAGCGCTGCATGCGGCTGTCGAGCGTGGTGTAGATTTTCAGACCATCGGTATAAGGGTCGAGCTGCGGACAGTTTTCCTTGATATATTCAGCAACCGCCTGGCGGAAATAGAGGGCTTTGCCGTCGTAAGCACTCTCAACACTGAAATTCAGTTCCAAAGGCGTTTTCAGAAGCGAATCGAGCTGAGCCTTTGTCTTGATGGCAGCGTGGCCGAAATGTTTCTCCATTTCTCTGCGATGCTCATAGATATTGCGGAGCACAAGATTGCGTCGTTCGAGACTACGCTTGGGATTGATGCGCGGATTATAGGTCGACGTGGCTTTGAGCAGGCCGACCAGCACTGCCGATTCCTCAATCTTGAGTTCCGAAGGAGCTTTGTTGAAATAGGTCTTAGCAGCCGTTTTGATGCCAAAAGCGTTCGACCCGAAATCAACGGTGTTGGCATACATCATCAAGATGCTGTCTTTCTCGTTGAGCATCTCAAGCTGCACGGCAATGGCCATTTCCTTCGTCTTCATAATCACGATGCCAACGCCGGGAATCTTGCCAACGAGGCCCGTGCCGTATTGTGAATTGGAACGGATGCGGAACATATTTTTCACCAACTGCTGCGTGATGGTCGAGGCACCACGTGCATGTCCCTGTGTGGCGTCCTTGGCTGCCGCAACAAGTCCCTTAAAGTCGATGCCGTTGTGGGAGAAGAAGCGCTCGTCTTCTGTTGACACCAAGGCCTGGAAGAAGTTGTTGTTGATGGAATCGTAGACAACCGACTGGCGGTTTTCGTCGAAGAACTTGCCCATGACTTTTCCGTCGGCCGTGTAAATGATGGAGGCCTCTGGATTTTCAGGGTGCATGATGTCGTGGGCCGTCGGCGACTTGCCGAAAAGCCATAGGAAATTAAACATGACGGCGTTGACATAAAGGAATGCCAGCACAATCATGCTGAGGAAAAACACGATGAGTTTGTACCACCATTTTTTCTCTCGGTAAAGACTTTTATACCATCGACATACTGCAACTATACTCTTTCTGATGAAACGGAACGCTGAGGCTACGCAATGCAGCAAGCCGCCGAAGATTTTGTTCATGATTGTAAAAGGTAGATATATGGATAATAAGGCGGAGGAAGGGGACGGACTAACGTCACAGTTCCATGAAACAACAGCGGATTGTTTTACCACCCGATTGTAAGTAGGTGTTCAAAATTATTTTATAGTATCCATGCAGGGGAAACCTGTTTGATATGTGAATTATTTTTGAGCATCTACTTATCTTCACGTTGCCGCTGAGAGGACAACATGGTGCAAAAGTAATCAATTCAGCACGGGTAATCCGTCTGATTTTGTATAAAATTTCTTATTTCGGCTTCCTTGTCGGGATGAAACCAATGGATTTCAGGGTCTTTATTAAACCAGGTCATCTGTTTTTTGGCATAGACACGGGTGTTCTTGCGCATGCGGTCTAACGCGAAATCAAGTTCCCAGTCTCCATCGAAATGTTTAAACAGTTCTTTGTAGCCCACGGTGTTGAGGGAATTGCAATGGCGATAAGGCAAGACGCGGCGAGCTTCGTCAAGCAGTCCCTGCTCCACCATCAATCCCACTCTGGCATTGATGCGGGCAAAGAGATCGTCGCGCTCGCGTCGCAAACCGATTTTCAGAATACGGAAGGGACGCCGTTTTTTCACGCCGACACGAAAAGAAGTGTAGGTGTGGCCCGACTGGTGGCAGATTTCGAGGGCATGCACCACGCGCTTCGGATTCTGAAGGTCGCAAATGGCATGATATTCGGGATCGAGTTGCCTGAGTTCTTCGACCAAAGCGGGAAGCCCCTCCTTTTCAAAACGTTCACGCATCCACTGGCGCGTTTGTTCGTTGATGGTCGGTATGTCGTCTATGCCATTACACACGGCATCCACATAGAGCATCGAACCGCCTGTGAGCACCAAGGCATCATGCTTTGCAAATTCGCTTTCGATGACCTGCAAACAGGCTTCTTCGTAGCGGGCGGCACTGTAGTATTCTTCCAACCCCAACTGCCCCACGAAATAGTGCTTCACACGGGCCTGCTCTTCCGCTGTTGGCGCAGCGGTGCCGATGGGGAGGTCGCGATAAAGTTGACGCGAGTCGGCACTAAAGATGGGACATCCGAGCGACTCTGCGACGTCAAGACTCAAGGCCGTTTTTCCAATGCCCGTCGGCCCTATAATAACAATTAGCGTTTTCAATATTTCCTCTGTTTTAATGAAAAAGGTGGCATCGTCTACGAAGCACCAAAAGGGAAGAGGGAGACATGCAAACACCATCATCCGCTGTTCCCACGAATGGCGCATAAGTAGGTGGTCAGAATTATTTTTACATTTGAAATGTTCTATCGGGATGCAAATACGCCACCTTGGGTGAAGGAGCAATGCGGGCATTGCGACTGAAAACAAGGTAAGTAGATGCGCCCGAGAGGACGTTTCAAATGTAAAAATAATGCTCTTGGCACATATATAAAAATAATTTTGACCACCTACTTACCGCCTTGAAGAAAACCAGCTTGTCTTAAACTGACAGAAGCAAGGAACAACTGGTTGATGTTTCTCTGTCAACTCAAGGCAAGCTGGTCTATGAGCAAATGGTTGGATTATATTCTCTTTGTAAGTAATGGTGAAAGTGGTCAGTATTATCGAGCCGAAGGGATGCGCTGCACGGATTCTTGTCCTGTCAAGCAAACATTTCTGATTGTCTGAGAGAAACATTTGAAGCCAATGAAGCCGACACAATTATCCCCACAATCAATAGGGCTGGCCTTCTGTAAATTCAAACCCTTCTGGGTCAAAATCGTCGCTGTTGAAACCGCTGTCGCCATAGAAGAGGTCGTCTTCTTCCTCGTCGACTGGTTCGGCCCCAGCTTTCGCTCCTTTCACGGGCGTCGGAACGGGGTCAACATCCAACTGCGCCAACTGTTCGGGAGCATCGCCGGCGGAACGCAACAACTCTGGAGCATCAAGGTGCTGGCCTGGAATGATTTCCTTGACCTGCAAATAAAACGAGCGCTCAGAGAATGGGTCGAAGACAAATTCAAAACGCTGGCCCTTGTCGTCAATGAAATCGCTCAGCGGCGTCTTCTCCATCAGATAGAGGTCGTTTTCTTCATCGCCGGGATAGCTCATATCCTCGCGCGTGATTTGCTGGCCACGCTCCCATTCGCGATTGCAAACATAAAACGAGGTCATCTGGTCGTCGGGATAGTTGCAATAACCGAGCACGGCCTTGTTGAGGTCAAGGAACGTGGAGTCGCTGTCAATTTCAAATTCACGGAAAAACCCGTCGACTTCTTCTGAAATGAACTTTATTTTGTATAACATGGTTGTCTGTGTGTTTTACGGATGGGCCTTTGGCGGTTGTCTTGACGACTGCCCCGAAACACGGACTCATCCCTGCCGCGTGACAAACAGCGGAAACTGACGTCACGACATTTAGTAATGGTCGACCATTACTTACATCAAAAATTGGACGGTTAAGTAGGTGGCCTGAATTATTTGATGATGCCTCGCTTGGAACTATGAACGAACTCGAGGATGTATTCAATCTCCGGGCTCATCGGTACCTGCTCGCGGATTTCAGCGAGACATTCTTCACGCAACTTGCCGCGCTGATAGAGCAGGCGGTAGGTGTTGTGGATATTTTCAATCAATTCGGGCGTGAAGCCGCGACGGCGCAAGCCAACCAAGTTGAGACCGCAATAGGCCACTGGTTCGCGTGCCGCCATGGTGAAAGGAGGAATGTCTTGACCTGTGCGCGTACCGCCACCAACCATTACGTAGCTACCGATATGGCAGAACTGATGCACCAAAACATTGGCGCTGATGATGGCGAAATCGTCCACCACAACCTCACCGGCAATCTTGGTGGAATTACCGATGATACAGCCGCTGCCCACACATACGTCGTGGGCCACGTGCATACCTTCCATCAAAAGGTTGTTGCTGCCAACGATGGTGCAACCCTTGGCGGCAGTGCCTCGGTTGATGGTGACGTTCTCACGGATGGTGTTGTTGTCGCCGATTTCTGCCGTGGTTTCTTCGCCACGGAATTTCAAATCCTGAGGGATGGCACCAATGACCGCTCCTGGGAAGATCACGTTGTTTTTCCCCATACGAGTTCCCGACAGAAGCGTCACACTGTTCATCAGGCGGTTTCCACTGCCGATTTCAACGTTCTTGTCGATGAAGCAAAACGGACCGATTTCACAATTATCGCCGAGTTTCGCCTCGGGGTCTACAAAGGCTAAAGGGCTTATTTTGTTCATAAGTAAGTGTTCAGTAAAGATTTTAAGTATGAAGTAGGTGCCCATTTGAACACCTACTTTTATAGAAGAGAACAACTCCCTGACGGGTAGGGTGTTCTTCCGTTATTTGTTTTTCACTATTTGCGCGGTAAAGGTGGCTTCCATCACAATGGTTTCCCCAACAAAAGCAAAGCCGTGCATGGTTGAAATGCCATGACGAATGGGGGCAATGAGTTCCACCCTGAAAATCAGCGTGTCGCCCGGAACCACTTTCTTGCGGAATTTCACATTGTCAAGGCGCAAGAAATAAGTGCTCCAACGCTCAGGTTCTTCAACCGAATTGAGCACCATCAATCCGCCGGCCTGGGCCATGGCTTCAACTTGCAAAACGCCTGGCATCACGGGCTCCTGCGGGAAATGTCCCTGGAAGAAAGCCTCGTTGGCTGTCACGTTCTTGACGGCAACGATATAGTTGGAACCCGTCTCTACGACCTTGTCGACCAACTGCATCGGGTAGCGGTGCGGAAGGAGTTCGCGGATACGGTTAACATCCATCAGCGGCGTGTCGTTCGGATCATAGTTTGGCGCCTGAATTTCATGTGCGCGAATTTCGCGGCGCATCTGGCGGGCAAACTTATTGTTGATGGTGTGTCCAGGACGAGTGGCAATGATGCGTCCCTTGATGGGGCGACCGATAAGCGCCATGTCACCGATGATGTCAGGAAGTTTGTGGCGGGCCGGCTCGTTGCGCCAAACAAGTGGCTGGTCGTTGAGGTATCCCAACTTCGTTGCATCCTTGTGCTCAACTTTCATATAGTCGGCCAACTCATCGAGACTTTCCTGAGAAATCTGCTTTTCATAAATCACAATGGCATTGTCGAGGTCTCCGCCCTTGATCAGACCGGCTTTCAACAGGGGCTGGATTTCACGGACAAACACGAATGTGCGAGCTGAGGCAATTTCCTCAGAGAAGTCTTCCATGCTGTCGAGCGTGGCAAACTGGCTGTTGATGAATTGCGAATCGAAAGAAATCATGGCCGTGATGGAGAACTGCTCATCTGGCAAAATAATGATGGAAGAGCCTGTTTCCTCGTCGCGGAATTCGATTTTCTTCTTGATGACATAAAAGTCCTTTGGCGCATTCTGCACTTCGATACCAACCCGGCGGATGTTTTCAACATATATCTAGGAACTACCGTCGAGGATTGGAAATTCCGGGCCGTTCACCTGAATAAGACAGTTGTCGATGCCCATAGCATAAAGGGCAGCCATACCATGCTCGATGGTGCTGCAACGGGCATCGCCCTTGGCAACGACAGTGCCGCGCGATGTGTCGACAACATTTTCAGCAATGGCTTCAATGATTGGCTGTCCATCGAGGTCGATGCGCTGTATTTTATATCCGTGGTTTTCGGGAGCAGGATTGAAAGTCACCGTAAGATTCAATCCAGTATGTAGTCCTTTTCCAAACAGGGAGAAACTACCTCCCAAGGTTTTTTGTTTTGACATAAAATTGCTTATTTGAATAATGACAGAACTCTCTGCGTCAGGTATAAACCCGCCTGTATTTTCAAAGAAACAGAAGACCGCACTTTTCTAAATGGGTTTCCCTTCCGCTTCTTCCGCGCTGTTTGCTACACGCACAAAAGAATGGCCACTAAGCGTAATTCAATTGCGCACCATTACTAAAAGGCTTTCATGCCCGGAGCGCCAACAAACACAGACTGGCTCATAGTTCCGAAGCCGCCATTACATATTCAACTTCTTCTTTAATTCTTCTATTTCCTCCTTCATGCGGTTGAAATCACGGTACATCTCCGGCAGATTCTTATAAACGACACTGGCGCGGGCAAATACCTTGGCATCAACTGCGGGCGAACCCTGAACCGTCACGTTGCCCTTGCGGATGCTGCCAGCAATGCCGGCCTGAGCTCCACTGAGAACGCGGTCGCCGATGACGGCATGTCCAGCAATGCCGACCTGGCCTCCAAACATACACCACTGCCCGATTTTCGTTGAACCAGCCACGCCGACCTGAGCCGACATGACGGTGTTTTCGCCAACCTCGCAGTTGTGGGCAATCTGCACCAGGTTGTCGAGCTTCACGCCGCGATGAATACGGGTGGCGCCCATTGTTGAACGGTCAACACAACTGTTGGCACCGATTTCCACATTGTCTTCGATGATGACCTTGCCAATTTGAGGAATCTTTTCGTAGCCGTCGGCAGCAGGGGCAAAGCCAAAGCCGTCGGCACCAATGACACAACCGCTGTGGAGAATCACGCGATTGCCGATTTCACAGTCGTGATAAACCGACACATTGGGATAGAGCAAGCAGTCACTGCCCACCTTCGCGTTTTTCTCGATAACGGTGTGAGCATAAATCTGAGAGCCATTGTCAACGGTAGCACCTTCACCGATATATACGAAAGGACCGATGTAGCAATTCTCGCCAACTGTTGCCGATGGATCAATGCAAGCCGTCGGGTGAATGCCCGAACGCTTGGCAATTTGGCTCTCATAAAAAGCCAACAGACGCGCAATGGCCTCGTAAGCATTTGGCACACGAATCAACGTGGCGCTTACAGGCTGCGATGGGGCAAAATCCTGGTTGACAAGCACAACCGATGATTTCGTGTCATATATATAATGCTCATAATGAGGGTTTGCCAAGAAAGAAATGGCACCTTCAACGCCTTCTTCAATCTTGGCAAAGGTTTGCACAGACGCCTGCGGGTCACCCTCAATGGTTCCCTGCAAAAGGTCTGCTATTTGCTTTGCAGTAAATTTCATATCGTATGCTTTGTCTTATTTTATAAGGCAAATATCGTAAAAATAAACGAAACCACACGTGTTTAAGACATAATTTTTTGCATACCACTCATTTTATTGGCTATAAGCAGGTGGTTTTATGCAAATCCCCTCTGCTTATGGCACGGGACAGGTTTCTTACGAACGCAACCGACGATTTGCCTGAAACAGGAACAAAACGACACGCCCCGACAATTCAAGACCTATACCTTTTACCGAACCAGGGAGCAGAGGCGGTCATCTCTGGGAGCAGAGGCGGTCGCGTCTGAGAGCAGAGGCGGTCGCGTCTGAGAGCAGAGGCGGTCGCAGATCGG